>Ga0209488_10002557_pt1 | contig 14873 bp, 12 predicted proteins | sample Rivendell_Oct201_8_FD_188349 | JGI IMG/M metagenome (GOLD analysis project Ga0209488, IMG submission 188349) | Vadose zone soil microbial communities from the Eel River Critical Zone Observatory, Northern California, USA -... | ecosystem: Environmental > Terrestrial > Soil > Vadose zone >... | reverse complement strand
GTCTGGCAGGTCGCAGAGCGCTGGGTCTCCGAGGGCCCGGCTGCTGAGCGCGCTGCGTATCTGGCGACCCGGCTCGTCCCGGACCCGGGCGCGCGATCGGGCTGGGCGGAGCGGGTTGCCATCTCGCCCCGCCGGCTGGCGCGGGCGCAGCTCGCGGACCTCTTCGTTGGACCTGCGCGCAACGTGATGATCTTCTTCTCCGACTTGCTCGGTCTGCACGACGTCTACAACCGTCCGGGTTCGGTCAGCGATCAGAACTGGTCCTTGCGCGTACCGCCGGATTTCGTGGAACGCCACGCGCGCTCGGCCCGGGAGGGCACCGCCCTCGATCTGCCGGCCGCCCTCGCAGCCGCCTTCCGCGCCCGGGGCGAGTCCTTTGCCGCCTCCCACTCCGGGCTGCTCGAGGAGCTGGACAGACTCGCCGGCCCACCCCCCGACCAAGGCTGACCGGGTGGGGACACCATACGCAACCCTCCGTGCCAAAGTGCCCCCCTACACCGCAATCCCATCGTTGCGGCTTTTCGGAAGGGGTCCCGACTTGAGCGGCCTGAGGGCGCGGTTAAGCAAGCCTTCGAGATGGTCGACGAACGCGTCGCTTCCCAGAGGTCGCCCCGTACTTGCATGCTTGCGAAGCTGGTCGGTAACGTCTGCTTCCGCGGCTTGCCCAAGAAACGCGGACCAGTTGTCCACCCGCGCTAGCAGCGGCCCCACCGTGGCCAGGTTATCGTCGTGGCCAAGCAGGTGCGCCCGCGCACTGCTCCAAGGATAGTCTCCCGCGCACGCAACCAATCCGGCCCGGATCGGGTTCAGCTCGACGTATCGTGCGGCAGCGAGGGTGTACCGGTCGTCCATCACGAAGGATGCGAATCGCCCTTGCCAGAGATGGCCGCGCCATCCTTCGCGGTGATTCACCTCTAGCGTATAGCGGCGGTGTGCCTCGCCGATCGCGCGCCGCAGTCCGTCCGGCGTCGTAGGGACGGCGATGAGATGGACGTGATTGGGCATGAGGCAATACGCCCAGACCTCGACGCGGTACCGGTGGCACCACTCGGCGATGAGCGCCATGTAGAGGAGGTAGTCGTCGTTGCAGAAGAAGGTCTGCTGTCGGCGGTTTCCACGTTGCGTGACGTGATGCGGAAAATCAGGGACGACGGCGCGCGCGAGACGAGGCATTCGCCGGGGATAATGGAGGGGTCTGACATCGGGATTGGCACGGGGTTGCGTATGGTGTCCCCATGGAACATTCCGATTGATCCAGACGTAGTAAGTCTGCCTTGGAACGGAGAGGAGCCGGCGATACAGTCCCCGAGTGAACGTTGATCGCATGGCCTACGAGAAAGAAGCGCTGGCCATGCTCGACAGCACCTACCGACTCGCGCTCTGGCTCACGCGCCGCGAGGCGGACGCGCGCGACCTGGTGCAGGAGACCTACTTGCGCGCCCTCGAGGCGCGCGAGACGTTCCGTCCCGGAGCGAGCATGCGCGCCTGGCTCGCCCGCATCTTGCGCAACCGCTTCATCGACCGCTTCCGGCAGGGTGAACGCGAGGTGCCTTGGCCCGACGGCGCCGAAGAGTCGAAGACGCTCAAGGCTGTGTGCGACGAACAGGCGGGGCTCTTCGGCGACGCGGAGTTGGCCAGGTTGATCTCGCTGGTCCGAGGCGACATCGAGCGCGCCTTGCACGCGCTTCCCGAGGACCACCGCACCGTAGTTCTGCTCTGCGACGTGGAGCAGTGGGGCTGGGAGGAGGCCGCGAGCGTCCTGGGGGTACCTGTCGGCACCGTCAAGTCGCGGCTCTTCCGCGCGCGCCGCACCCTGCGCGAGCTGCTGTCGGAGTACGCACCGAAGGAGACGAACGTTGGACCCGTGCGCTGACAGCCGCATCATCCCCCTGCTCGCACGCGGCGAGCTGGAACCTGCCGAGGAGGCCCGGGTGCGGGCCCACCTCTCCAGCTGCCAGACCTGCACCCGCGAGCTCGCAGCAGAGGAGAACCTCACCAAGAGGCTCCGGGGAGAGGTTTCGCGGCCGGCCGCGCCTGCCGACCTCAGGGCAGCCGTCGAGGAGGAGATGCGGGCGCTCCGGACGGTTCCGAGGCGCGGGCGAATCACCCGGAGGATGCTCTTCGCGGCCTCGGCCGCGGCGCTCCTGATCGTTGCCGGGTTCCTGGCGTATCGCAGGATGTCGCCCCAGGATCCGCTGGTCGTCGCCACCAAGCACGCTGCCGCCACGCACCAGGCGATCGACCTGCAGCGCGATCTGCTCCAGCGCGAGACCGCCGAAGCGAGGACGCGCTTGCAGGAGCTTGCGCAGCGTTACGGGCTGCCCGCGACGACCGCGTTCCAAGGCGACGAAGAGGTGCGACTCGTTTCGGTGCGACAAGGTCTTGCGCTCGGCAAGGTCTCTGCCGTCCTCGTCTATATCGACTCGAAGGGACGGCTGGTGACGCTGGAGATCCTACCCGGTGGCGACCTGAGGGTCCCGCGCGAGCGCACCCGCGCGGTGCAGCAGTTCCGCCCGATGCTCACGCGCGCCGATCAGCTTGGGGTGGCCCTGTGGAGGCAGGGGCAGGCGTTCTACCTGCTCACCGCTCCAATGGACGAAGAGGAGCTGGCGCAGCTCTACCTCAAGGTGCGCACGCACACGAGCTGAGCCGACCTCAGTACGGTGCGTCGACCGTCGTGACCCGGATCAGCTTCTTGTTCACGAACTCGTGGATCCCGAGGTGTTAAAGCTCGCGGCCGTAGCCGGAGCGCTTGATTCCGCCAAAGGGGAGCTCCGGGGACGGACCAGGTGGCGCGGTTGATGAACACCATGCCGCTCTCGATGCGCCGGGCCACGCGCTTGCCACGTGGGATGTCCTGGGTGAACGCGAGGGGGCGGCCTGCATCCAGCTCGTCCACAAGGCGCTGCAGGAATAGCTGCTCCTACGTGCGGGCGGCGAGCCAGAGTCCGGTGCCGATGACCGCGAGGGAGACGCCGTCCAATGGCGTCAGCTGCTCGCCCAAAAGGATCGCGGCGAGCAGCAAACCGAATGCGGGGGTGAGAAAGAAGTAGGCGCTGACGCGACTGGCCTCGCCGTGCTGGAGGATCCAGAACCAGAGCATGGAGGCGCCCACGCTGAGGACCACGACCAGATACACCAGGCTCCAGACCAAAGGTCCGGTCCAGACCACGTGCGGCACTCCTTCGAGCGCGAGCGCCGCCGGGATCAGGACGATGCCGGCGCAGAGCAACTGGCCGCCGTTCAGCACCAACGGGTGCGGCCGCTCGCTCATGCGCTTGTAGGCGATGTTCGAAAAGACGAAGGCGAGCACGCCGCCGAGCGCGAGCATCACGTCTTGCAGTCGAGCGGTCTGGGAACCGGCGCGCGCGTGCATCGCCAGCACGACGCCGGCGAAGCCGAGCACGAGGCCGATCAGCTTCCGCCTGGTGAGCGGTTCGCCGAGGAGCGAAGGAGCCAGCAGCGCGAGGATCAGCGGATTGGTGCTGGCGATGATCGACCCCATGCCCGCCGAGAGATGCCGCAGCGCCACGTAGGTCATTCCCAGGTACAGGGCGTTTCCACCCAGGCCGAGCACGAACAGCTGCAGCCAGGTCCTGCCGTCGCGCGGGATGCGCAGCCGCAGTGCGGCGGCAATGGCGAGGAGGATGCCGCCCGCGAGAAGGAAGCGAATGGCGAGGATGCCGAGCGGCGGCGCGCCCCGTGCGAGCACGCGGCTGGGCACGAACGCGGTGGCCCAGAGAAAGACGTAGAGAACGGCTGTGGCCGCCCCAAGAGCCCCGCGGGGGATGGCGCGCTGCGGGCCTCGCTGGACGGTCGCGTCGGACTCCACTCGGGAGGCACCATAACAGCGCGCGCGGCATCCCACCTGGTTGTTTGGCGTATGATCTGATCGTGCAATCCGCGTCCTGGTTCGAGGAGATGAAGCGGCGCAGGGTGTTCCGGGCGCTGATCGGTTACGGGATCGTTTCCTTCGCCGTGCTCCAGATCATCGAGCCGGTGATGCACGGGCTCAATCTCCCGGGCTGGGTGCTCTCGGCCACTGTGGTGGGGCTGGGTATCGGGTTCCCCTTCACGCTGGTCCTGGCCTGGGCGCTCGACGTAAAAGGGGGCCGAATCGAGCGCACGGGTCCAGCGCCGAGCGCCCGTTTGCTGCTGATTCTCATCGCGATCGGTGTCGCCCTCGGCGCTCCCGGCGTGGGCTGGTACTTCTGGAGAACGAATCGCGCTGCCGCGACGAGGGCGGAGCCGGCGAGCATCGCGGTGCTGCCCTTCGCCGATCTGAGCCCGGCCAAGGACCAGGACTGGATGTGCGACGGGATCGCCGAGGAGATCATCGATGCGCTTTGTACGGTCACTGGATTGCGCGTGGCGGCGCGGAGCTCCTCGTTCCAGTTCAAGGGCAAGTCAGCAGACGTGCGCGTGATGACCGCCGCGCTGGGCGTATCGACGCTGTTGGAGGGCAGCGTCCGCAAGCTCGATGACCGCCTTCGGGTCAGCGCGCGCCTGGTGAGCAGCGACGGATATGAGCTCTGGTCCGACAGGTTCGACCGCGGCGTGCAGGACGCCTTTGCCATCCAGGAAGAGATCGCGCGGGCGGTGGTCGCCGCGCTCCGCCTGCGAATCCCGTCGGATGAGGCGGGTCGTTTGCGCCGCTCGGGCACTGCCAATCCACAGGCGTACGAGATGTACCTGCGCGGCCGGCAGTACCTCCGCGCCCTGGGGGCCGAGAACGGCGAGCTGGCCCGCCAGATGTTCAAGCGCGCAATCGCCCTGGACCCCGCGTTCGCCCAGCCGCATGCTGGCCTGGCGGACGCGGACATGAACCTGCTGCAGTGGCTGCTCGTCTCCAAGGATGCGCAACCCGCGCTCCGGACCGAGGCGTTGGCCGCGAGCGCGGAGGCGCTGCGGCTCGTTCCCGAGCTGCCCGAGGCCCATGTCGCGCGCGCGAACGTCCTCTCGCTGCTGGGGCGCAACGCGGAGGCGGACGAGAGTTTCCAGCGAGCCACCGCGCTCGGCCCCGGCGTGCGCGATGCCTGGTACTACTACGCGCGGTTCCTTTTCTCGGCCGGACGGTACGCCGACGCGGCGCACGCTTTCGAAGAGTCAGCCAGGCGCAACCCCGACGACTACGACGCGCTCGTGCTCCTGGCCATGCCCTACAACAAGTTGGGCCAGACGGCGAACGCGCGGGCGGCAATGAAACGCTCGCTCGATGCGGCGGATCGGGTGCTGGCCAATGGGCCGGACGACGTGCGCGCGCTCTACATGTCGGGTGGGGCGCTGATCCAGCTGGGCGAGCGGCAAAAGGGGATCGATCGGCTGGAACAAGCTGTTGCGCTCAAGCCGTACGATTTCGCTCTGTTGTACAACGCCGCCTGCAGCTTCGCCCTCGCGGGCAACCCCGAAAGGGCCCTCGACATGCTCGACCGCGCGGTGGGTGTGGGACGTGGCTATCGCGCCTGGATCGAGCACGACCCGGATCTCGATACGTTGAGGGGTCTGCCGCGCTTCCAGCAGATCGTCGCTCGCCTGCCGCCGTGAAGGATCTCGAGGCCCGTTTTAAGCAAGCACGTCGTGGAACGCCTGCTCGTGATCAAACACGGCCTTGGCGAATGGACAGAGCGGGATCAGCTTGATTCGCGATTCCCGTGCCCAACCCACTGCCGCCTCCACTAGCTTGCGCGCCGCGCCCTGACCGCGGAGCGACTCGGAGACCTCGGTGTGGTCGATGATGACGAGCTTTCCGTCCGCGTCCGCCGAGAAGGTCATCTCCGCCACGCGAATCCCACCCCTTTCGAGATAGAAGGCGCCGCGGCGGCCCTTTTGCTCCCGCTGGACCGGCATTCCCGCGTCTCGTTCAGTCATGGGCGTGTCCATAAGCGGAAGCGGACGCCGAAGCGAGGCGATCGCTTATCGCCCGCGCCGGCGTTACCCCCCTCCGTCCTGGGAGGCGTATGTTGCCCCGGCACGAAAGGGGTTCACATGGCCACGTACATCACGCTGCTGAACTACACGGAGCAAGGCCTGAAGGCGATCAAGGAGAGTCCCAGCCGGCTGGAAAAGGCCAGGCAGCTCTTGAAATCGCTGGGGGGCGAATTGAAGTCCTTCTACCTGGCGCAAGGCCGCTACGATGCGGTCGTCATCTCCGAGGCGCCGAGCGACGAGGTCGCCGCGAAATTCGCGCTCACCATCGGCGCCCAGGGCAACGTCCGCACGGAGACCGTGCGCGCGTTCACCGAGGACGAGTACCGCAAGATCGTCTCCGGGCTGCCTTGAGGCCGGCTGGCCGGGCAGCGGGAGCAGTTTGTTTGACTGTGCGCCGCACCGCGTTATGGTGCAGCGCACAACCCGATGCCCTTTCTCGACACCCCCAGGCTGCGAATCCATTACGAAGAAGCGGGATCGGGACCCGAGGTCTTCGTCCTGGTCCACGGCAACTTCGCATCCTGGCGCTGGTGGAAGCCGATCCTCGAGCGGCTCCCCGCGGGCTGGCGCGCAATCGCGCCGGATCTGCGCGGATGCGGCGAGACCTCGGGTGGCGCGCCAGATGAGACCCGGTCCGGCTACGGCATCCCGGAGCTCGCGGAGGACCTCGCGGGATTCGTCGACGGGCTCCACCTGGATGCGTTCCACCTCGTCGGCCACTCGCTGGGAGGCGCCGTCGCGCTGGAGTACGCCTTGCGTCACGAGCCCCGCGTGCGAAGCCTCACGCTTGCCGCACCCCCGCCGCCGACAGGCCTTGCGGCGATGCGCGAAGGGACCTCGACGACCGCCAGGTTCCTGCGCAGGGTCGATCCCGACCACCGCCCCTCGATGGCCGCGCTCCGCTCCACCTACCGGATGCACCGCTCGCTGGGAACCAACCGGTGGATGCTGCGCCGCGCGCTCTCCGAGATGATGCCGGCCGCTTCGCTCGACCCCGCCGTGTCCGAGTCCCTGCTGGCGGACGCGGCGCGGATGTCGCCCGATGCGGTGGTGGGATTCCTGCAGGCGCTGCATCGATGGAACGTGGAGGCCGAGTTGCCCGGCCTCCGCGTTCCCACCACCATCGTTTGGGGAGCGAAGGACGTGCTGGTCCCCCGCGCCGATCTGGAGAAGATGGCCAGGCTGCTCCCCTCCGGTGACCTGGTGGTCTGGCCCGACGCAGGCCATTCGCCGCAGCTCGAACGGCCCGATGCATTCGTCGCCCTGCTGGCCCCGTCGGCGCGCCACGTTCTGGCAGAGCGCCTCCGGCTATTGTTCGGCAGGGCGAAGAGATGGTGCGCTGCAACACTGCAGGCTTGACATCCAGACGCAGCGCGTTATGTTGCGGTGCACAAACGAAGCGGGCCATGGAGGCTCGCACGAACCCTGGAGCACCGCATGTCCGAAAGCAAGACGCAGCAGGTCACGAACGCCGTCGAGAAGGTCATCTCCGATCAGGCCTCGCGCCTCGAGACCGCCGTGAGCGAGCTGAACAAGCTGCAGAGCAAGAGCCTGGAGCAGGTCAGCGCACTGGTGGAGAGCGCGACCCGCGCCGCGAAGGAGCAGATCGCTTTCGCCGAGCAGATCGGCGGCGATTGGCGCAAGCTCGTGCTGGCCGCCACCAAGAACGCCACCGAGCTCTTCGTCCCCAAGGCGTAGTTCCCGACCGTGCCTTCGCCGCCCGACGTCGGGCGGCTGAAGGTCGGCGGTTCGACATTCGGCTGGGGTTGAGCGATCGATCGCCCCATGGCCCAGCCCAACCTTCATCCCTTCTCCGCCGAGGCGCAGCCCGCCCGCCGGAACAAGATCCTCACCGCCGTCGAGGCCGCACGGCTCGTGCGGGACGGGGACACGGTGGCCACCGGCGGCTTCGTCGGCATCGGCTTTCCCGAGAACGTCGCCGTTGCGCTGGAGAAGCGCTTCCTCGGCGAGGACCCGCGCTCGCCGGCCGGCACCCCCAAGGGACTCACGCTCGTCTACGCGGCCGGACAGGGCGACGGCAAGGACCGCGGCCTGAACCACCTGGGCCGCGAAGGCATGCTCCGGCGCGTGATCGGCGGACACTGGGGCCTGGTGCCAAAGCTGCAGCGGCTCGCCATGGCGGAGAAGATCGAAGCCTACAATCTGCCGCAGGGGGTGCTGACCCATCTGTTCCGGGACATCGCGGCCGGGAAGCCCGCACAGATCTCCCGCGTCGGCCTCGGCACCTTCGTCGATCCCCGTCACGGCGGGGGCAAGATCAACAAGGTCACCACCGAGGACCTCGTCGAGCTGACCACGATTGCCGGACAGGAGTATCTCCTCTACAAGACCTTCCCCATCCACGTCGGCATCGTGCGGGGGACGACCGCCGACACCAACGGCAACGTCACCATGGAGAAGGAGGCGCTCACGGTCGAGGCGCTGGCCATCGCCATGGCCGCCCACAACTCGGGCGGGCTGGTGATCGTCCAGGTGGAGCGGATCTGCGAGCCTGGCTCGCTGCATCCGCGACAGGTGAAGATCCCGGGCATCCTGGTCGACTGCATCGTCGTCGCCGAGAGCCCCGAGCACCATTTGCAGACCTTCGCCGAGACCTACAACCCGGCGTACTCGGGCGAAGTCCGCATCCCGGCCTCCTCCATTCCGCACATGGCGATGAGCGAGCGCAAGATCATCGCTCGGCGCGCCGCCATGGAGCTGAAGGCGAACGCCGTCGTCAACCTCGGCATCGGCATGCCCGAGGGAGTGGCCAGCGTCGCCAACGAGGAACGGATCATCGATCTGCTCACGCTCACCGCCGAGCCAGGCGTGATCGGAGGCATTCCGGCCGGCGGCCTCAGCTTCGGCGCCGCGAGCAATGCCGAGGCCATCCTCGATCAGCCGTCCCAGTTCGACTTTTACGACGGCGGCGGACTGGACGTGGCCTGCCTGGGACTGGCGCAGGTGGACCGCCACGGCAATCTCAATGTCAGCAAGTTCGGCGCGCGACTAGCCGGCGCAGGCGGTTTCATCAACATCAGCCAGAACGCGAAGAAAGTCGTCTTCGCCGGCACTTTCCTGGCGGGCGACCTGACGGTCGAAGTGGCCGGTGGGAAGCTGCGGATCCAAAGCGATGCCAAGGCGTGCAAGTTCGTGGAGGAGGTCGAGCACCGCACCTTTAGCGGGGAGCACGCCGCCCGGCGCAACCAGGCCGTGCTCTTCGTCACCGAGCGCTGCGTCTTCCGACTCACGTCGATGGGGCTGGAGCTGGTCGAGATCGCTCCGGGTGTCGATCTGGAGCGCGACATCCTGGCGAAGATGGACTTCAAGCCCCTGGTGAGCCCCCAGCTCTCCCTGATGGACCCGCGCATCTTCGCCGAGGGGCCCATGGGTCTGCGTCAGGATCTCCTCTCGCTCCCGCTGGAGAAGCGGCTCAACTACGACCCGTCCCAGAACATCTTCTTCCTCAACTTCGAGGGGATGGTGATCCGGACCAAGGCGGACGTGGAGCAGGTGCGGCGGGCGGTGGAGTCGCGCCTCGAGCCGCTCGGGCACAAGGTGGCCGCGATCGTCAACTACGACAACTTCAGCATCACTCCGGAGATGCTCGACGAATACGCGGGCATGGTGCGGAGCATCGTCGAGCGCTACTACCTGGACGTCACCCGCTACACGACCAGCACCTTCACCCGGGCCAAGCTCGGCGCCGCCCTGGAAGGGGCCCGCGTCGCCTCGCACTTGTACCAGAGCCCGGCGGAAGCATTGGCTCGCTTGAACAAAAGGTGACGTCAGGCGCGGGCAGTGTAGGAAAACTGGATGCCGCGCACGCGCTACATGCATCCCCAGCCTCCGCCGCTCGCGAGCCTGCCTGGCGCGGCGGTTCGCGCGGTTCTCGCAGAGGGGTATTCCGCCGCTTCCCTACGCCGCGATGCGCTCGCGGGCCTGGTGGTGGGCATCGTCGCCCTCCCGCTCTCGATGGCGCTTGCCATCGCCGTCGGCGTCCCTCCACAGCACGGCCTCTACACGGCAATCGTCGCCGGGATGGTCGTCCCGCTCCTGGGCGGATCACGCTTCCAGGTCACGGGTCCGACTGCGGCGTTCATCGTCATCCTTTCCCCCATCCTCGTCAGGCACGGGCTGGCAGGCTTGCTCGTGGCGGGCGGAATGGCCGGCGTGCTCCTTCTCGCGATGGGACTCTTCCGCCTCGGGCGGCTGATCCAGTTCATCCCGCACCCGATCACCACCGGCTTCACCACGGGCATCGCCACCGTGATCGGCGTCCTGCAGCTCAAGGACCTGCTCGGCCTGCGCCCCGCTCGCGTTCCCGACCACTTCCTCGAGCGCGTCTGGTCGTACGTGCAGGCGCGCCAGACGGCACATCTCTCCGAGATGTCCATCGGCGCGCTCACGCTCGCCGTTCTCGCGCTGCTGCCGCGGGTCACCAAGCGGGTGCCCGCGCCGTTGATCGCGCTGCCGCTCGCCGCGGTCGCCGCCTGGTTGGCGCACCGATTCGTGGGCGGATTCGACGTCGCCACCATCGGCTCCAGCTTCACCACGGTCATCGACGGCCAGGTGGTGCACGGGATCCCGCGACTTCCGCCCCAGCCGATCTTGCCCTGGCACGTGGGCGCGGGCCTGCCGCTGCGGCTCTCGACGTTCCGGGCCCTGTTGCCGGCCGCGGTTGCAATCGCCTTGCTGGGCGCGATCGAGTCGCTGCTCTCGGCGGTGGTGGCCGACGCCATGGCCGGCACCAAGCACGACCCCGACAGCGAGCTGCTGGCCCTCGGGGTGGGGAACCTGCTCTGTCCGTTCTTCGGTGGAATCGCCTGCACCGGCGCGATCGCGCGCACGGCGACCGGCATCCGCTACGGCAGCCGTTCGCCGTTCGCGACCGTGATCCACGCCCTGGTGGTCCTGGCGGCGGTGCTCGCGCTGGCGCCCCTCATCTCCTACCTGCCGATGGCGTCGCTCGCCGCCCTGCTGGTGATCGTCGCCTGGAACATGTCGGAAGCGAAGCACTTCCTGCACACCGTCCGGGTCGCTCCGAAGAGCGATGTGGCCGTGCTGCTCACCTGCTACGCGCTGACCGTCATCTTCGACATGGTGGTGGCGGTGACGGCCGGGATGATCCTGGCCGCCTTCCTATTCATGCGCCGCATGGCGGAGGTGGCGTCGGTGGAGCTGGTCGGGGAGGACCACCCGCACATCAATCTGGAATTGCCGCGCGAGGTGCTCCTGTACGAAGTGAATGGACCACTCTTCTTCGGAGCGGCCGAGAGGGCGATGGACGCGCTCAAGGGGATACCTCGCCGCCCGCGCGTCCTCATCCTGTACCTCGGAGCGGTGCCGGCGATGGACGTCACCGGCCTGGTCGCGCTCGAGAGCGCGCTTGCCCGGCTCAAGCAGCAAGGAGTCTTCTGCATCATCGCGGGCCTGCGCCCGCAGCCGGAGAGCGTCCTGCGCAAGGCCAACGTCCAAGAGCAGCCCGGACGGCTGCGCATCGTCGCGACCCTTGACGAGGCCGCCGCCGAGGCCCGGGTCCACCTCGCATCGCGCAAGTGAAGCAGGCCCGGGACTGGCCAGCGCCGTAGGTCCGGGCTAACGTCGGCCGATGTACAGCTCATACCGTCTGGGTCGCGCAATCGCTGCGCCGTTCAACGCCTGGGCGGGCGTGCTGCGAGCCTTCTGGTCCCATCCCGCGTTCCTTGTCTCTGCGACGCCCTTCGGGCGGGCGGTGGCGACGGCCAGCGAGCTGCTGGAGCGGGCCACCCGTCGATATCCGAAGCCGCCTTTCGGGCTGACCAGCACCATCATCGGAGGCCGGCCGGTGGCGGTGCGGGAAGTCGCCTGGGATCGGACGCCTTTCTGCGACTTGATCCGCTTCGAGCGCGACTCCGCGCGCCGGGACCCGAAGGTCCTGCTGGTGGCACCGCTCTCCGGTCACCATGCTTCGCTGCTGCGGGACACCGTGGCGCGGCTGCTTCCCGACCACGACCTCTACGTCACCGACTGGATCGACGCACGTCTGGTTCCGCTGTCCGCGGGGCAGTTCGATCTCGACGACTACGTGGATCTGATGGTGCGCTTCATCCACGCCATCGGCTCCGACGTGCATGTGATCGCCGTGTGCCAGCCCAGCGTTCCGGTGCTGGCGGCCGTCTCGCTGATGGCGGAGGCGGGTGATCTAGCCGCTCCGCTGACCATGACGTTGATGGCCGGCCCGATCGACACCCGCGTCAACCCGACCCCGGTCGATCGCGTCGCCACCAGCCGACCCCTGCGATGGTTCGAGCTGGCGGCGGTCCACCAGGTCCCGGAGGGCGAGCCGGGCCGCCTGCGCCGCGTCTACCCCGGTTTTCTGCAGCTCACCGCGTTCGTCTCGCTGAATCCGGCCCGCCATGCGGACGCGCACCGCCAGCTCTACCGCGATCTGCTGGCTGGAGATGAGGAGAGCGCGGAGGCGCACCGCCGGTTCTACGACGACTACCTCGCCGTGATGGACGTTCCCGCCGAGTATTACCTGCAGACGATCGCCTCCGTGTTCCAGCGGCATGATCTGGCCCGGGGCGAGATGACCTGGAGGGGCCAGCAGCGCATCCGGCCCGAGACGATCCGCCGCACGGCGCTCTTGACGGTCGAGGCCGAGAAGGACGACATCACGGCGGTAGGACAAACCGCGGCGGCGCATGCGCTCTGCACGGGGCTCCCCGCCAAACGAAGGCAGCAGTACATTCAACCTGGCGCCGGGCACTACGGCGTCTTCAGTGGACGAAGGTGGCGCGGGCAGATCGCTCCGCGCATCGCCGAGTTCATCCGCCAGCACGGGTAGCCCGCGGGTCTCCTACAGTGGCGCCCGGCGGAGCCGGAGCGCATTGGCGATGACCGAGACCGAGCTGAAGCTCATCGCGGCGCTCGCGATCATCGGGCTCAGGAGCAGTCCGAGGAACGGGTAGAGCACGCCCGCCGCAACGGGAACGCCGAGCATGTTGTAGACGAATGCCCAGAACAGGTTCTGGCGGATGTTCCGCATGGTGGCTCGGCTCAAGCGCCGGGCCCGGACGATGCTGCGCAGGTCGCCCTTCACCAGCGTGATGTCCGCGCTCTCCATCGCCACGTCGGTGCCGGTGCCCATGGCGATTCCGACGTGCGCGGCGGCGAGCGCCGGCGCGTCATTGATGCCGTCCCCCGCCATCGCCACGACGTGGCCCTCGTTCCGCAGGCGGGTGACCACCTCCAACTTTTGCGCCGGGAGCAGGCCGGCATGGTGCTCCTCGATGCCCAGCTTGCGGGCCACGGCCTGGGCAGTCGGTTTGCTGTCGCCGGTCGCCATCACCACCCGGATGCCTTCCTCGCGCAGGCTGCGCAGCGCTTCCGGAGCGGAGGCCTTGATGGGATCCGCCACGCCGAGGAGGCCTGCCAGACTGCCGTCTACGGCGACGAACAGGACGGTCTGGCCCTCGGCCTGCAATGCCTCCGCGCGCTGCTCGGCCTCGTCGATTGGCACTTCCGCCTCCTCCAGGAAGCGCAGGCTCCCCACCGAGACCTGTCGACCCTCCACTCGTCCCGTGACGCCGCCCCCCGTGGTGGAGGTGAACTGCGCAACGTGAGCGAGCGGGATGCCGCGCTCCCCGGCGCCCTCGACCAGCGCATGGGCCAGGGGGTGCTCGCTAGCGGCCTCGACGCTGGCAGCCAGCCGGAGGAGCTCCGCGGCGGAGACCTCCGCGAACGGCTCGACCGTGAGCAGGCGCGGCTTGCCCTCCGTCAACGTGCCCGTCTTGTCCACCACCAGCACGTCCACCTTCTCCATCAGCTCGAGCGCTTCGGCCCTGCGGAAGAGGATCCCGGCGCCCGCGCCGCGACCGGTGCCCACCATGATGCTCATCGGCGTGGCGAGCCCCAGCGCGCAGGGGCAGGCAATGATGAGCACCGCGACCGCGTTGACCAGCGCATAGCCCAGCCGGGGCTCAGGCCCCACGAGCATCCAGACGACGAACGTGGCGATGGCGACGGCGATGACTGTGGGCACGAACCAGGCCGCCACCTTGTCCGCCAGGCGCTGGATGGGCGGCCGGGTGCGCTGCGCTTCACTCACCATGCGAACGATCTGGGCGAGCAGGGTCTCTTCCCCCACGCGCTCGGCCCGCATCAGGAAGCTGCCTGTACCGTTGACGGTCCCTCCGATGACCTTGCTGCCCGGCAGCTTCTCCACTGGAAGCGGTTCACCGGTGACCATGGATTCGTCCAGGCTGCTTCGTCCTTCCACGACCACCCCGTCGACGGGCACTCTCTCGCCGGGCCGGACCCGCAGCACGTCGCCGGGCTGCACCTCGGCGAGCGGCACGTCGCGTTCGCTGCCATCGGGCTCCACCCGCCGCGCCATCTTCGGCGCGAGCGCCAGCAGGGCCTCGAGAGCTCCTCGCGTCCGCGCCCGGGCCCGCAGCTCCAGCACCTGGCCGAGAAGCACCAGCGACACGATCAACGCGGCGGGCTCGAAGTAGACCGGGACGCCCCCGTGCTGCCGCATCGACGCCGGAAAGATGCCGGGCGCGACCGTCGCCACCACGCTGTAGACGTAGGCGACGCCCGTCCCGAGCGCGATCAGCGTGAACATGTTGAGGCTTCGGTTCACAACGGACGCCCAGCCGCGCTGGAACAAGGGCCAGCCCGCCCAGAGCACCACCGGGGTTGCGAGCAGCAGCTCGACCCACGGCAACCACCGTCCGAGAGCGTGCTGCACGGGCATCCCCGGCAGCAGGTCGGACATACCAAGCAGGAACACCGGAACCGTCAAGGGGAGGCTGAGCCAGAACCGGCGGCTCATTTCGGCCAGCTCGGGGTTCTGCTGGCCGGGGGCCACCGAGCGCGGTTCGAGGGCCATGCCGCAGATTGGACACGACCCTGGTTCGGTCCGCACGATCTCCGGATGCATGGGGCAGGTCCACTCT
>Ga0209488_10002556_pt1 | contig 14874 bp, 13 predicted proteins | sample Rivendell_Oct201_8_FD_188349 | JGI IMG/M metagenome (GOLD analysis project Ga0209488, IMG submission 188349) | Vadose zone soil microbial communities from the Eel River Critical Zone Observatory, Northern California, USA -... | ecosystem: Environmental > Terrestrial > Soil > Vadose zone >... | reverse complement strand
GACACGTGTCAGCCGGTCTGCTTGCCGGCCAGAGAGCATCCTTCCTCAAGGCCGCACACGTCAGAAGGAAGATCTCGCCACACGCAACCGATGCAGCGCAACAACCCTGCCGCGGTCGCGCGGGCTTCCAACAATCATATGTATGAGAAAACGGTGGGCTATCGGTCCGCAGCCCGTGACTTCGGACCACAATGGCAGGAAAGAAGCCCTATTGATTGTAGGGCCCAGGGCTATTCGGTCGCGTGAGTCCAAATCTGACGTCGTGAACATCTAGAGACCGACCAACTCGTGCTGTCAGAGCGTGTCAAGAGAAGCGCAAGCACGCTACTCGTCACATAGGTATTGGTACGTCACGCAGGCAGTGCATTATTGTGAGTTTTTGCGCGTGCGCTTTCTTGGACATACGTATTGTGATACATGTGGCCGCTGGGCAGAAGGCGTGGAGATGTTTCGTTATATGACACCTTTGCCCATACTGTAAATTAATAGAGGCCGAATAATGACAAGCAGCTTCGAGTGGAGGAGAGTAGGCGATTACTTTACCAATTAGGAAATCCTCAGATGATCTCCCGGCTCAGTCCTATGCTATGACTGAGTTTATTGGTTCCCCCCCATGCTTTGCACGCGCCGAGGCAGTTCCTGTGGCTGCCATAGGCACAGAATCAAAGGTCAAACGATGGCCACGTTCTCAATCGTGCACAAGTGGGGTTTGTGCGCAGACGCACAGTGACAGGGTTGGCACTTATTATGTATCAGCTGTCCGCTTATGGATTGACATTTTCCCTCAGGCCCTCAGGGTTGCTACGTGCCAAGTTGGTGGGAAACGGGGAATCGAATGTTGTGATTCCGGGCAGCCATAAAGATGCCAACTGACCAGAATGAAACAATCAATGTATCAGGAAGTGTTATATATGTCGCCTCCTTTGACAAATGGCGCTCTTCCCGTACGTTCCACAATGCCCTGTGCCACGCCCTAGCAACAGCCTTCAGGGCCCCGGACAAGCCGAGTATCTGATCCCACGCAGTATGTGCTACCCCTTCTCACTCCCCCAGACACACGCGCAGACATTTACCAATATGACTGCACGTAGTCGACTAGTAAGCACATTCATTAACATGCGCGTTGGGGTACAATATCATGATTTACAAATGGTCTGCGTATTTTATATATCGTGTATCCGTCCTATCTGTCGTACCTTCTTTTCTTGTCAATTGGGGCACCAGAGTGGCCGGCCACTTGACTGAACATCTGAAACTTGCGTGGTAGAGTTCAACTCACGAAATCAAGAGATCACCCCTGTGGAACGTGCGCGTCCAGGGTAGACACTGTTGGTCCGATTTCCCACACCATGGAGGTGGCGATTGTGACCCAGAAAGTGACAAAAGTCTGGTGGTGAGATTGGCAAGGTCGCCCGGCATCGCGAGCGAGCTATTTTGGCAAATTCCCCACGATGCTCGAGCCTTGCAGATCTGTCCTTTAATCACAGATTAGACCTCATCGGGCAATTGGGCTTAAATCACGACTTTCCATACCTTAGGAAGGTCTCATCCACGGTTTCGATCAATTCATCATCACACCCCCTCGCCCTCGCCCTCGCTGGACTCCTCTTCTTCCTCGAGTGCAGCTTCAGCTTCGGCCTGCAGCTGTGCCGCAGAAGCCGCGCTCGCTATCGCATGTTCGAGCATCTGCGCCTGTTCGGGCGAAAGACCATACAGTGACGAGGCATGCACAGAAGGTCCCCCGCCCTCAGCGGCACCAGCAGGGGACGGGGCAATCAGATCGAGGGCCGCACCAGGTGAGAGCTGTACCTGTGCTTGTGCTTGTGCCCGCGCCAGCGCGCTAGCGAGCGTGGCCTGACTGCCTGCTGCTGCTGCGTCCACGGCCGTGTCCCCAAGTGGCCCTGTTGCCGCAGTGCCCAACACACGAACCACGCAAGCCTGCAGCACCGGGTGCAGCCGCGCCACCGCCTCGTGCGCAGCCGCGAGCACCGGCCGGGGAAGCTCGCCCTCCTCGAGGATACCGGTGGTACCAGCAGCTGCGTCGGAAGCGTCATGCCACATGCGCGCGCGGCGCAGCTCATCCTCCGCGCCAGCAGGGCCCCGCTGAACGTCGATCTCTGCCACATCCGCCGTCGCGCACGCGCTGTGGCGGGCCGCTGCGGTGTTACGGTGCCGCGTGAGCGCGTCGCGGCGCGAGAAGGCTTTAGCGCAGCCGGTGCACTGCCAGGCCTTGTCGTCATGCAGTCGCTCGTGGCGCTTGAGGTCGTGGTTGCGCGCAAAGGCGGCGGGACATCGCGTGCAGCGGAAGGGACGCTCGGCAGCGTGAACGCGAGTGTGCGCTCGCAGGCTGTACAGGCGCGCAAAGGTCTTGCCGCAGCCCGGGAAGCTGCACGGGTGTACGGGCGTCCCGGGATGCCCCCAAGGTGTGGGACCGGAACCACCTATTGGGATTCCTGAGAGTACGCCCAGGGCTTGGATGAGGCCACCGAGTTCCTGTAGCGCATTGCGGGCGGGACCTGCGGCGGTCATCGCGAATAGGAAGACCTGGTGCAGTGGAAACTGGATAGAGGCTATCAAGGATGGTGGAGGTGGGCCCGTTGGCGGAGCGACTGGACCAGTGAGTGCCGAAATGATTGCACGGCTGGCGGCGTCCAGCTGGGTGTGTAACGCGTAAGGTGGTGGCGCCGGCGGTAACGGAAGGGGGAAATGACGCTTGAGTGGTGGACCGCCGTCAGGGATGCCGTCTTGTTCATCGCGTTGGCGCTTTCCCAGCTCGAGTTGAATGGATGATTCCTCCGAATGGCGGAGAGAAGAAAAGAGGGCGTTCGAGCGCGCGAGGGATACCAAGAGGTGGCTGAGCGGCCTGGCGACTTGCTTCGGGATGGCGTTGGACGAGACGGCGTTGTTGAATGCGTCCAGGACGGAGACGCCGGCCGTGCCTGGGATGAGGGTGGTGGAGAGGGTCCAGCGTGCAAGTGGGTCGTTTCCGACGTCTTTGAGGATAATTCGCATCGTTTTGAGAGCCTCACGGACCCGCCTATTGGGAACCGACTGACCAAGTGTGATCGTAGGGGTGGCCGTCTCCACAGGTATGCTGGAAGAAATCGGGGCACCTGATGTATTAGCCGTCGTAGCCTTGGTGGCCGCTGCGGCTTCCGCTTGAGCTTTGCTTATGTCCGCCCACAGCTGGGCATTCAAGCGACGGGCAATCTCCTCCGCCTCTGCATCTGCATCTTCATCTTCGTCGTCTTCGTCGTCTTCTGCGAGGTCCCCTTCACCTGGGCCATTCTCCCAACGCTCACCGATCTCCGTTTTTTCTGCGGCAGTATCCGCTTGTTTTTGCGTGTCGAGTCCCGTGGACATAGAGAAAGCACCCCAAGCTGTAGTGGCCAGTGAGATGAAGGACGGACGGATGATCGGCCCGGGTGGTTCCAAGAGATCAAGTTCATATTTTTCATATATCGTACTAGTACACTGGTTGGGTATTTATTTTCCAAGACTTGCAAAACATATACCTCAGGGGACTCTCATCCAGAGCCATTGGTCACATCGGGATCACCGACGTTGACCAGTGGTGCTGGCGACCCCTGCCGCCGGCCGATGCCCATCCCGAAGCGCACGAGCGTCTCCAGACACGCGCGTCCATTGACCAACAAGTCCTCATCCCACTCGACCACGTTCTTCTCGAACAGGCACACGATCGTTGATCCACCTGCAAAAAGTTCAATGCACACCCCCGAGAGTCAGAAGGTGTAGGTATTACCAAACGCAAAGTAACCAAACTCCTGTCCGCGCTTAACAAAGTCGCCTTCCTTGACTGTCGGCTGGATACTACCGACCATCATCGCACCGATACATACTGCCATGACGCGCCCAAACTGCGGGCTGTCGATCGGCACGATCTTGCGCACGTTCTCGCCATAAACATCCAGAGTCGTCCGGATTGCTTGTGGCTGCACACGCAGCACGTCAGCCAAAAAACGATGACAGTTATTATTCTTAAGCTTACGTTGACAGTGTAATATTCACCAGGGATATGTGATATCGGCCCTATAGTACCGTCAACAGGTGAGTGGAATCGATGGTAGTCTTGTGGTGCGAGGCGGAAGATGACCAGAGCACCGCCAACATAGCGTTCTGCTTGGTCCTTGTATGCGTCGCCGAGGAGTCGCGCAACAGTAAACTCGCGGCCCTTGATCCACAGTCTCGTCGCTTCGCTAGTCGTCTCAAACGCCATGAGCCGGCAGTCTGCGCCGCTCACAAGACGGTTCGGGTCGTCGGGCGTCTCAACTGGCCGTGCATCGGCTTTTAATTTCCTACAAATAAAGAGAACCTGTTAGGACAGGGAAAGATGACGATGTGACATGGCAAACCGGTAGAAGAATTCGTTGAAAGTTTCTAGAATGGAGTTTTCACTAAGCTTCCGATTAGAGTTAGAGGACAGGCAACGCACTGAAGGAGGGAAGAGGATCCAATATCTCGTCGACGTTGAGGTTGTGGAATTGTATGAACGCTGGAATTTCACGGGCCGATTCGGGTGAGTCGTACTTGATGCCCTGCTTTACCGAGAGAGATTTGAGAAGCCCACGAGCTACAGCGAGGTCAGACGGGCAATAGTCTATGGTGGTACACTATGCACGCACCTCGCGCGCCCTCTAGCCTCGAACGGGCGCCCTGGTCATCAAGAATGAGTCTCAGTGTGAATGGTGATGCGGAGAGTTACTCGCCTTGTACAGGAGACGAATCCCAAGCCGCACATACACCTGCATCTTCTCTTCCTCTAGCTGACCCGTCATCCGATTCTGCACGATGATATTTGCAGAATTCTATAGCACAGCTAAGCAAGCAGATATGGGGAAATTTCAACAAGTCACGCACCGCGCCAATCTTATAATTCCCCGCTGACACTTTGGCCAGCACGTTTGTATACCACTTGCGCTGCGCCTGGCTCGCAGTCACGAAATTGCCCACCATAACGCGATCGACACGCGCCCAGTCCTGGCTTGCGCACACCGCCAGGTGTGTCACGATATCGCGCTCCGCCTTGGAGTTCAGGCGCGGCCGGTGGCACAACGGACAGTTCTTGATGTTAATGACGCGCTCGAAGGCTTCGTCGCCGCTTCCTGAACCGTTTCCGCCATCACTCGCACCAGACCCGTTTTTCTCTGTATCTGACATGGCCGAGGATGACGTGGAGGCCTGACGCGTAGCCAGCGGATGCCCAGCCACGGGCGTCTCCCTCCCCCCATGTTGGTCTCCGATGTGTATCTGCGTGGGCTCGGTCTGGTGGGCGATCTGCGGAGCTGGGTGCTGATGTGAAGGAGCGGACGGGTCACCCATGTGGACTGCGGGGCCGGAGAAGGACAGCGAGTCGAGACGCAACGGGGGGGTTTGGGTGCCTGGTGCGTGTAGGTTCGGCGTGTGCGACATGCTGATGTCCGTGCCCGTTCCGAGCTCACGCTCACGGGCATCATTGTCCGACTGGCAGATACGCTTCTTTTCTGAATTAGGCCTGCAAATCTCCGTCTCAAGACACTGGATCGCCTCAGGGAACGTCAACTCGTCCACGCTCGGATCTTTGGCCCAGCGGGTGAAGAACGAGTCAATGGTCTCTGTGGAGAGCGTCGAACCCAGTGTGTCGAGCATTGTTGTGAGCTCAATATGCGAGAATGTGCTCGTGTCATCTGCATCATACTGCCTGAGCAATTGGAGCCAAAGGCGCTGCCGCAACGCGTCATACGGTTGGTACTTTGCGCTGCGCAGCAACATTAAGCGAGGGCCCACTCAAAACCATGGCACCACGGCACTCACCGGAATGAGATGACAGGGTTATGCTTCGACTCGTATGAGATCTCTTTAGCCGTCAGCGGGAGTTTGTACTCCTGGAAAGTTCGCGTCCCGTCTTCATCTTCTGGGTAGAGTCCTGTGTTGGGGTCCTTTTTTGGGACATTTTCGGCTAACTCAGCGATCGTAACCGCAGCATCGCCAACATGATCGTTAGACGAGAGCTTGTCCCAGTCGAGAACGGTGAGTTGCACACTGAATGATCGCTCATACTTGCGCACATGGAAGAGTAGCTTCTCGTCCCACACCGGATTAAGCGAATGCCGGATGATGCGCGTTCGGAATACCCTCTTGCCGAATGATACGATAACAAAAGGATCCATATCCCAACCAGTACGCATCACTTGCAATCGGATCAGCGGTGGTGCGACAGGTAAGGGGTAAAGCAACTCACTGTTTCGAAGGCGGGGAAGGTCCGTTGCGCCATGAATCTCGAGCATGACGATGCCTACGATGTCATTTTCTGCCTCAAGCTCAAACGCGTCGCTCTTCTGCCCATGCCACGGACCAGGAATTTTCTTCCTTTTCCCTGAGGATGAGGTTGGGGGCGCAAAGCTCGATGGGCGTGAGCTAGACTGGGATTGTGCGCTCGCTCCTGAGTCAGTGCGAGAAGGTGTTGCCGGGCGGCGTGTGAGAATTTTTGGGATTGATGGCAGGAAATGCCTCGCCTGCTGAGCGGGTTGCTGAGCTGCAGCAGTGGGTGAAGGAGTCGGGGTCAAATCGGGCGACGAGCGGCCCGTTTCGTTGGAACGACCCGGCGTGGAAAGCTTAGGCTCCGACTCGTCCTCATCGTCCTCATCCTCGCCCGCCTCATCAGAGCTGAGACCGTCGTCTTCGTACTCTGGCCCTGTTTGGTGAGAGCGGATTGTACCGATACCCCGTGTCTGTCACATTGTCATTAAGCTACATGCCACTCCAGGTGGTGGATACGTACTGGGGCAGCCGAGACGAGGCTCGGGCGAGAACGCTTGATGAAAGCTTTGTATGTCTCCTCGAAATCGGGCTGGGTCGTGGATTTGGGAGGGTGAATAAAGCCAACTTTAATGTGCATAGTACCAGTCGCATGGGTTGTTGCGCGCGATGATACGAGGTTGATGGAGAAAGGCTGCGAAGGTAAGGCTTATTTCGCTGGCAGCGCCCAGTGTCATTGGACGCGCCTGATTATCGAGATCATCGAAAGCAATCGCATTTCCTCTGAACCATTCATCCAGTGGGAATGCGTATTCGCCCATATACTCCTTTCTTAGCATATCCTTGTCCCATATAACGAACTCGAGCCCGCCGAGCTTCTCCGCGAGAGAGAGGTAGAGGGGGAAGTCAAAGGTGGCATCCTTTGCGGTAAAGACAGGGTTGAGGGTGCGTCTGCAGACTGGTGTCTGGAATCGCGTACTCAGAACCGATACGCTCACAAAGCTAAAAATGAGCGGGGAAGTAAGGAAGCAACAAAGGTCAGGGTGGGAATAAAAGCGGATTAGCTGGAGCGCACGGATCACTGAAGCCATTGCGGTCCTTGGCCACCAAGTCTTGGCATGAGAGAACACGCACGCGAAGGATGACGACAGGTTCTTCGCCTGGCTTGGGCAAGAAAGAATTCCTGCTAGTACCGCTACTGGCAGAGACGCGGATGGGAAGGCGGGCTGCTGAGCGGAGGGCGCGACGAATCTTGAGGCCTTTCTTTGATGCGACCATCGATTAGTTTGTTTCGGGGAATTTTGTGGGGTGGATGAGTATAAATAGTGACGGTTGCAGTGTCCAGTGCGATGAGTTGGAATCGGAGGAAAGAGGGAACCGTGATGGGCTCGGATGCGGCCACGTAGGTACACACTCTCCTATCCTCAATGATGCGCTCATTGCCACGCCTCATTTCCGTCAACATTCTTACTCCCTTTGATGGTTGCATCGCCGAACTTGTTCAATGTTCCACGAGCGTGTCTACCAGCCGTGTTTTCATAATCAAGCACGTCACACCGCTCGCCCTTCGGTGCTACGTGCTAAATTCTATCTCGCCGCTGGGACCTGCCATCACGTCGCGACGCCACGCCTCGTCAGTGTGATGCACCTTTTGATATCCTTGATCATTGACGAGACCGCAACTCAGAGGAGAATAGCCCGTCGGAAAAGTCTTCTTTGTGCTTTCCCGTCGGGTATGTAGAACCTGTGTCAGTGTCCCCTTCTAGCTCCCCATCGGAAAGGAGACGGGGCGATTCAGTTGGTGCTGATCAACTAACGGTGCCATGATACTCGTAGAGTCGGATGTCTCTTTGGCAAGGTTGAGGGAAAGCCCACATACGGTGTCAATAAACCATGCTCGGGTAACAATCTTGTAGTACGTGTCTGTGCATCAACACAGCCGGCTAAGTGTGCCCGTGAGACCACATGGTGCTTGAGGGCCGCTGGTCGGGGCAATGCACAACGTTCGACTGTTAATTAATTAACTCCATACTCGATATACCGTAGTAACGGCCTCTCTTTCAATACCTCTTTCAAGTGATGTATGTGAAAAGGAACTCAGTATTTTGGGGGTCGTGGATGAAGCTAAGTGGTATGAGGAAGCGGTTACCGGCCCGGCTAGAGTATTGCCATCTCTCTTCGACTCCTCCCACTGGCAACCTCACAAACGAATCACCTTCTTTCGGTTGAATTTTTCATGAAGTACGTCGGGCTAGGCACACATATTTGTCTGGCTTTCTAGTATGAGATGGTGGGGACGAGACATCCTGTTTCGACGAGCGCACGCCACAATGAAACAACTGATAAGATAATACAGTGTTCAACGTGTAGTCTTCGGGGGTCCGACCCTGCCCTCAACGTAATTTAATTACTTGGTATAGCAAGCTGTGTCAGTACTACTGCCACGACCACTCTCTGGCCGAGGCGCTTGATATTCTGGTAACTTATCTTGTCCCACCACCACCAATGGCCCACTACGACATTTTTCGTGGGCAGCTTGCGATCCAATATCCTGCGTACGGACATGCCCTATGGGAGCCCAACCCAGTGCGACCACATAACCCCGTGGAGATTGGCGATGTTGGTTTCATCCGCGAAGGCAGATTCCATCGTCTCTTCAATGCTCTCCTTCCCGCAGATCATCCATCCCACAGATTCGGTGTACCAGAATATTATGAACCACTTATCCCTGAATTGGCGGATCATATTTGTGGTGGCGCGCTCAGTCCCAGCCATTTCTGTTCCGCCAGGATCGACTTGGCTGCTGCTGAATTAGACCTTCGTGCCTTAGGGTGGTTACGTTACTACCATTGAAATTCCTGACCGCTGATATTTCCTAGCCCAGATGACTTTCCGCAGGCATCCTTCATTTGCAAAAACAAACGAGGTGGCGCAGTATTATCACTTCCTGTGCGCGCTCAACGTCAGGACACTCTTGCGCGGGGGGATTTCGGCAAATGGATAGTGAAACACATCGACCGCTGGTTAGCCTTTGCTCGGCGGCTTGGACTGGGAATTGAGCAGATGGAAGAAATAATTTTCGTCACTGGTTGCGATCGCACCAGGTCCTGGGCAAATATCGCCTTCTTGGAGGGCCAGGTAGATGCACAAGCTTCCTTTGGGGTCAATGTAATCCATGGCGCCAAAGGTAGGATTGATTGGCAGTTCTCACCTGAGCGAGTTCGAGGAGCATTGTTGAATCAGGGACCCGGTGGGAAGGTATGGGTACGTAAATATACCGTTTCTAAGCGTCGATAAAACTGAGACAACTCTGGCGTGTCCTCGTCTCTATTAGGACCTACCAGAGAATCAATGCATCTTTCTGCGAGGTTTCCGTGTGGCTCGCACTCTTAAGATACTGCCAAAGCGTATTCGAGCAGCGGCCGAATCCTCGGGATATTTAGACGAGTATGACTACAGCCCGGACCTGGGGCTGATATCCGTGTCCACTTTTACGAGGGTGAGAGAATCTGTTTAATATAATTTGGCCTTCTTCTGAACCCTCAAAGTATCGGGATCCTCTTCACTTATTATTAGAATATGTTGCCGGGGTGAGTGATGAAGGCCTGAGGCGCGTCTTTGAGCACGTGGTAACTGGCACAGCACAGAAAGCGCCTGAATGCGATACGGTTCTTGTTCATGATGACGACCTAGCCCGAATTAGAGAATCTTGTGGTAGTGAGGTAAGCATGCATCTAATATTAGTTGAATTTGTCCCGTTCATGTCCACAGTCATTGGAAGCTTTCCAACCAGATGTCGTGAGAAGTTATCTCGAAAGGACCAATTCAGAGATACATAAAGTTTCTTTGGGTAAGTGCCTGCGAATGTTGCAGCTTCTCCAACCTCACGGCGGGAATTCCAAAAGATTTATTACCCGCCAAAGGTGTTGATCCGCAAATCGTCAGAGTGGCCATGCTTTCGACCGCATCTCTCGAGACGAGTTAGTTTTGCACTCTTAAGCAGTGGGGGCTGAACTGCCTTGCCTGACTGTCTCTTATGACAGATCTTTCCCCGCAACCCCCGGTATCCCTTGCATCCGAAATCATGGATCCTCGTTATACCAGCGAACGACCAGCTACAGCCGCACAGGGCCTAATTGACGATGGTCCCCTGGTGTCACTCACGCGAAGCCCGGGTAGGCGTAATACTCCTCTCAATACCCCATATTGACAACATAATGAGTGGGACATTCCCTGACTGCACTACAACCACAGACGCGTAAGCGTTGAACCTTTGAAAGATGCCGACAGCCCTGATCCTTCTTCCAGCTCCATCGGAGATGCCCGTTTCTTTAGTAGGGGAACGTCCGGCGGGTTATCACACCACTAGTCGTGGTAGTTCTGACAACCGTCCATCTCCAAATTTGAGGGATCGCTCTGGGTCTCCACGAGTCAACGAATCATTACGACGACCCTCCCAGAAAGTACCAAGTCAAGTTGCGTGCGATTTATGCAGGGGTATGTAACTCGAGGGAACGATGGTTGCAGAAATACTCATCGAAAAAAACCGTGTTTCTAGCGCGAAAGATAAAGTGCGACGGTTACCGCCCGACATGCCGCCAATGCACGGTACGATCGCAGACCTGCAACTATACGGACGATTGGAACGCGCTGGACAGAGTGGAGCGGGAGAGGAGCAAGGCGGTGTCTAAGGCGGCAGCTGTTGTGTCGAGCGGATCGGTGTCTGTGGGAACGTCGTCGGGCTCTGGGTACAAGATAGAGGACAACAACAACGTGGGCCGGGAGCAGACGAAGGGAAGAACAGAAAACTAACCCCCATCGAAGCACAGCCAGATTCTGTGTCGATTCCTTTGACAGTTGCAAGATTTTCTGTAATGGTGTCAACCTCGGCCACAGGCCGAGGTTATTGTGGCCCTAGTTTTCATTTACTTTCGCCTGTTCTACAGCCTTTTCTTTCTTGGTCGCTGTGCAGCTAGTTTAAGGAGGGAGAGAGGTGTTTTTGAGGTGTTAGGTCTTATGATATACAAGAAGTCCGTGGGTGTGTCAGAGTCTCTGTTTACCCCACATTGATTTCCCAGTAAGTTTGAAGAGAAAAGACATGGGGATACGCCAGAGCTGTCTCAACTTCTGGGATACTTGAAAATGGCATCAGTTACATACCTGCCCACCGGCGGGTCCCTGATTCAACAACGCTCCTCGAATTCGCCCAGACAAGAACTGCCAATCAATCCTACCATTGAGGCCATAGATTACGTTGACCTTGCGTGCGTATCTACCAATTATTCTGCCTGGCCCTCCAGAAAGGCAATATCTGCTCAGGACGGTGACCTGGTGCGACCGCGGCCAGTGGCAAGGATTATTCTTCCATCTGCTCGATTCCCGGTCCAAGCAGTCGGGCGAAGGCGAACCAGAGGTCGATGTGCTTCACGACCCATTTACTGAAATACCTTCGAGCAAGAGTTGAGCACTTACAGGTAGTGCGCCACCTTGTTTGCTCTTGCAAAAGAACGGAAAGTCATCTGAACTGAGAGAATGTTAGTGGCGAAAAAGTCAGCATAATATCGTAACCACCTGAGGCTCGAACGTCCAATTCAGCAGTCGATAAGTCGATTCCGGCGAAACAGAAGTGACCGGGACTGAGTGTACCATCGTAAATACGATCGACAACTCGGGGATAAGCGGTTCATGTCATGATATTGATGCACCGAATTTGTGGGATGGACGGTCTGCGGGAAGGAGAGCATTGAAAAGACGGTGGAATCTGCCTTTCCGTATGAAACCGACATCGTTCCGTAACGGTGTTATGTGGTTCGTTGGACTGGTACGCACGTTACTAGATGGCAAGCGGCCCACAAAAATGTCGTAGTGGTGGGGGGATACGATAACCAGGATACCAAGTACTTCACCACAGTCAGCAGGCGAGTGGTTGATTTCATACTGTACAATTGGGCACAACTTGCAATACCAAGCAGATTACTTACGTTGCAGTTGAGGAGTCGGACACTGGCAGACTAGCACTGGAGATTGAACAGATACCATTCATCTCATGATTCCAAGAACAATTTGGACTCATGATCGGAAAAGTCAAAGGGTTTAAAAGGAACCTACAACTCACCAAAAGTTCATTCACAAACTCCTTTACCAGGAAGAGATAAGTAAAAACAGAAAAGTCCGGACATTTTGCGGAGGGTAATGCTCGTAACAAGTGTCTCTGCCTTGTGGCCTCAGGCTATAGTGTTCCGTCATGATCGTACAATATCAACACCCACACCCCACACGGGTATAATTTATGATCATAAATGACTCGGAGCAGTATCTTACGTTCTACCGTCTTCGAGTTGTAGAGAGAGGGGCACCAACAAAACACGTCATTCGAGCCCTAGCCACTGTTCGGGATCCTCTTGAGAACAGGCAGCATCCGACGCAAAATCATCCCCAAGCCACGAGAAAAGTACCCGCGCTCCCGCGTCGCGCGATCGAGATCGTCCACGCGCGCCCAAAGCGCCACAAACGCGGTTTGCAGCTCCTGCTCCGCACCCGCAGGGTTGAACTTGTTCACCATCCCCAGGGTCGTGTACAGCAACTGGAACTTTGGCGTCGTGTGCTGAAAGCTGGCCGTCCCTATAGGCGCTAAGTCCACAGCTTGGCGCTCGCGTGCGCCCTCGAGCGTGTTAACGAGGAGATGGATGAGACTCGCGAGCATCACGCTCTCCCCGCGATGCATCCACCTCTCAACAACGGCCTCCGGCACATCAAAATGTTGCGCCAGCGGACCGGGGCCGCCGCCGGGAGGCCCAGGTGTGGCCGCGAGACCGTGCCGCCAAACCGCGACAAGCACTGCGGAAACGCAGTGTCCGGAAAATGCAATGTCCCTGTTGGTGTCCTTGGCCATGGACGCAGCCACTGCCCACGCCTCGGATGATGCGAAGAGCGGGTCGCTGGTGAAGAGGACGGGATCGAGGGTGGCCGAGATAACGTGCCGCACGATGGCCCCCGGGAGGCAATATAGGGCCTCGAGGCAGATGAAGCGGCGCTTACGCTCCATGGCGGATGCTGGAGGCACGTCAGGTGCCGTGCCGCGAGGGCATAGGAGGTCGAGGATGCGCACTTCGAGTGGCGAGTCGAGCCCTTCGTGGTCTATCAAATGTCTAAGCGCCGCTGTGGGCGGCTGTACCGTGGTCGAGCGATAATATCCAGGTATGGCGGCCACGAACTGCTCTAGCTCGTGGTCCTCGTCAAGGACGTCAAGAGCCCAAGACAACGCACGTGAATCCATTTCAGCGGGCTGCCTCAGCGCAGTTGCCTCGCGGCTGCGTGAGATACCTTGAGCGAGGCGTCTGGAATAGTCGTCCAGCTTGAAGATAACCCATCCATAAAACTTCCACACAACCAAGCCTGTGTGTTGGTAGATGAACCTGACAATACGCCGCATCAAGTCAAGGCTGAGAATCAGTGCCGTCTGTTGGGATATCCACAGGAGAGTTGTTAGTGGGGTCTGGTAGGGAGAATTTGGATACACGAGAGGGAGCACCGTGCATAAGAAGTATGCTGATGCTCCGGTCGCGACGGCAGAGAGGAGAGAAAAGGCGACAGTATGGTTGATATTGATCAAGAAGTCGACCAAGCCAGCAAAGAAGAGAAACACGGAGGCGTGGAGAAGGGCGGGGAGTGCGTCGACAGCACGCGGAAGGCCAAACCGCTCTACTCCTTCTTCGAAGAAGGCTCTTATGCGAGCCCGTTTGTAAGGGGCATACCAACTCCGGGAGACTTGAAGATATCGGCGCACCCACTGTTGCATGAGCGTTGCTAAAAGAGCACACGTCAAGCTCAGGGCAAGGCTGAGAAACCATAGGGTGTTCACGCGGACAGCTGAGGCTGAGGGCCGAAAAGCCTGACCTGGAAGGTCAGGTGGAATGGAGATGGGATTGCCGCTAGAGAGGGCGGCGAGCTGTTGTGAGATCTGCGCAAGGAGGAGAACGGTTATGTCGCTCGAGCTAGGTTGCAACTGCTTATAACTCTCGATGATGAATGCCGCTACGGTGGCGGAAAAAAGACCTGTCTGATATATATACGCCAAAAATTAGGAATAGGACAGTAGGCTCAAAGGGTGGTTTGACGTACAAAGACGAGTATCCCTTCGGTGTCTCCTTTCCAGCTCTCTGCTTGTTCCTTGTCGTACTTGTCGGCCTGTGCGAGGTAGACCGAGAATAGCTTGTCGGAAGGATCGCCGTAGTTCCCGTCTGCCGTTTTAGGGTGTGCAAAATCTGCGTGGACATCGGTCTCTTGCGTGGTAGGGGGTGGCAAAGTGGACGGGAGACGCGATGAAAGTGACTGGGGTTGATCATGTCGGAGAGCGGGGTCGTAGGAGGAGTAAGTTGGCAAACGACTCGGAGAACTCGGACTTGGATCGGTATTTGTAGAGCCGGACAAGTTTCTTTGGATGGGTTGAGGGGAGGCTGTCAAAGCTGTCGGTCAATGAAATTGTGACAGTGGACCCAACTATTACGATACCCAATAGACCGAAATGGGATGGCGTGTGGGTTCCCGACTCGATATCTGGGCTGTGTGACCGGGGAGCACCAGTGGTCATATCAATTGGTACAGCTGGTCAGTGTGTGT
>Ga0209488_10002553_pt1 | contig 14879 bp, 16 predicted proteins | sample Rivendell_Oct201_8_FD_188349 | JGI IMG/M metagenome (GOLD analysis project Ga0209488, IMG submission 188349) | Vadose zone soil microbial communities from the Eel River Critical Zone Observatory, Northern California, USA -... | ecosystem: Environmental > Terrestrial > Soil > Vadose zone >... | reverse complement strand
CGTCGACCAAGTGCTACAACCCTATAGCCTATCACAGCGCAACCATGGCCGAAGACGCGCACGCGTTGCTCGATCATCTTGACGTGCCGCGCGCCGACGTCATGGGCTATTCAATGGGCGCCCGCATTTCTGCATTTCTTGCCCTGGCAAATCCTGAGCGCGTCCGCAGTGTCATCTTTGGTGGCCTCGGCAGCCATCTGGTCGATGGTGTCGGATTGCCGGTTTCGATTGCGGATGCTCTTGAAGCGCCGTCACTGGCGAGTGTTAGCGACGGGCAAGGTCGTGCCTTTCGAACGTTTGCCGAACAGACCGGCTCGGATCTGCGCGCGCTCGCGGCCTGCATTCGTGGTTCACGCCAGACAGTGACGCGCGAACAGGCGGCGGCAATTCGCATGCCGGCCCTGGTCGCCGTGGGGAGCCGCGATAACGTTGCGGGCTCGGGGGCTGCATTGTCGGCCCTCATGCCGAATGGGCAGTTTCTCGATATTCCGGGCCGCGATCACATGCTCGCAGTCGGTGATAAGGTGTTCAAGCAGGGGGTTTTGGCGTTCTTGCAACAAAGGCCCTAAACCGCCCTAAACCACCTCCCGCCGGTTTTGAGGCGCATGAATACCGTATCCCGACCGCTGGTGAGTTCGGGGACCTGGATGCCATCTGGTTCGAAAGGGATTGGTCCCCTATATGCTCGTCCAGGACGGCAATTGTTAAGGCGGCAATTGTGTCAAACTATGTCCCTGATATATAGGACAAATTCTCGGGAGTTGCGTCATGGGTCGAGAGCAGGCAAAGGCGGCGAGCACGCTTGGCAAAGTCGATCCGGTGTGGACCCGGATTCGCCATGAGGCCGAAGAGATCGCGCGGCGCGAGCCGGAACTATCAAGTTTCATCTATGAAACCATCCTGCATCATGGAAACCTTGAAGCAGCGGTGGCGCATCGTGTAACCGAGCGGCTGGACCATCCTGACGTGTCGGCGGAACTCATCCGCCAAGCCTATGCGGAAGCGCTCGCCGCTGACCCCGATATTGGGACTTCGTTCCGCTCCGATATCGTTGCGGTGTTCGACCGCGATCCGGCCGCCGACCGTTTCATCGAGCCGGTCTTGTACTTCAAGGGCTTTCACGCCATCCAGACCCATCGTCTGGCGCACTGGCTGTGGGGGCAGGGCCGCAAGGATTTTGCCTATTATCTGCAAAGCCGGTCATCGGCGGCGTTCCAGACCGACATTCATCCGGCGGCGCCGATCGGTCGTGGCATTTTCCTGGATCACGCCACCGGCCTTGTTGTCGGTGAAACCGCCGTCATCGAAGACGATGTATCGATTCTCCACGGTGTTACGCTCGGCGGCACGGGCAAGGACCACGGCGATCGTCATCCCAAGATTCGATGCGGGGTGATGCTCGGCGCCGGCGCCAAGATCATCGGCAATATCGAAATTGGCCATTGCGCGCGCGTGGCGGCTGGTTCCGTTGTGCTCAAATCCGTGCCACACAACACCACCGTGGCCGGCGTACCGGCCAAGGTGATCGGCGAGGCCGGGTGTCCCGAGCCGTCGCGTAGCATGAATCAGATGTTCCCATCGACGGACATCTGAATACACGAGGAGCCGGGCTGGTGGACGTTCAAGAGGTCAGAAAACTCGACGCTTATCTCAAGAAGCTGTTCGGGAATGGGCGCGTGCGCGTGGTGCCGAAAGGCGCAAAGACGGCCGACGTGTTCGTCGGTGAAGAACGCATTGGCGGCCTCGTTGTCGATGACGAGGACGACGAGCGTTCATGGAATTTCGAGATCAAGATTACGCTCGGCGAGGCTGCCAATATCAAGAATTTGAAGGTGCTCGAGGCCTATCTCCGGCGCAAATTCGACAACGAAAAGATTCGCGTTGTGGCGAGGCCGCGCAAGACCGATTCCGCCGAAGCCTATATCGGCGAGGAACATATCGGCGTTCTCTTTTTCGACGAGAAGGAAACTCGGTCCTGCTATTTCGAAATGGCAATACTCGAACTTGATCTCGAGGACGTCAGGCTGGGCCGGTAATCGCGCGACTACGGCGCCTTGCCGGCTCCCATGCGGTGCATCCCGTAGCCCGCATAAGCCAGATCGCGTTCTTCACGCGAGATGGCGATATGCGGGACTGGTGGTCCCGGATATCGCGCGCCGAAAGAGGCGCGCTCATCCGGGCTACGCTCCCCCGGCGCCCATGCGGTGTAGCTTGAGCATGGCATGGACCGCTGCATTCGCAGGCGTTGCCACCCCGACTTCGCGCCCGAGCGCAACAACCTTGCCGGCAAGCCAGTCGAGTTCAAGCCGATTGCCTCGCTCCAGGTCGTGGAGCATGGAAGCCTTGAACCCGGGCGGTGTCGTGTCGGCAAAACTCAACTGTTTGTCGGCGTAATCGGGCTCGATCGGCACGCCTTTGGCGCGGCCCACACTCACGACCTCTTGCAACAGCGCATGGAAGAACATGCGCGTGTCCGGATCCTGCAAGATCGGCCCAAGGGACAAGCGCGTCGCGCTTGTCGCGCCCGATAGTGCCACCAGGAAAATGAACTTTTGCCAGCGCTCACGCTCGATGGCTTCCGATAGCATGATGTCAATGTTGGCTGCATGCGCCGCGTCGGTGAAGGCTTTGAGTCGCGCATCGAGTTTGCCGTCCCGGCGGCCGGTCACTATGCGGGCAAATTCGCTGGTATGCTTAACCACACCCGGAGCGGACATCACGCTTGCGATATAGGCGCTGCCGGGACACACGGTGTCGAGACCCAGAATGGGATCGAGCCGCTCCGGGCTGTCAATCCCGTTCTGTAGCGGGATGACGCGCGTGTCCGGCCCAACCAGCGGCCGTGCCTGCAAAGCCGCCTCTTCGGTATCCCAGAGCTTGACGGCAAACAGCACGACGTCAACGGTGCCAATCTTGACAGGATCGTCGGTCACGTTGGGGTGGGGTAGATGCAGATCGCCGAGGACGCTCTCGATCCGGAGCCCATTGGTCCCAAGCGCCTCAAGAGTCTTGCCACGAGCAATGAAATGTACCTCGTGTCCGGCGGCCGCCATCCTGGCGCCGAAATAACCACCGACAGCACCGGTTGCCATGACTGCAATGCGCATTTAGTGCTATTCCGCTTGGTGACTGATGGTATTGATCAGGCGTTCGATTTTGGCCGCGACAATACGCCAATCGCCAAGCCAATCGCGCGGAAATCGTACGATTACATCGGCCGTATTGATGCGCTGGCCGTAGAGGCACATGCCGGGTGTTGGCCCGGCGCCGTGGCGGCTGCAGCGCACCAGAAAATTGCCGGGCGTCTCCGCATCATAGATCAGATCTTCGCCCTGGTAGGGCGTGCCATCCGCAAACGCCAGCACGGAGAGCCCTTCCGGTCCTGGCACCGCACTGGCGCTCGTGTAACGCGGATAGATGTTTTTCACCCGCTCGGCCGGCGGCAGCGTATCGCCGGCGGCCGAAATTGTAACAAACAAGCGTTCGAGCGATTTTGTTGCCGCTCCTGGGGCAATTTGCGGTGAAACGACGGAATTCGATGCCGGGTCGGGCGGGTCGAGCGACGGCCACATAAAGGCGAGGTCCACCCGTTCGTGTTCGCCCGGATGGCGCTGAACCGGCACGCGCATTGCAGCCGGAGGTATGTTGAAGGCGACGCCCGCGACAGTGACCGGCAGGGCAGGTGCGTCGGTCACGACGACCGGGTCTGGCCAGCGCGGCCACAGCACGTATGTAATGAAGGCCGACGCTCCAAATGCCAGGACGAGGAGTGCCAGCACAGGGAACAATAGACCACCGGCATGCGCACGATTGCGTGCATAAGTACTGGCCGTTTGGATCATGGCCTCCAGTCCCGCGAATCAAAGGTAAGTCCTTAAATTTTGCATCGGCGGGTTAACCTTCAGTTAAGGATGGGCTGGCGTTCGGCACCAGGCTCTGCGAAGCAAGTGGAACACATGAGGCATCCATGTTCCCGGAATCGCTACACCTCGTCTTTGCGCTGGCTCTTGGCTTCTCATTTGCCGGATTGTTGTGCTCTGGCTATCAGTTGGCGACCGAGAGCCCGCTGAGCTTTCACCTTCTTGAGCGCGGGCCGCGGCCCTCGACCTTCGCGGCCGTGCCGTTCCTGGTCTTCGCCGCGCCCCTCATCATCATGCGCGCATCGATCCAAGGCCTGCAGGTCGAAGGCCGCGGCATCGCCTTCGTCGCGCTCACGACGGTGGTTTCGGGATTCTGGAGCCTGATGTCGGGGACGGTAGCGCTTATGGCGGTCGAAGCCTGCCTGCCCGTATGACGACGTAATTGGAACAGGCGACATTTCTCGACGAGGCGACCTCGAAGAGGCGATATGGCGATCTATGAACTCGACGGCGAGAGGCCGGATTTGGCGGAGCGGTGCTGGGTCGCCGACAGCGCGACCGTGATCGGCCGCGTGCGCCTCAAATTGGATGCGAGCGTCTGGTTCGGCTCGGTCCTGCGCGGCGATAATGAGTGGATCGAACTCGGCGAACGCAGCCAGATCCAGGACAATGCGACGCTCCATACCGACCCGGGATTTCCAATCACGATCGGCGTCGATTGCGTGATCGGCCACAATGTCGTGCTGCATGGCTGCAATGTCGGCGACAACAGCCTGATCGGCATGGGCGCGATCCTGCTCAACGGTGTCAAGATCGGAAAAAATTGTCTCGTCGGCGCCGGCGCGCTGGTGACAGAAGGCAAGGAATTCCCCGATAACGCATTGATCGTCGGCGCGCCCGCGCGGGTCATTCGCACGCTCGATGAAAAGGCCAAGCTGATGATTACGGGTGCGGCCGATATCTACGTGAAGCGTTGGCAGCGTTATGCCAAGGGCCTCAAGCGCATAGGGTGAGCGGAAGTCGCTATCGGAGCGAAGTGGAGTAGGCGGATACGCGCCGTCCACTGGTTTCGACGCGAATGACCCAAAGGAGAACGCGCGGTTCCTGCGTCCCCTCTCCCCGCTGCGTTCTTCACGCGACGGGGAGAGGGACAGGGTGAGGGGCGGCCACTTGCGAGGAGCTGGCCCGGGAATCGTTCGCGAGTCACTCAAAATTCGCGATAGGCAAGTCTACCCAGGAGCGTGCACATGAAACGCAGTCCCATTCTACCCGAACGGCTTTCTCGCCTTTGATAGTGATCATGGCAAGCCGGCGAGAACTTGAAATTGTGTTTTCGTCTCTCTGGGTTCTTCCGTCGCAATAGCCCCAAGAAAGTCCCGGCGGAGCAAGTTGCTGCCCCTCCGGCGCCTTAGCCGGCGCACCCCGACCTCTCCCCGCAAAGAGCGGGGAGAGGGAGCGCAGGCGGCACCCCGCGCCGTGTTGAACCGGGAATCACGAAGGCCCGACCATGGTCTCGGGCCGCACCAAAGTGTCAAATTCCGGTTGCGTCACGTAGCCGAGCCTCACGGCTTCGGTGCGTAAACTTGTTCCGTTGGCATGGGCGGCCTTGGCAATGGCGGCGGCTTTTTCGTAGCCGATCTTGGGAGCGAGCGCCGTCACGAGCATCAGGGATTTGTCCAACAGCTCGACGATCCGCGTCGTGTTGGGCCGAATGCCGACGACGCAATGGTCGGTGAATGACAAGGCCGCGTCGCCAAGCAGCCTGATCGACTGCAACAGCGCATGAGCAATTACGGGCTTGAACACGTTGAGCTCGAGATGGCCCTGACTGCCCGCCGTGGTGACGACGGTGTGATTGCCAAAGACCTGGCAGCACACCATGGTCATGGCTTCGGTCTGGGTCGGATTGACTTTGCCAGGCATGATCGAGGAACCCGGCTCATTCTCCGGCAAAATGAGTTCCGCGAATCCGCAACGCGGGCCGGAACCGAGCAGGCGCAAATCATTGGCGATCTTGAAAAGCCCGGCAGCCATCGCTGAAAGGGCGCCGTGTGCGAAAATTTCGGCATCATGGGCAGCGAGGGCTTCAAATTTATTGGCTGCGCTGACGAACGGCTTCCCCGTGACAACAGCAAGTCGCGACGCGAAAAGTTCCGCAAAATGCGCCGGTGCATTAAGGCCGGTGCCAACTGCCGTGCCGCCTTGCGCAATCGCCAACAGGTGGGTGGACGCTTGCCGGATGCGCCCAATACCAAGTTCCAGCTGCGCCGCATAGCCGGAGAATTCCTGGCCGAGAGTTAGCGGCACCGCGTCCTGCAGGTGCGTGCGCCCGATCTTGACGATTGATGCAAAGGCGTCGACTTTTTCGACCAGGGCATGGTGGAGATGCTCAAGGGCCGGGATCAACCGCTCGTCAATCTCGCGAAGCGCCGCCATGCGAATTGCGGTCGGGAAGCAGTCATTGGATGACTGGCTCTTGTTGACGTGGTCGTTTGGATGCAGCGGCGCATGCTCGCCGCGACAGCCGCCCAAAAGTTCGTTGCCGCGATTGGCGATCACCTCGTTCACGTTCATGTTTGACTGAGTGCCGGATCCGGTCTGCCAAACCGCGAGCGGAAAATGGCCGTCGAGTTTGCCGGAAATGACTTCCTGAGCCGCAGCGATGATCGCCCCCGCAAGGCGTGCGTCGAGAAGCCCACATTCGCAATTCACTTCGGCGGCAACCCGCTTGATGACCGCAAGGGAGCGGATGATCGGCTGCGGCATCAACTCCATGCCGATGCGGAAATTTCGCCGCGACCGCTCGGTCTGCGCCCCCCAGTAGCGGTCCGCCGCAATTTCGATGACGCCGAACGTATCGGTTTCACTTCGCGTGTCAGCCATAGAGCCCTCCTGATCGTTTGCCGGACCGAGATGCTCAATAACCACGGGCATTTCCCGGAATCAAAAGGTGCGGCCGCCTCTTGGGGGGAGAGCATTGTGAATATCTCCTGCGCCGCTCCTTCAATGTGGTCGTTGAAAAGGATTCCGGATTGCGTGGAGTGCAGGAGATTTGTCAGGATGGCCTTGCGCCGTTCGATAGGCTCCTTGCGAAGGTCGGCGCCGTCGAGCTGTAGGTCGAAAGCGTAACGGATCGCCGCCCGCAGGATCGGAGCAAATCGATCAGGTAATTGTCTTTCCTTTTGATCCGCAGTCCGGGCCGTGGATGACTGCGGGGTGAGCGGCCCGCGTACCATCGCGGTCATAGATACGCAGGACACGAAGCGCAGCCTCCTTGGCGTCATCGAATGTTTGGTACCTGCGATTCCGTAGGCCATCTCCGCCGACGAATGTGACTTCAAACTTGTCGGATTTCATTACGATCATGTCAGTCTCGCTGTTAGAGTCTCGATTAGGGTTTCGGTCGAGTTGCGCGGAATCGTCGCTGAATAGGCGTCGGACGGCTTTTACGACTGTAGCATTTCAAGGGTCTTGAGGTGAGCGCTTTACTCGGTCGCGAAGGGGCGGGGCGCCCAGCGCGTTTGTATTGGGCCACCAGCCCATCTCATCGGCCTTCTTCCTTACCCTATCCTGAGTGCCCCGACGGCACAGGAAAATCGCCACATCTTCAATCGAGCCACCACGCGCCAATGTCGTCTGCAAATCCTCGAAGTCCATCTCCGACCAATTTTTTTGATCATTTGGGTCGTGTTCGGGGTCGTAATGAATATCAGGGATGACGGGGTTGGTCATAACTCAACTCTTACATATGCGCGGTACTGGCATGCCACTAATATATAGCGACTCCGAGCCCCGTTGTCAGCGCCGCCGAGCGAGGACGCGTCCGGAAAATATTCAACCTTTTGAATGGTCACAGGAGGAAGCGGCCGTTGACCACGGAGGAATGTTGTAAACGTCTCGAGGTGCTCCATGGTTGATTTGTATCAGAATTCCCGACCACCCCCACCCAGGGCCAACGCATGAAACCGCCTGAACGCGACCTGAACACGCTTCTCGCAAACATCCGGCCAACCATGTCAGCGGAAACTTATGTCTTTTGTACCATCCCGGCTCATTGCAGCGTCCCCGCGAGCGTCACCCCGTTGCTCACGTTTCACGAACAGGAAGGAACTTCCCTTATTATGACTCTTGCCGACGCCAAGGCCGCGAATCTCAACTATCAATATCCATCCCGCATGATCACCCTAAATGCATACTCCGCGCTCGATGCCGTAGGATTTCTCGCGGCCATAACCGCACGCCTTGCAGCCGCGGGTATCAGCGCCAACGCGGTCTCAGCCTACCACCATGATCACCTGTTCGTGCCCGTTGCACGCGCGGAGGAGGCTATTCTGCTTTTACGAACAGACCCTCACTCCTGACACGACTATTCCCTTTGCATTCCGGCTACACGCGCCAGCATCGGCGGCTTCTCGACCCAGCCAAGTCCACGATTGACACCTGTGAGTAACTGAATGCCAACTGTCTGGGGAGTATAACCGGGAGCCCACCGACCTGGCGACTGGCCATCTCCAGCCTTTCCGCTATAATGGGCGGGTCATCATACGTGTGTGTCGAGTAGGAGTTGGATATGGCGCCCCGTGCTTATTGGAAAGGCTATCTGAAACTTTCACTTGTATCTTGTCCTATTGCACTTTATCCGGCCTCATCGAGTTCGGAACGCGTATCCTTCAATCGGATCAATACCAAGACGGGAAATCGTCTAAAACAGCAATTGGTCGACTCGGAGACGGGGGATCCTGTTGACAAGGAAGATATCAAGCGCGGCTACGAACATGCCAAGGGCCAATACATCATCGTCGAGGATGAGGAAATTGAGAAGATCAAGATCGAGAGCAAGCATACTATTGAAATAAATAGCTTCGTTCCCCGTACCGAGATCGACGATCGCTACCTCGGCAGCCCATATTATCTGTCGCCGACAGACAAGGTCGGTCAGGAGGCATACTCGGTCATTCGCGACGCCATGCGCGCAAAGAAGTTGGTCGGGCTTGCGCGGGTAGTTCTCACGAGCCGCGAGCATGTCGTCATGCTTGAGCCCTTCGACAAGGGCCTACTCGCGACGACATTGCGATACGGCTACGAAATCCGCGATGCGGCCGATTACTTCACCGATATTCCGGATTTGAAATTGCCAGACGAAATGATGCAACTCGCGTCTCACATTGTTGAAACGAAAGCAGGTCACTTCGATCCAAAATCCTTCGAGGACCAATACGAAAATGCACTGGTCGACCTTTTGAAGAACAAGCAGGCGGGCCTTCCCATTCAAACTGCGGGCGAAGAGACAGCCGCTCCGCGCGTCATCAATTTGATGGATGCCTTGAAGGCCAGCATCAATGCCAGCGCCAAAAAGCCGGCTGCAGCCAGCACGGATGCCCGCCGACCGGCAGCCAAGAAGAAAGCATCCGCAAAATAATGCATGGCGCCTGACCCCACCATCTCTAATTTTCAGCGCAACGTCGCTTTCACGGGTCGGCTCGCCTCGATGAAGCGCGAAGAAGCATTCGCGCTCGTCCGCCAAAAAGGCGGGACACCGCGTCGCGGTGTCACCAGGAAAACGACGATCCTCGTTGTCGGTGAGCTGGGTTGGCCGCTATTCGAAGACGGAGAGCCGTCGAAAAGCCTCAGCCTCGCAAAATCCTATGGCGTCGCGATTTCGAGCGAGCGGCACTTTCTTGAATGGGCCGGAAAATCAGTGCCAGCCGATCAGGTCAAGACCTATACGACGGCGCAAATATCATCGTTAAGTGCGCTGCCGCTCGATGTGATCGAGAAACTTGCATCATTCGGGTTACTCGATTGCCGCGCGGAACGATATGGCTTTCGCGACCTGGCGGCGGCGCGTCAATTGGCCGAGCTGTTTGATGCCGGAGTTGCGCTTTCAACGATAACCAGGAGCCTTCACGAGATACGCAAATGGCTTCCGGACGCCGCTCTCTCCAATCTACGCCTATATCCCTCGTCAGGCGATACCCTCATTCTGGAACACATGAAAGGCCGAACCGACAAGACCGGTCAGTTTCTGCTTCCTGTGAATGATTCGCGAGAGAATCCCGACGAACTGTTCGAGCGGGCGCAGGAAGCAGAGGAGGCCAACGACGCCGAGACGGCGCAGCGCCTCTATGAAAGGATCATGCGGCTCGATCCCAATGATCCCTCTGCGGCTTTCAATTTGGGCAATCTGTTTCGTTCGATCGGACGCAAGATCGAAGCGGAAAAGGCCTATCGCTCGGCGATAAAGGCAGACCCAAAATTTGCCGAGGCTTGGTACAATCTCGGCGACCTCCTTGATGATCAGCGTCAATCCGATCAAGCCGTCGTTTGCCTCACGCGCGCGATCGAAGCTGACCCCGAATACGCCGACGCCATCTTCAACCTGGGCCTCCTGTATCAGCGCAACAATAGAACGTCTGAGGCCTTAGGATGTTGGCGACGCTATCTCGCGCTGGACAAGGAATCGCCTTGGGCCGTGCGCGCCCGGCAGGCCCTGAAATTCTGCGAAATGCAGATCGCTCATTCCCCGTAGCCGATCTGTCAATGGAGCAATCGTGATTGCGACCCGGAAAGTTATGAAGTCATCGCCGCGCCGGGACCCGCTGCAGGAATATGAACTTAAGCGCGATTTCAGCCGCACGACCGAGCCCAAGGCAAAGCGCGGCAAGGCCAAGGGCTGGCAGTTTGTTGTCCAGAAACACGATGCGCGGCGGGTGCATTACGATTTGCGGCTCGAACTCGGAGACACACTCAAAAGTTGGGCCGTGACCAAAGGGCCAAGCCTCATCGCGGGTGAAAAACGGCTTGCCGTTCGCACCGAAGACCACCCCATGCAGTATCTCGATTTCGAGGGGAACATTCCCAAGGGCGAGTATGGCGGCGGCGCTATGATCGTATGGGATCGAGGGCGTTGGGAGGCAGGCTTCGACGCCGACAAAGGGCTTCAGAAGGGCCACCTCGACATCACGCTTCACGGCAGCCGCCTCAAGGGACAATGGCACCTGGTGCGGATGCGACCGCGGGCAGGTGAGAAGAAGGAACAATGGCTTCTGATCAAAGCGGCCGATGAGTATTCGCGGAGCGCGGGCGAGCCGGATATCACCGACGAGGAAACGACGTCGACGGTGAGCGGGCGAACGACGCAAGAGCTTGCCGCCGAAGGTGAGCTGCGCAAGGACCACGCCGGCAGAGCGAAGGTTATTAGAACGCGAGCCATTGCACTTCCGGACCCGGGAAAGATTCACGGAGCCCGCAAGGGAATTCTCCCGGCGTTTTTGGAGCCGAGCTTGCCACAATTCACGGCGACGGCTCCAAGCGGACCGAAATGGATCCACGAAATCAAGTATGATGGCTACCGGATGCAAGCCCGGATTGATGGAGGCGCCGTTAAGCTGCTTACCAGGAAGGGCCTCGATTGGACAAAACGGTTTTCCATCATTGCAACCGCGCTGAAAACTCTTGGGTTGAGTTCGGGGCTGCTGGACGGCGAAATCGTGGCCGAGGACGCGGCGGGCTTTCCGAACTTCTCCCTATTGCAGTCTGACTTGTCATCCGGGACCGCTGGCCACCTCCGGTACTATTTATTCGACTTCCTTTATTGCGAAGGTTTCGATCTGACCAAAGCAACACTGTTGGATCGAAAAATGTTGTTGCAACAGATTGTCGGCAGATTGCCACCCACGTCGCTCGTTCGCTACAGCGAACACCTGGACCAGGACGGGCCGACAATGTTCGAACACGCCTGCCGCCTTGGCCTGGAGGGAATTGTATCCAAGCGCGTTGACTTTCCGTACCGGGCGGGACGGGGAGATCACTGGTTCAAGGCGAAGGGAGTTCTCCGGCAGGAGTTTATCATTCTGGGCTATATCCCTTCGACCGCCGCAAGTGGAACGATCGGTTCGTTGCTGCTTGGGTATTTCAAAGGAAAGACACTCCTGTATGCGGGTCGCGTAGGGACGGGGTACTCCGGCGATCAGGCACGGTCTCTGCGCGTGGAACTCGACACCATCGTCTCAGGAAAACCCAAACTGGGAAACGACCTTCCGGCTAGCGCCCTCAAGGGTGTTCGTTGGGCGGAACCAAAGTTGGTATGCGAAATCGAATATCGCGGCTGGTCGGCTGACAACGTGATCAAAATGGCCGCGTTCAAGGGACTTCGCGAAGATCGACCAGCGGAAGAGATCATTCTTGAAGCGCCGCCGGAGACATCCAAGGCAGATCGCGAAACCAAACGCCCGGCGGTGGGTCTTACCCATCCTGAACGTATCCTTTGGCCCGAGAAGGGCGTGACCAAAGAGGGCCTGGCCGAATTTTATGCCGAAATTGCCGATTGGATACTTCCGCACATCTCCGGTCGCGCCTTAAGTCTGGTCCGGTGTCCTTCAGGCGTTGGCGAGAAATGTTTTTTCGCCAAGCATGCCTGGCAGGGCCTGAGCAGCGCGGTGCAGCGTGTGGATGTTGGCGAGACGGAGAATATGCTCACCCTCGACAACCTTGAGGGCTTGATGAATCTGGTTCAGGCCGGTGTCCTTGAAATCCATCCCTGGGGATCGACCGTGGTTGATCCGGAAATGCCGGACCGGCTGATTTTTGACCTCGACCCTGGCGAAGATGTTCCATGGAATGCGGTGATCGATGCTGCATTTGAAGTGCGTGACCGACTTGGAGACCTCGACTTACAGAGCTACGTAAAAACATCAGGTGGCAAGGGCCTCCATGTCGTGCTTCCCATCCAGCCCAGTGTTGGATGGGATATCGCAATGAAATTCACGCAATCGATAGCCGAGATGATGGCAAAAGCCCGGCCGGACCGTTACGTCGCCACTATGGCAAAGGCCGCTCGGCGCGGGCGCATATTTATCGACTACCTCAGGAACCGCCGTGGCGCCACGGCGGTCGCCCCATATTCAACGCGCGCGCTTCCCCTTGCATCCGTATCGACACCGCTGGGGTGGGACGAACTCTCCGAAGGTATCAGGGCGGACCATTATAGAATCGACAACCTCCTTCAGCGGCTCGATGTTCTCAAAGAAGACCCTTGGCCTGACTTCTTCAGGTTACGTCAACGACTCCCTGTAACCGAAAAACGGCATTGATTGGCGGGTGTCCGCTAATTTACTTCTTGGGGGAACGCGCGATCGTACTCTCGATCCACTGGGCAAGTGCATCAAGCATTTCGCCGCGAATCTGCGGATCTTTCTTGCCGGTCCGTGCCGGCACATGAAACGAATGGTCGGCATCCTGAAACAGTTTCAATGTCGCAAGCTTGCCGAGGGCCTTGCAAAGCGGCTCAAGCTGATCGAGCATCGCGAGCGCGTCGCGCGTACCTTGCAGGAACAGCATGGGAATTTGCACCTCGAACAGATGTTTGCCACGGTCCTGGGCCGGACGTCCGGCCGGATGCAGCGGAAATCCGAGAAATGCCAGCCCCTGAATTCCTCGGAGTGGTTCTGCGGCTTGCGCCTGTGACGTCATGCGGCCACCGAACGATTTGCCTCCTGCAATAAGCGGAATGTCGGGCATGAGCCGGATGGCTTCTTCTACAGCGGCGCGTACGGTTGCATGGGCAAGTTTTGGAGGGTCGGGCCGCTTTCCGCCCTTTTCCATATACGGGAACTGGTAACGCAGCGTAGCGATGCCCCGCTCTTCCAATCCCGTGGCGATCGCCGCCATGAATGGATGGGCCATCCCGGCTCCCGCACCATGAGCCAACACAAAGCAAGCTCGCGCCCCGCTTGGCGACTCCAGCAATCCGGAAACGTGGACACCTTCATCGACATTAATGGTGACAGGCTCGGACACTATTGACGTCATTGCCCACCCTAATGTTGCGGTGTGGTTGTGTGAGACAGAATTTGAGACCCAATTTTAAAACCGGAAGGTGCCCAATTCATGATTTCAGTTGGCGGAACGCCACGATCGCTTTGCGCTATGCGCAAGGTCAGTTCGAGACGGCATTGACTCCTCCTGGTGCGGCGGTCCGGATTGGCGCCACGGTTGACCAAGTCGATCGGTCTTCTACGGCGAGGGCGACTCCTTGGTCGCGGCGTTCTCGCGGGTCGGGCAATCTTGGCCTAAAAGTCCCGCCCCCTTTTTACGCTTGCGTAAAACTTGCATGGCATTAATTTAAGCGCCTGCTGGCTGCGCCCGAGGGTGCTGCCATCGGTCTGAACTGTCATTCTGAACTGTCATAGCTAAATGTATTTGTAACCGTGCGCGAGTACCCGCTATGCGTGTGAACAATGCTATCGAAGATGCGATCAAGAAGCTGCAACGCCTCGGTATACCGCCTAGCGTTCGCATTGACCGCCCGGTCGAGCCTGACGACCTCCTTCTCCGCAAGAACTTGATGATCGCGATCGCGCAAGCATTTGACGAAGCAATCGCGGCGGTCGCCTCGGAAGCCGCCGAACACTCCAATCGGATATCGCGGCCCGACTTCATTTCGATCGCAAGCAATGCTCTCCACGATGAATCTTTGTTAGACCAATTCGACATCGCGATCGAGGAACTCGAACAAATTGCCGTAGAAAAGCAAGAATCCCACGGCTCAACCCGAGCGCGCGAAAAAATAAGCGCGTAATTCCTCGTCATGGCGCTTTTCGCACGTGTCCAATCCAGACGTGGTAAGAGCAGAGCAAAGCAAAGTTCTTTTCGGGAGACGAACCTGCGACCTGCAGGAATGTCAGAGTTAAGAGCACACCTTAGGCAACACCGTCGATCAGCCCGTTGCCAGTGCGCGGCCCGCGGGGCAAGGCAAGTGCCGCCTATTCGCCTTCGTCAGGTTCTCTGACGACCGCCGGCTCGTCGTCGCCCGGTTCGTCGTCGTCCTCTTCCTCGTCATCATCGTCATTCGGGTCGCGCGGCGGATTGCGTGTCGCCCGCATGATGGTGACGCGGCTCGGGTCGACCAAGCAATTTGAAACGTGTTCAGGAAGACGCTGGCTCATGTTTGGCCTCCTGTAGGATATCGCGACGTTCGCGGACTGATATTAGCGCGCAAGCTCGGGCCGGCAAAGCCCA
>Ga0209488_10002552_pt1 | contig 14882 bp, 14 predicted proteins | sample Rivendell_Oct201_8_FD_188349 | JGI IMG/M metagenome (GOLD analysis project Ga0209488, IMG submission 188349) | Vadose zone soil microbial communities from the Eel River Critical Zone Observatory, Northern California, USA -... | ecosystem: Environmental > Terrestrial > Soil > Vadose zone >... | reverse complement strand
GCGTTCGCGGCAGGGAAGATCTGGGCCGCGGTCTCAGGGCTGTTTACCAGATCGAATCCGGCGTGAACATGGATACGGGCAGCCAAACGACGTCGGCGGGGTCCATTACTGCTAGTAATGGCGCTTCTAATGCATCGACGGGCTTTCTGGCGTCGCGCGACTCCTTTGTCGGCGTGGAAGGCGGCTGGGGCCGGGTGCTGTTTGGGCGGCAGTCGTTGTACTACGGCAACGGCATAATCGAGCAGGTGACCTCGAACTACGTCAACGTCGGCTTGCCGTTGTTCTCCGGCAACATCCTTGTCCCCTCGCCGACCGCGCGCACGAGCAACGTCCTGTCGTACACGACGCCGAACTTCAGCGGGGTCGATGCGACCGTAGCCTATTCACCGCAGTCAGAAGGCGCGCAAGCAAACACCAACACGGGCGGCAAGATCACCGCCTTGACCGCCCGCTATACCGGCAGGGTGAACGCGCAACTGGACTGGGCCAAGAACACGAAGTCAACTTCGCAAGCGGCTGGGGCTAGCGGGGACCAAACGGGCGTCAAGCTCGGGGTGGGCTACCCGTACGCGCCCGGCGCGCAGATCGCATTGGTATACGTCAGTCAAAAGCTGGAGAACATCCAAAACCCTATCGTCTCTGGAATCAACGCCCTTGCCGCCGGCACGGTCGCCGCCGGCGACACGCTCAAGCAAAAAGGCTGGGGGATCAACTGGGAGCACATCTTCGGCAACATCCAGGCGCTGGCGCAGTATGCGAGGACTAACGACATAAACGGTTGCAGCCTCGATTGCAGCGCGACGAAGGCCAATATGTACATGGTGGGCGCGAAGTACCTGCTTTCCAAGCGCACCGGCGTCTATGCGACCTTCAACCAGATCAAAAACGACACAAAGGGCTTCACCGACTTCAGCAACGGCGGCGGCTATACACCTGCGGTCAACCCGATCAACCTCACCGCAGCCGCCGCCAGCACCACCGGCGCCGGCCTCGCGGGGACCAGCGCGGGCGCCGATCCGAGGGTCATCGCGCTCGGCATCATGCACAACTTCTGACCGGGCACAAGCCGGAAAAGAAGCACTTCGAAACGGGCGCCCGCGGGCGCCCGTTTTTTTATACTGGCCGTTTTCGTTCCCGCCATGTCGGTACGCCGTAGCCCCATCGACCAACTGATCTCCGAATTCGACAAGGGACTGCGCGCCGTGTTCGGGGCCGTGCCCGCGCGCCGGCCGACCCCGGCCGGGAAGCACGCGGAGCCCGATCTGACGGACTTCGAGCGCAAGCGCGCTGCCGCCCTCATGCGGGTCAATCACTGCGGCGAAGTCTGCGCGCAGGCGCTCTACCAAGGCCAGGCGCTCGCCTCGCGCAATCCTTCGCTGAAGGCGGAGCTCGAGCAGGCGGCGCGGGAAGAAAGCGATCACCTCGCCTGGAGCGCGGAGCGAATCACCGAGCTGGGCGGGCGGACGAGCGTGCTCAACCCGCTCTGGTACGCCGGCTCCTTCGCGATCGGCTGCGTCGCCGGGCGGTTCGGAGATCGTTGGAACCTCGGCTTTCTCGCGGAGACGGAAAAGCAGGTGGAGCGGCACCTCGAAGGCCATCTCGATCGCCTTTCTCCAAAAGACTCCAAGACGCGCGCGCTCATCGAGACCATGCGAAACGAAGAAGCAGGGCATGCAAGCAAGGCGAAGCTCCTCGGGGCACGGGAGCTGCCCTTGCCGGTGAGGGTCGCGATGAAACTCGCAGCCAAGGTGATGACGACGGTTTCCTACAGCTTATGACCCGAGGGCGACCGATCGCTCGCCGAGCTCGACGTGGCGGCTCTTTCGAACGAACTGCAGATCGCCGTTGAGCACCACCAGGCGGGCCGGCTCGCCGAGGCCGATTCGCTTTACCGCCGCGTTCTCGAATTCGAGCCGAACAACGCGAGCGCGCTGCACCTGCGCGGCGTGCTTGCGCACCAACAGGCGAGAAACGAGGACGCGGTCGGATCGATCGAGAAAGCGATCCGCGCCGGGGGGCCGCATCCGGTGGTGCTGAACGATCTGGGCAAGGCGTACTTCGCGCTGAAGCGATACCGGGAAGCGAAGCGATGTTTCGCCAAGGCGCTGTCCCTCGACCCGGAGCATGCCGAAGCGCTCGGAAACCTCGGCGCCGTGCTCGCGCTCACCGGTGAGCTTCGCGAGGCGAGAAGCAGGCTGCGCAAGGCCGTCGCGCTCCAGCCCGGGTATCCCAACGCCTGGTTCAATCTCGGCGCCGTGCTGCGGCGGCTCCATGAACCGGAAGAGGCCGAGCAGAGCTGCCGCCGCGCCCTGGCGCTCGATCCCCGCATGGCCGACGCGCACCTCGAGCTCGGCAATGTCCTCGCCGACCTGGGCAAGCTCGAACAAGCGGAAGCGTGCTATCGAAAAGCGATCGAGCTCGACGCCACGCTCGCGCCGGCTCATGCGCGCCTCGCCGAGATGCTGAAGATGACGCTGCGCCTCGAGGAAGCCGAGACCTCCTATCGGGCCGCGCTCGCGCTCCAGCCTTCCGCGGCGACATTCCAGGCGCTGGGCGGCGTGCTCTACGAACTGGACCGGCCGCTCGAAGCGCGGGAAGCCTTTCGCCGCGCCCTCGAGGTCGATCCCGAACTCGTGGAAGCGCGCTGGTCGCTTGCGGTCCTGCGCGTAATCGAGCTGGACGACGCCGGGCGGACCGAAGACGCCGCGGCCGAGCTCGAGCGGTTGTCGGCCTGGCTCGCTTCGCATCGCATCGACGATCCGAGCCGCGCGGTCGGAGCGATGTATCCCTTCGATCTGGCCTATCGCGAAAGAAACCATCGGCCTCTCCTCGAGCGGTACGGCGGGCTGTGCGCCGGTCTGATGGAGCGCTGGCGGAAGAAGGAGCGCCTGCGGCCTGCGCGCCCTGCCGGCATGCAGCCGATCCGGGTCGGCGTCGTTTCGGCGCACGTTCACGAGCATTCCGTCTGGAACGCGATCGTCAAAGGCTGGGTCGGGCATATGGACCGCGGTCGCTTCGAGCTGTCGCTGTTTCACCTCGGAATCCGGCAGGACGCCGAAACCGATTACGCGCGCAGCCGCGCGGCGCATTTCGAAGCCGGCGCGCGGCCGCTGCGCCGATGGGTCGATGCCATCTCGGAGAGGCGGCCCGATGTCCTGATCTATCCCGAGATCGGCATGGACCTGACGAGCATACAGCTTGCCTGTCTCCGGCTCGCGCCCTTGCAGCTCGCCGCATGGGGTCATCCGCTCACGACGGGACTGCCGACGGTCGACGCGTATCTTTCGGCGGAACTGTTCGAGCCGCCCGAAGCCGGCGAGCATTACCGCGAGCGGCTGATCGCGCTTCCCAATCTCGGATGCTGCTACGAGCCTTACCGCGTCGAGGCGCTCGATCCGGATCCGGCTGAGCCGGGAATCGAACCCGGCGCGCCGCTGCTTCTGTGTCCCGGCGCTCCGTTCAAGTACGCGTCCGAGCACGACGACGTCTATCCCGCAATCGCGCGCGCTTTGGGCGCGTGCCGGCTCGTGTTCTTCGAGCTGAACCCCAGGGGAGCGCGGGAGGCGCTGATCGCGCGGTTGAAGGCCGCCTTTGCGCGAGCGGGGCTCGATTACGAGCGCTACGTGAGCTTCGTCCCGCCGCTCGTCCGCCCCGCTTTCTATGGGCTGATGAAGCGCGCGGACGTGCTCCTCGACACCATCGGTTTCTCGGGCTTCAACACTGCAATGCAGGCGGTGGAGTGCGGCCTGCCCATTGTCGCGTGGGAAGGCCGATTCATGCGCGGACGTTTCGCAAGCGGCATCGTGAAGCGGATGAAGCTCGACGAAGTGGTTGCAAAGACGGAAAAAGAATATATCGCGCTTGCGGCCAAGCTGGCCGGGGATACCGCATATCGCGAGCAGATCCGTGCCCGGATTGTGGCGGCTCGGGACGTGCTGTATGGAGACAAGGCGCCCATCAGGGCGCTGGAAGAATTTATGATGAGCGAGATTCGGCGTGCGTGATGTCTATCCGGATAAGCCCGCTGGCCATCAGTTACCGCGACGCTGTCCATTGACGTGCTGCCCGATCTGTTTGAGCTCCGGGGCGACAAAATCCCCTAGGAATTTTCGATGATCTCGTAATCGTGCGTGATCGTCGCGGTCTTGCCGAGCATGATCGAAGCCGAGCAGTACTTGTTGTGCGAAAGCTTGATCGCGCTCTCCACCGTCGACGGTTTCAGATTCCGGCCGCGCACGACAAAACGCATGTGGATCCTGGTGAAGACTTTCGGGTCGGTTTCGGCGCGCTCGGAGGTGAGCTGCACCTCGCAGCCTGAAACCTTCTGCCCGCTTTTCCGGAGGATCAGCACCACGTCGTAGGCGGTGCAGCCGCCGGTGCCGGCGAGCACCGTTTCCATCGGCCGCGGGCCGAGGTTGCGCCCGCCGGCGTCGGGTGCGCCGTCCATGACAAAGGCGTGGCCGCTCTCGGTTTCAGCGACAAAGCTCATGCCCTCCGGGCCGATCCATTTTACTTTGCAGTCCATGTCCCTTTCCTTTTCGACGATCGTCCAAATCGTCCATGCAAGCGAATACAAGTAGGTAGTATATTGAATATATTAAATTTTCATAACTCGGCTATTGTAGGTATCGCAGTGCACAAAAATATCTTGCGCCGCACAAAAATTATCGTCATAATCTTCTCCACTTGTGGGCGTTCGGTACGATTTCGAGTGCTCTAGAGTTTGTCTCCTCCACCCTCCTCCTTTGGTGGATTTGGCGCAACCTTTCGGGGTTGCGCCTTTTTTTGCATTCAAGGACCGCGAAACGGGTTTGACACTTCGCTACTTCTTCAATAAAATCACGAGCTTTCGCCGTATCCCGAATATATGCACTCAAGGCCATGACGACCCTTTCAGCCAAGCCGCATGAGGTCAGGCGCGATTGGTACCTGGTGGACGCGAGCGGCAAGGTGCTCGGGCGGCTCGCCGCGGAAATCGCGCGGCGCTTGCGCGGCAAGCACAAGCCGGAATTCACCCCGCACGTAGACACCGGTGACTTTATTGTCGTCATCAATGCCGGCAAGCTCCGCGTCACCGGAAACAAGGCGAAGGCCAAGACCTATTACCGCCACAGCACCTACCCGGGCGGGGTCTATGCGACCACGTTCGGCAAGATGCAGGCGCGGTTTCCGACGCGGGCGCTCGAGATCGCGGTGAAAGGAATGCTTCCCAAGGGGCCGCTCGGGTACGCGATGTTCAAGAAGCTGAAAGTCTACGCGAGCGGCGAGCACCCGCACGCTGCGCAGCAGCCCAAGACGCTGGAGGTCAACGCATGATCGGGCAGTACTACTACGGAACCGGCCGGCGCAAGAGTGCCGTCGCGCGCGTGTTCATCAAGCCCGGCAAGGGCGATTTCGTCGTGAACGACCGTCCGGCGAACGAATATTTCGCGCGCGAGACGGGGCAAATGGTCGTGCGCCAGCCGCTGGTATTGACCGACAAGCTGAGCCAGTTCGACGTCATGGTCAACGTATCAGGCGGGGGGGAATTCGGGCAGGCGGGAGCCGTGCGCCACGGTCTGACTCGCGCACTCATAGAGTTCGATCCCGCGCTCAAGCCGCTTCTGAGCAAGGCCGGACTGGTCACCCGCGACGCTCGCGAGGTCGAGCGAAAGAAGGTCGGCTTGCACAAGGCGCGGCGGCGCAAGCAATACTCCAAGCGATGATTTTCGGGAATTCAGCGCAGCAAAGCCGCCCGCGGGCGGCTTTTTTGTTCCCGAATTTCACCCCGGCGGGATACCCGGGGCGCAGGGGCGATTCGATGAGCCCGGGCTGGTAGACTAGTTTTGGAGCGTTGATGATCACGATCGGCATTGTCGGCGGAACCGGCTATACCGGGATCGAGCTGTTGCGGATCCTCGCGCGGCACCCGCAAGCCGAGCTCGCAGCGATCACCTCGCGCAAGGAAGCCGGCATCAAGGTGACCGAGCTTTTCCCGAGCCTGCGCGGTGCCGTGGCGCTCGCGTTTTCAGACCCGTCCAAGGCGGACCTCGGTCGCTGCAACGTGGTGTTTTTCGCGACACCCAATACCGTCGCGATGGGCGAGGCGAGGGCGCTGGTCGAGGCCGGCGTGCGCGTCGTGGACCTGTCGGCCGATTTCCGCATACGGAAAGTCACCGAGTGGGAGAAGTGGTATAAGGTGAAGCACGCTGCGCCCGAGCTTCTCGCCCAGGCGGTGTACGGCCTTCCGGAAGCGCATCGCGCTCAAATCAAGGACGCGCGACTGGTGGCGAACCCGGGCTGCTATCCGACCGCGGTTCAACTCGGCCTGCTGCCCCTTGTCGAAGCCGGGGCGGTCGACCTCGATCACCTGATCGCCGACGCCAAGTCCGGGGTAAGCGGCGCCGGCAGGAAGAGCGAAGAACATCTGCTATTCTCCGAGGCGTCGGACAATTTCAAGGCATACGGCGTCGCCGGGCACCGTCATTGGCCCGAAATCCGGCAGGGGCTGGAGGCGGCCGCCGGAAGGAGCATCGGCCTCACGTTCGTGCCGCATCTGGCCCCCATGATCCGGGGCATACACGCGACCCTATATGCGCGCATCACGAAGGACATCGACTTCCAGCGCCTGTTCGAGGAACGCTATCGCGGCGAGCCCTTCGTCGATGTGCTGCCTCCGGGCAGCGAGCCGGATACGCGTTCGGTGCGCGCCGCCAATGCTTGCAGGATCGCGGTCCATCGCCCCCACGGGGGAGACATGCTGGTGGTCATCTCGGTGATCGATAACCTGATGAAAGGCGCTTCGGGACAAGCGGTGCAAAATATGAATATCATGTTCGGCTTACAGGAAACGCTGGGCCTTTCGCAGCTTGCGACGGTGCCCTGACGCGGCCTGCAGGGAGTCCGATGCCTACTCTGTTCAAGCGGTTCCGGCAGCGCTTCGGGATTTCGGCGCCGAAGATGACGGTCAAGACGCACGTCGCCTGGTATTGGCGCTGGTTCGGAATGCTCGTATTCCTTTCGCTTTCGCTTGCCGTGGCGGCGTGGATGTACGACGCGGGACGGCGGTTCGCCGGCTTCGACCGCGGCGAACTGCAGAGCGACCTCGCGAGCACTCGCGATTCCATGGCGCGGCTCGAAGCCGAGGCGGCGCGGCTGCGCTCGATCGCCAACGCCAGCGAATCGCGCCTCAAGATCGAGCAGACGGCGCAAGTGCAGCTTGCCGCCCAGGTGAAGGTGCTTGAGGACGAAAACAACCGGCTCAAGGAGGATCTTGCCTTTTTCGAAAATCTCGTGCCGAGCGAGCGTCGGGGCGACAAGGTCAGCATTCACCGCTTCAAGGTCGAGCGCGACGTGCTCCCCGGAGAGTACCGTTACCGGCTGCTCGTCCTTCAGGGGGGGAGGCTCGACCGCGAGTTTCACGGGTCCTTGCAACTGGTGGTGGAAATGCAGCAGGAGGGTAGGGATGCTACAATCGTCATTCCCGATTCGGCCGACGCGGGCAACGCAGCTTTCAAGCTCAACTTCAAGTATTTTCGCCGGGTCGAGGGGGCATTTCGGGTTCCGGCAGGGGCTAAAGTGCGGACCATACAGGCACGCATCCTGGAGAACGGGTCCAACGAGGCCCGTGCCAGCCAGAACCTCAATCTTTCTTAGGCCAGGAAACGCTATGTTTCGCAAGCAGCCGAGCAAGCCGCAGAATCGCATCGACAGCCTGATCGGTGCGGGCACGAAGATCGAGGGCAACATCAATTTCGCGGGCGGTCTTCGCGTCGACGGCGAAGTCATCGGCAATGTGACCGCCGTTTCGGACGAACCGTCGACGCTGGTATTGAGCGAGCAGGCCCGGATCGAAGGGGAAATCAAAGTATCGCATCTGGTCGTAAACGGCGAAATCACGGGGCCGGTGTACGTCGCCGAGTTCGTCGAACTCCAGTCGCGCTCCCGGGTCAAAGGAGACGTGCATTACAACAGCCTGGAGATGCATCTCGGGGCCATCGTCGAGGGGCATCTGGTGCACCGCTCGAGCGAGGGAAAGACCGTGGAGCTGAAGCTCGCGGCGAGCAAGCCCGCGGTGTGAAGGCAAGCGATGAGTTCCGGCTTGAAAGCCGGCGCCGCAGCCTCAATCTGATGGTTTGGCCCGAGGGGCCCTGTCCGGCTTCCGGACCGATAATGAAGCAGTTCGCAACAGGAGTCGAGACATGAACGCAGTCGCAGAAATGCCAGCGCCGTTCGTCTTCACCGACAGCGCCGCGAACAAAGTCAAGCAGTTGATCGACGAGGAAGGCAACGCCGAATTGAAGCTGCGCGTGTTCGTCACGGGCGGGGGCTGCTCCGGGTTCCAGTACGGGTTTACCTTCGACGAAGTGAAGAACGACGATGATACGGTGCTGGAGAAAAACGGGGTGACGCTGCTCGTCGATCCGATGAGCTACCAGTATCTCGCCGGCTCCGAGATCGACTACACCGAGGGTCTCGAAGGCGCCCAATTCGTGATCAAGAATCCGAATGCGACGAGTACCTGCGGTTGCGGTTCATCGTTCTCAGCTTGAGCGTTTAACGATCACCGAGACGGGGCCTTCGGGCCCCGTTCTCATTTGCGCATTCGTCGCGAATCAGGCCGGGTAAATCGCGCCCAGCACCCGCGCTCCCTTTGCGCCGGTGACCTCGGGAAGATTGCCGGTCTCGCGCTTCAGCGCGCGTTGCGCAAGCCAGGCAAAGGCCGTTGCCTCCACCCAATCCGGATGAATTCCGAGCTGCTCCGTCGAGGCGACGCTGATACCGGCGAGCGCCCGGGCGATCCGCTTGACGAGGTCTGTGTTCCGTACCCCGCCGCCGCACAAATAGACTTCCTCCGCACCCGGACAGGACTTCGCAATCGCGTCGCCGATGCTGCGCGCCGTCAGTTCGGCCAAGCTTGCCTGCACGTCCTCGGCCTTGTGCCGCCCGACGCCGAACCGGCGCAGCCAGCGGAGATCGAAATGATCGCGGCCCGTGCTCTTCGGCGGCGGGCGGCGAAAGTACGGATCGGCGAGCAGGGCCTTGAGCAGGACCGCGACCGGCCGCCCCCGCGCGGCAAGCGCCCCACCGCGGTCGAAGCTCCGGTCGAGTTTCTCGCGCGCCCATGCGTCGAGCAGGACGTTGCCCGGTCCCGTATCGAAACCGGTCACCGACCCGGTTGCGGGGAGGTCGGTGAGATTGGCTATACCACCGAGATTGACGACGACGCGATGGCGGCGCGAGTCCCGGAAAAAGGCCGCATGAAACGCCGGCACGAGCGGAGCGCCCTCTCCCCCCGCAGCGATGTCGCGGCTGCGGAAATCGGCGACCACGGCGATGTTGGTGAGCTCGGCAAGCAAGGCGGGGTTGCCGAGCTGCAAGGTGTATCCGGATCCGGGGCGATGCCGCACCGTCTGGCCGTGGCAGCCGATGGCGCAAACGGTCTGCGCCGAAACACTCTGTTTCTTCAGCAGGCGATCGACGGCTCTAGCGTAGAGCGCCGAGAGCTCGATCCCGGCGAGGGCGGCGCGGTGCAGCTCGTCCTTGCCTGGCTCGTGCAGGGCGAGCAGCGCGGCTTTTAGGCTCTTCGGATAGGGCAGGAACTCGGAGCCGAGCACGGAGGTCCGGCCACGCAGGTCGACGAGCGCGGCATCGACGCCGTCCAGACTCGTGCCCGACATCAAACCGACGTAGATCTCGGAAGAAGCGGGGTTCGTAGTGCCGCTCACTCGAGCAGCGCGAGGTCGCTGTTTTTCAGAAGATCGAGTCGCGCGAGAAGCGGCTCGGCCGATCGCGTGAACGCCGCAAGCTCGTTCGCGGGAATCGGCTCGGCGGCTGGAAAGGCGATGGTCAGCGGGTTGCGATTCTGCTCGTGGACGTGGAATTCGTAGTGAAGGTGGGGGCCGCTGGCCCAGCCGCTTTGCCCGACGTAACCGACGACATCCCCTTGGGCGACGCGGGTACCCCCCCTCAAGCCGCGGGCGAAACCCTGCAGATGCGCGTAATAGGTGCTGTATCCGCCATGATGCTTGAGCACAACGAGATTCCCATACCCGCTGCGCCGCCCGGAGAACGCTACGACGCCGTTGCCCGTCGCCTTGACCCTGGCACCGGCCGGGGCTCCGTAATCGATGCCTTGGTGGGCACGCCACTGCTGAAAGATCGGATGGCGACGCATGCCGAACCCCGAGGTGACGCGCGAGAACTCGAGCGGCGAGCGCAGAAACGCCTTGCGCAGATTCGTGCCTTCCGGGGTGTAGTAGCCGCCCCTTCCCCAAGGGTCCTGGAACCACACCGCGCGATAGATTTTTTTCCGGCTGGAGAACTCGGCGGCGAGCACCCGGCCCGAGCGGGTCGCTGGGCCTCCGTGATATAGGGTTTCGAAAACCACCGCAAAGCGGTCGCCGCGGCGCAAATCTCGATGAAAATCGATGTCGCCTGCGAAAATGTCGGCGATCTGGATCGCGATGTTGTCCGGAATTCCCGCCGCGTCGGTCGCGGCGAAAAGCGAGCTCTCGATCTCGCCCGTTCTCATCTCGACGTCGCGCACCACCTCGGCCTTCAGCTCGGAGGCGCCGAACCCGTCGCCCAGGCGGTCTATCGAGAGAATCGTGTCGCGGTCGGTAAGAAACCACAGCGAGCGCAGCTTGCCGCCTTCGTCGACTTTCGCCTGAACCGTCATACCGGGACGCACCTGGCGGAAATACCGCACCGCCTGCGTGGAACGCCGAAACGTCGCCGCCTCGCCCTCGCCGGCTCCGAGCCGCTCGAGCAGTGCGGGGAGCGTGTCCTTGCCTCTGAACCGGTCTTCCTGGAAGTAGATGATCGTCCCCGGTTCGCGCAGCGGAGTCGCCGCCGGGGCAAGCGGCTCGACGACAAACCCGAAGGGGACCGGCTCCAGCCCGTCCTGCACCGTGGCGAACGCAGCCACCACGCCGAACAGGGGCGCGGCGACGGCGACAGCCAACCATCGGAGACGCTTTCCTCCGGAGCGCGCTACAATTCCTCCCCTGTCGTTATCCATAGTCCGTCGAGGGTAAAAAGTCTAACAAATAACCGCCCGATCAGCCATCTGCGTCTCCCATGAGCGAAATCGACCGGCAACTGAGGATCATCAAGCGCGGCTGCGACGAGCTGATCGTCGAAGCCGAGCTGCGCGACAAGCTCAAGTCCGGGCGGCCCTTGCGCGTCAAGCTCGGCATGGACCCGACCGCGCCCGATCTGCATCTCGGGCACACGGTCGTTATCAACAAGCTGCGCCAGTTCCAGGACCTGGGACATCACGTCCAGTTCCTGATCGGCGATTTCACCGGCATGATCGGCGACCCGAGCGGCAAGAACGCGACCCGGCCGCCGCTGTCGCGCGAGCAGATCCTCCAGAACGCGAAGACCTACCAGGATCAGATCTTCAAAATCCTCGACGCCAACCGCACCGAGATCCTGTTCAATTCGAGGTGGTCAGACGAGCTGGGCGCCGCCGGCCTCGTCCGGCTTGCGGCGACCTGGACGGTGGCGCGCATGCTCGAGCGCGACGATTTCGGCAAGCGTTACGCCGCGCGCCAGCCGATCGCGATCCACGAGTTCCTCTATCCCCTCATGCAGGGCTACGATTCCGTCGCGATGAAATCCGACGTCGAGCTCGGGGGGACCGACCAGAAGTTCAATCTGCTGGTGGGGCGCGAATTGCAGAAGCATTACGGCCAGCCGCAGCAGTGCATCCTCACGATGCCGCTTCTCGAGGGCACCGACGGCGTGAACAAGATGTCGAAATCGCTCGACAACTACGTCGGCATCAGCGAGCCGCCGCAAGACATCTTCGGCAAACTGATGTCGATCTCGGACGAGCTGATGTGGCGCTACGTGGAGCTGCTCTCCTTCGAGTCGCTGGAAACCATTGCCGGATGGAAAAAGGAAGTAACCGACGGCCGCAATCCGCGCGACATCAAGGTGCTTTTCGCGCGCGAGATCGTCACGCGCTTTCACAGCGCGCAGGCGGCCGAACGCGCACAGGCCGATTTCGAGGCGCGTTTCAAGCACGGTGTAGCGCCAGAGAACATCCCGGAGATTACGGTCAAAGTGCCCGGAGACGGACGAAAGTCGGCCCCGGGCACGCCCCAGGCCATGGCGATCATGAAATTGCTCAAGGAATCCCAGCTGGTGTCCAGCGCTTCCGAGGCCCTGCGCATGATCGAGCAGGGCGGCGTGCGCGTGAACGGTGAAAGGGTCACCGACAAGAACCTTGCCGTAAAGCGGGGCGACACCGTGGTGCTCCAAGTAGGCAAGCGCAAGTTCGCGCGGGTGACCCTCGCCTAAGAGGTCTGTCGCGGGCGAGCTACGCCTGCCGTCGCAGCGGCCCATTTGCGAGACTATAACGACGAATGAAAGGGACTTCCCCTACTCGAAGCGGGTTGTGTTGTGTTATCGTGTCGGCGGCCAAGGAGAGCTGCTGGTTCGGCTCCCAACAACGCTTAAGGAGGAAATTCTCATGGCACGTATCGGAATCAGAAAAACAGCCCTTTCGCTCGCGGTGGCGGGGGCGTTCGCCGGAGGTGCTTCGCAAGCGCACGCTTCCGCATTCGCCCTGATCGAGCAGAGTGCGAGCGGCTTGGGTAACTCGTACGCAGGAGCCGCGGCGGCTGCAGAGGATGCGAGCACCATCTTCTACAACCCTGCCGGCATGAGCCTGCTGCCCGGCGGAATGCAGGTATCCGCCGGCCTAGCGCTCATCAACCTGTCCGCGAAGTTCAGCGATTCGGGTTCCAGTCAAAACCTTGGGAGACCTCTGGGAAACAACGGCGGTGACGCGGGAAGCCTTGCTGGGGTTCCGAACGTGTACTTCGCCATGGATGTTGCGCCGAATTGGAAGGCCGGTGTCGGAGTGAGCGTGCCCTTCGGGTTGAAGACCGAATACGACCCGGCCTGGATAGGCCGGTTCCAGGCGATCAAATCGGATATTTCAACCCTCAATATCAATCCCTCGGCTTCTTATAAGCTCAATGAAACGGTATCGCTCGGCTTCGGGCTGAACTACCAGTCGATCGACGCCGAGTTCACGAATGCGGTTAACTTGGGGGTGGCCGAGGCAAATGCCGACATCAAGGCCAAGGACAGCAGCGGCTGGGGTGCTAACCTCGGAGCGATGTTCCAATTGGCCCCGGACACGAGGCTAGGCGTTTCCTACCGCTCATCGATCAAATACCATCTCACCGGAACTGCTACATTCTCCTCGCCGGCTGTTCCAAGCGGAAACGTGAGTATCGACATCAAGATGCCCGATTCGGCGTCAGTCGGTCTACAACATCGCCTGAATCCAAGCTGGACCTTGCTCGCCGACGTGACTCGGACTGGCTGGTCGAAGATCAAGGATTTAACTATCGTGCGAGACACGGGTGCAACGCTGAGCAGTACCCCGGAGAACTTCAAGAACACTTGGCGCGTCGGTGTCGGCGCGGTCCATCGCTATGACGATGCCTGGTCGATCAAGATGGGCCTCGCCTATGACCAAACGCCTGTCAACGACACTGACCGGACCGCACGGCTGCCCGACAACAATCGCCTGTGGGTATCGGTTGGCGGTCAATACAAATTGTCGAAGGACGGTACGCTCGACTTCGGCTACGCGCATCTGTTTATCAAGAACGCTTCCATCAATCAGAACGCCACCGCTACCAACGGCGGAATTCTGGTCGGGACCTACAAGGGCTCGGTCGACATTCTCGGCGTGCAATTCGCATACCGCTTCTAAGAACTGGTTGCAAAAAGGACCGATGTCATCCCCGCGAAAGCGGGGATCCAGTGACTTTCGCGCCGCTGGATTCCCGTTTGCGCGGGAATGACGACATTTACGTTTGCTCATTTTGCAACCGGTTCTAAGAAGGTTCGAAGCGGAAAAGGCGAAGAGCCTCCGATGACGCGTTCGGTCGGCGCCATGACCGACACGGACAACACCGGAGAAAAGCTGCACGCTTACTACGGGGACATCAGCTTCCAGCGTGCGGCACGGCCCTAGCGCCGTTCCAAACTTCTTACACCTGTTCTTGCCGACGTGCGGCGAAAAAACAGCGGCGTCGCGAGAGGCTCTTCAGGGCCTAGCGTACTTTCCCCATCGCGAGGTGTCGAAACTCCATCGTCTTTGGCGAGAAGTCGTCATCCGTCAACAAGCTGAATAGAAAATAGAAAGGAATATTCAGCATTCGTGCTGAATTGCATGGCCTTTCTGCCGCCACTTGTTCAAACTCGTGGGCATACAACGTGCTCTCTTACCGCCGCAAGTGGGGTCGGTCCGCCGACGAAAAACGAGTGCCTACTTTTCCTGTTCCCAGGGGTTCCGGAAGAACGGACAAACAGCTATGGCGTACCATGACACTAAAGCCCTTGTGACTTCGTTCGCGAAAGTCATTCAATGGCTCGCGATGAGCAAGCGCATGTTCCTGATCGTTTCGCCGTTCCTGGCGATCGTCGCGATACTGGTCTGGCTTGCCATCGTCAGCATAGACATCCTGGCCGCGGGCCGGGCCTACGTCGAAGGCGAGAGCCTGTGGTCGAAGAATCAGAAGGAAGCGGTGTTCCACCTGCTGCGTTTCGCCGAGACCCGGTCCGAGTCCGATTTCCTCAGCTATCGGCAGGCGATCGCGGCGCCGATGGGTTTCCGCAAGGCCAGGCTCGAGCTTGAAAAGTCCAAGCCGGACTACCCCGCCGTGCGGGCCGGCTTCATCGAAGGCGGAACCCATCCGGACGACATTCCCGGCGTCATCAGCCTGTACCAGCGCTTTCACCGCGTGAGCTACATGAAGAGCGTGCTCGATATCTGGAGAACCGGAGATGAATTCCTCGCGAGGCTTGACACGGCCGCCGGGGAGCTGCACGCCTTCCACCGGTCCGGTGGCGCGGACCGTTCCGGGCTC
>Ga0209488_10002547_pt1 | contig 14895 bp, 13 predicted proteins | sample Rivendell_Oct201_8_FD_188349 | JGI IMG/M metagenome (GOLD analysis project Ga0209488, IMG submission 188349) | Vadose zone soil microbial communities from the Eel River Critical Zone Observatory, Northern California, USA -... | ecosystem: Environmental > Terrestrial > Soil > Vadose zone >... | reverse complement strand
AAAGGCGATCGAGCTGATCTTGTCATCGGCGCGACGTGGGTCAGTCAGCATACGATGTGCGCGCACGAGACGTTGCGCGAGCATGTAATCGGTAAATGTGGTCGCCTCCATCTCGAACAGCCTTTGGATGAAGCGTGGGGTGCAGTGGTGGCGAGCGGCGAGCGTCGCTACCGACAGATCGGGCTGGTCGATATTCCTGGCGATATCCTGTTTGATCGCGTGCAGGCGCGCGGCGCGCAGGCCGCGGTCTTCCGCCGTCTCGGCGGCGTCCCGCGTCGTGCCGACCACGGCCGCCATCAGGTCGTGCACGTGACCGACGACGAGATGCTGCAACTCCGGGCTCATAACTTTTTGGTCGTCCTGAACGAGCTTGACGTACTCGGTCAATAGTCTGAGTGTCGGCGTGCCGTTCCGTATGCAGCGCAAGTAGCGGTCGTCCACATCGGTCACGAGTGGAGCGAACTGTTTCCGCGGAACGCGGAAGGCCAGGATATCGCCCGGCGGACGGTGGGTGAAGCTGCAGACGTCCCCCAAAGACACCAGAGTGGCGTCACCATCGCCCAGCACGAGCTCTTGTCGGCCCTGGGTGATGCGATGCGGACCCCTCAGGTTCACGATCATGCCGATGTCATCGGTTGGGTCGGCGGCGAGCGTCTCGCGCGTCCGCTGGTCGCGCGATCCGTGTACCCTGCCTGACATGATCGCAAGCCCAGGCAGCGCCTGGAATTTGAGGTCGACATGGAATGGAATGTCGGGCAGCGGCTCGAGGTCGTACTTCAATACTGTGCGGCCAAAGACCTCGCGAAATACCGGGAGCCGTTCACGCTCGGGCACGTCCTCGAGTGAGAAACGGATCGAGCCTGACGCGAGAAGCTGCATTCCGAGAGGCATTGCAGGAGTGGGCGGCCGGGACTGGGTCGAATCGGACATGGCCGACGCCTCCGCTGACGCTGACCGTTCGGGTCTTCGGATTTGGCGGGAAACTAACTGGTTAATGTTTCCGCTTTATTTTCGTCGCACGGGAAGTTTGTTTCGTCCCTCGCCCGAATTATTTCGTCGCCCTGCCAGCGAAGAAATATTCTCGTCGCCCTAGTCCTGATCTTTGTCGTGCCAATCCAAGAATGGAAATGCCGCTCTCGTTAGTAAGGGCGGCCATCGGCGCGATCGCTCGTTCATGACCTTTGCGCCGCCGGACAGGAACGCAAGACGCAAGGGAGACAGAAAGGTGACAGTCGCCGACTTCACGCTTGCCATGTTCACGCTTTGCAACAGCCTGCGTGTGCTGGCTTACGTACCTCAGATTGCCAGGGCCGCCGCAGACCGCAGTGGTGCGGAAGCCATCTCGTTCTCGACGTGGGGCCTGTTCCTCTTATCAAACACGTCGGCAGTGGCCTATGCGCTCGTCAACAAAGCAGACTGGACGATGGCCACGATGTTCCTGGCCAATGCTGTCGGTTGCTCGACCATTCTGCTGATCGGCGCCTGGAAGCGCTCCCAGCATCGCCACCGTTTGGTGGAGCAGACAGCGTGACACATTCGCAAAGCAAATCGGTGCGCCCGGTTCGGCTTCAATACGAACGTCCCCGCCAACCCCCGAACGGCTCGGAGCCGATAATGTCAGGAATATCGATTGTCCTAAAGAAAGAATCCGCCGGGGCCGGCCCTGTCCTTGGCGAGACCCTGGCCGGAATCGCGATCTTCCGCGAACTCGCGCCTGACGTGATAGAAATGCTGTCGCGACGGTGCCGGTGGCGCCGGTACGGTCCGGACCATACGATTCTCCAGTACCTGGACGAGAGTCGCGACGTCTTTTTCGTCGCGCGTGGCCGGGTCTGCGCCAAGTATCACTCGGCGAACGGCCGGGAAGTTCGGCTCAGCGATCTGTCGGCAGGGGAGATGTTTGGGGAATTCGCGGCGATCGACGGCGAGCCTCGCTGTGCCGACATCGTCGCGGTGACCGACACGCTTATTGCCAGCATGTCGGCGGAGCTGTTCTGGGAGATCCTGCGCCGATATGAGCCCGTGTGCGCGGCGACCCTGCGTCGGCTGACCGGGATTGCGCGCTCGGCGCAGCGGCGGGTCGTTGAGTTCAGCACGCTCCCCGTGCGCAGCCGCGTTCACGCAGAACTCCTGCGCCTGGCACGACTTTGCGCGTCGGATCCGAACCCAAGGAGCGTCGTGATTTCGCCGGCACCGACCCACGCCGAGATTGCCAGCCGGATCAGCACTCATCGAGAGGCGGTGACTCGGGAACTCAACAGCCTCGCGCGCGCGAAACTGATCGAGAGGCGCGGGACAACGCTGGTGATCCGCGAGATCGCGGCGCTCACGAGAATGGTCGAGGGCGCGCTGGAAGAACCATGCTGGGGGATCACCCTCACGAATGGCGGCGGCGATTTATCGAGCACGCTGGACCGCGCGCGAGCGCTCCCAACCCCCGCGGTGTCAGGAAGCCTCTTGCCGACGCGGCGTCTTGCCGTCCGCGACTCGCTGGCCCGCCGTTTTTGACGACACGCTGGGGCCCCAAGGTGCGTGCCTGCCGTCGCGCAGTCATACCTAGCTGTTGGGCGCGACCTGCCGAGACTGCGCGCGTACGTCTGACGGCGCGGCGCCATAGCTCCGGCGGAACACGCGATTGAAATACGAGACATCGCCGAAGCCACAGTCATATGCGACCGTGCTGATCTTTTCGCCATCGCGGCGCGGATCGGTGAGTATCCGGCGGGCGCGTGCGAGGCGTTGCGCCAGCACGTATTCGGTAAAGCTGGTGCCCTCCGTCTCGAACAGCCTTTGGACAAAGCGCGGCGTGCAGCCGTGGCGGATCGCGAGCGCCGTCACCGACAGATCGGGTTGATCGAGATTCCTGGCGATGTCCTGCTTGATGGCGTGCAGCCGCGCCGCGCGCAAGCCGCGTCCTTCCGCCAACTCCGCCGCGTCCCGCGTCGCGCCGATCATGACCGCCATCAGGTCGTAGAGATGAGACACGAGGACAGGCTGTAAATCGCGATTGGCAAGCGTCTGTTTTTGCCAGGCGATACTGACGTAGTCGGTCAACAATCTGAGCGCCGGAGTACCATGCGGTATTCGGCGCAAGAAGCAGCGCTGCGCACTGGCCAGGCGCGGCGCGAGCTGGGGCCTGGGAAAGCGGAGCACGAGGAGACCACCCGGGGGGCGGTGCGTGGACTCCAAGGGTTCGGTCAGGGACACAAGGGTGGCTTCGCCGTCACCGAGCACAATCTCACGCCCCCGCTGGGAGATGAGATGGGCACCTCTCGGGTTCACTATCATGCCGACATCATCAGTGGGATCGGTACCCACGCGCGTCCGCCGATAGCACGCGCCTTGCAACCTGCCTGACAAGAGCTGAAGGCCGGGGAGCGCATCCAGCGTGAGGTCGATCTCGATCGGGTCGTCGCCTACGGGCTTGGCGTCGTACCGGACCCCTAAGCGTTCAAAGAACTCGCGAAGCAGGACGGGGCGCTCGTATTCGGGCACGCCTTCGAGCGAGAGGCGAAGCATCCCGATTGCGGATGGCCGTGAGCCGAGCTGCAATTCAGGAGTGACAATCGGGAGTAGGCTCAAATCGCGCATGGCCGCCAGCTCCGCTTATTCCCCATGGCACGATTTCCAGTTTGAGGGGCGCGTGATAGGCAATGGCTTTAGTCGCCGCAAGTGGTACTCAGGTTCAATGCTGACGAAAAAACATTCCGGATCAATCCTTTGCCCCTGGTTCTGCGGGGAAACGCGCAATCGTCGATCGGAGCATCCAGGCTGGTCGTCGCTTCAGTCTTGATCTTGTCGCTCCAGTCCAAGAAACGCAACGCCGCGCCCACCAGTGACGCCAGCCGTCGGTGCGATCGCTCTGCGTTTTGAAGTCGCATCGCGACCCAACCAACACGAACCAAAACGGCCTTTCCAGGGAGACTGAGATGTCAAGCGAAACCAGGCTGGGAAACGAATCGTTCGTCCACCGCAACGAGCGCATCCGACCAGGCGAGCCGCAGCGCCTCGCGGATTAACCCGCGATCGTCGACGCGCAGAATTTTCGACGGCGCCTCTCCAACTCGAACGTCGGCCAGGCGCGACGCGGGATTATGCAACCTGAGTTGATTTCCGACGACCATCGATCGCAGCAGACTCCGGCGGCCAGCTGGATGAATCCGCTCGATCGAGGCACCGCAAGCAACCGCCCGCTGTCGCGACCTTACGCACTTCCGACGGACCCAATGATGTCGGGAACGCCGATTATACCCGAGAACAGATCGTGGATGTCAACGGTCTTCAAAGAGCGGAACGCCCTCTCGACCTTTGCGAGCGACTTGTAGGCGGCGACGGTCGCGGCATCGTCGAGAACCCGTTTGGCCAGTTGGTGCGCACCGCATAGATGCCGTCGAGGGTGGCTTCGGCCGCGATGGCGTAGACGCTGCTGAGGAACTTGCCTTCTCGCGCCGCTTCCTGCGCCATCTTAGGTACGGAGGGTGCGTACCGTGGCACGCACCCTGCCGCCCTTACCAGACTAGAACGGCTGCGATGGCACCGGCTCACCCTTCGGACCGGGCTCGACAAGGACACAGCCGCCCGCCACGACCTCGGCCTCGTTCTCCGCCAGGGGGATCAGGCCGCCGTCGGGCATCTCGTTCAACTCCCGCTTAGTCGCAACACTGGTCGTCATGATCTCCTCCTCAGTTCATGCAGTGGGTGACCAACGGCCACAGAAGGAGACCGGCCGTCGAGCCCGTCGTGGGGGCAGGGGCCGGCACATCACAAGTCGGCACCGAACCATCAGCACCGCTGACGGCCAGCACCTCCTCGTCCGACAAACTCCGGAGCTCGTGGCGGTCGGTCTTTCCTAATACGATCGAATGCATCACATCTACTCTCCTCTTTTCATGGCCCTAGGCCCCAATGGCCTCGGCACGATGACAGGATGGCGTGATGGCATCGTCGGCGATGTGGGATTTCGCACAAGCGCGCGATTTTCCCGCTGGCTCACGCCTCGCTGTCGCTGGACCGGACGGGGATGCAACCGCTGTCCATCCGCGGAGCGCTTGCGCAAACGGAAGAAGTAGCACTCTGCACCGTCGCGTATGGCAAGGCGGCAAAAAGACGTTCGCGGCGGTTGGAAGCATCGATAGTTTGCGGCGGCCACACGGGCGAAAGGGCCGCTCCGGTCGATCGGAGCGGCCCTCGTGTCCCGACGCACACCGGCCACCATGGCCGCAGGGAGAACGGGAGCGCCGCGTAATCGCGGTCGCGCCACTGCATCTATTTGTCTACGCGACGAACGCGCTTGTGAGTTTTCCCACAGCCCGTGGCCAGCAGCGCATCTAGTACGGCGCTTCCTTTTCGAATCATATCGAAGGGTCGACGCAGATGCGGGTTTTCCTTATGAAACGCCTCTTTCCTGCAAGGCCGCATATGATCGGTTTCAAGGAATCGCTGAACTAGTTTCCAGCGACCCCCAACATTTGCAGAGGGAGAACCAGCGTGAGCCAGCGGCAAGCTCTATTCCGGACTGAGGCCATCGCGTTTCAGCGGCTGCGTCAATCGGGTGAAGTCATTCTGCTTCAGCCGGTTGCGGCCAAGGTCCTGTTCGGGGGCTTGGTCGCGATTTCGGCGCTGGTCGCCATCTTTCTCCTCGTGGCCCAATACGCCCGCAAGGAGACGGTCGTCGGCTATCTCGCGCCTACGGCCGGGGTGGCGAAGATATTCGTCCAGCGCGCCGGCACCGTCACCGCCGTCCATGTTTACGAAAGCCAGGAGGTGGAGGAGGGCCAGCCGTTGCTGACGGTGGCGATCGACCAGACCGCGGCGGACGGCCAGAACGTCGACGCCGCGGTGCTCGCGACGCTAACGCGCCAGAAGAGCGCGCTTCTTGAGCAAATCGCGATGCAGGAAGACCGTGCGGTTTCCGAACGCAAACGGCTCGAGGCCGAGATCGCCGGCGCGCACGACGAGATCGCTCACCTTGAGGAGCAGATCATGGTCCAGCGGGAACGAGCCCAATTGGCGGAGAGCCTCGTCGCGTCCGTCGAGGGGCTCAGGGCCAAGGGCTACATCAGCGAGGTCGACTACAAGCGTCGGCGCGAGACCTACCTCGAAAGCAAGCTCAATTTCGGAGCTCTCGGACAGCAGCTCGCCACCCGTCGCATCGGGCTGGCACAAGCGGCCGCATCGCTGGAGCAACTGCCGACGACAATTGGCGAGAAGGTCCAAGCGCTGCGCAACCTGGTCGCCGACGCCGAGCAGCGCGTCACCGAGATCGAGGGACGCCGCGCCTACGTCGTGCGCGCGCCGATTGCCGGCCGCATCTCGACCCTGCAGGCTGCCGTCGGGCGCGCTGCGGATCCGCGTCAGACTCAGCTATCGATCCTGCCGCACGACAGCGCACTCCAGGCCGAACTGTTCGTGCCGGCTCACGCGATCGGCTTCGTGCGGTCAGGGCAGGAGGTGCGCATCCTCTACGATGCCTTCCCGTATCAGCGCTTCGGCACCTATAGCGGACGCGTCGTCGGCGTCGCCAGGACGATGCTGACCGGCAACGATGTATCGGCCCCGGTCTCGCTGCAGCAGCCCGCCTACAAAGTCATTGTCCGGCTCGACCGCCAGGACGTCACCGCCTACGGAAAGCAAATCCTGCTACAGCCCGACATGCTGCTCAAGGCCCACATCCTGCTCGATCACCGGTCGTTGCTGGTGTGGCTTCTCGATCCCCTTCTCAGCGTGAGGATCTCGTGATGCTGCAATCCCTGATCAATTTCGGCAGCCGCCGTCGCCTGCCGCTGATGCTGCAGACCGAGGCTACAGAGTGTGGCCTCGCCTGCCTCGCCATGGTGGCCGGCTATCACGGCCATCGCGTCGACCTCAACACGATGCGCCGGCGCCATCCGGTGTCCTTGAAAGGAGTGACGCTCAAGTCGATGATGCTTTTGGCAGGTCACCTGAAACTTGCGTGTCGACCGCTGCGCTTCGATCTGCACCACCTACGCGATCTGCGCCTGCCGGCAATCGTCCACTGGGACATGAATCACTTCGTGGTCCTCAAGTCAGTCAGCGCCAAGGCCATCGTCGTGCACGATCCGGCCTTCGGCGAACGGCGCTATCCGCTCGCCGAGGCCTCCAAGCACCTAACCGGCGTCGCGCTCGAGCTGACGCCCGCCGCGGGTTTCGCGCCCAAGGACGAAGCGGTCCGGCTGCCGCTGTCGGCCTTCTGGGGGCAGCTCACGAGCGGCGGGCCGGCGCTCGCGCAAGTCTTCGTCCTCTCGCTCATCCTCCAGGTCTTCGTGATTGCCAGCCCTTTCTATATGCAAATCGCCGTCGACGAGGTGATCACCAAGGGCGACGTTGATCTGCTCCTGGTGCTGGCGCTCGGCTTCGGCGGGCTGGCGGCGATCTCTGCCGCCTCCACGGCGCTCCGCTCCTACATCCTTCTCATCCTGCAGAACACGCTGAGCCTTGAGATGGCGGCGAGGCTGTTCCGCCATCTCGTGCGGCTGCCGCTCGCCTATTTCGAGAAGCGGCACATCGGCGACATCCTTTCGCGCTTCGCCGCGACGGAGCCAATCCGCACCCTGCTCGCGGAGGGGCTGATCGGCACGATCATCGATGGGGTCATGGCGATCGCCACGCTGGTGATGATCTTTATATACAGCGCCAAGCTGGCGGCCGTCGTCTTCGTCGCCGTCGCGCTCTACGCGGCGCTGCGCATCGGGCTCTACCGGTTGCTGCGGCGACAGAACGAAGAGCTCATCCGGGCCAAGGCTCAGGACCAATCGACATTCATCGAGGCGGTGCGCGCCATCCAGAGCCTGAAGCTGTTCAACCGCGAAAGTGAGTCGGAGGGGCATTGGCTCAATCGATATGCCGACACGGTGAACGCGAATGTCCGGCTCGGCCGGCTCAATATCGGCTTCAAGACGCTCAACGAGGTCCTGTTCGGCGTCGAAAACATCGTCACAATCTATCTTGGTGCGCGGCTCGCCCTCGACGGCGGCCTGACCGTCGGCATGCTGTTCGCGTTCACGAGCTACAAGCGCTATTTCATCGACAAGGGCGTGCAGCTGGTCGAGAAGGCGCTCGACTTCCGCATCCTGGATCTGCATCTCGAGCGCCTCGCCGACATCGCGCTCAGCCCGCCCGAGCCGGGATACGACCGGCCGCCCCTGGCCTACGAGCGGCCGATCGAGGGCCGGATAGAGCTCCGGAATGTGGATTTCCGCTATGCAGAGACCGAACCCTTCATCCTCAAGAACGTGCACCTGACGGTCGAGCCCGGGGAGTTCGTTGTGATCGCCGGACCGTCTGGCGCCGGCAAGACGACCCTCGCCAAGGTGATGCTCGGCCTCCTCGAGCCGACCGCTGGCGAGGTCGTGATCGATGGCACTCCGCTTTCATTGTTCGGCGCCCAAGCCTACCGGGAACATGTCGCTGCCGTCATGCAGGACGATCACCTCATCTCGGGTTCCATCGCCGACAACATCTGCTTCTTCGATCCCGCATTCGAGATGGAGTGGATGATTGAATGCGCGCAGCGCGCCGGCATTCACGAGGAGATCATGGCTATGCCGATGACTTACAACAGCCTGATCGGCGACATGGGAAGTTCACTTTCCGGCGGACAGAAGCAGCGCGTGCTCCTCGCCCGGGCGCTCTATCGGCGGCCGAAGATTCTCCTCCTCGACGAGGGCACCGCGCACCTTGATGTGGAGATGGAGCGGCGGATCAACGACACGCTGCGGCAGCTGCAGATCACGCGCGTGGCCATAGCGCACCGTCCGGAGACGATCCGGTCGGCAAACCGGGTATTCTCGCTCGAAAAAGCGTTGCCTGGGTCGAACGTCCTGCGGGCGTCGATGGTGCCGGCCGCCGCCCTGGGTGCCCCTCCGGTGGGTGATGGCCGATATGAATGTCGATTGGATTTACGCCTACGACCCAACACGTGATTCCGCTCATCGTTAACGCCCCGTCCCGCGACTTTGGTCCCCCGGCCTGAGCACGGCAAAAGCATTCCAGGCCTGATCGGAAAAAAATTTCAGAGTGTGGCAAATACCACAGCCCCGACCGGCATGACGCTCCACAATCCCGTGCTGCATCGATGACCGGCAATGTGGAACGCGATGCGCTACAGGATCAGAGGAGAGGCCTGCCATGACCATCCTGACGAAAATCGTTGCGGCGACGGCATTTACCGGCGTCGTCTTCATGAACGGCGCCGGACCCCTTAAAGCCGCTAATACCTCTTCCGTGCTGACGATGACGGAAATGCAAGGCGTCAGCTTCGATATCGGAGCGCAGCGCGCGGTGAGCTACTTCCTCAACGGCAGCGGAACCTGCAGGCTGGTCCTGACCATGGCTGAGCCGTACAACCGCTACGATGATAACGATGACATTTACAGTTTCACGTCGAGCCGGTTTGAGGCAGCGATCCCCGCCGGCAAGGCCGCGCGATTCAAGCCGGCCAGTGGCAGGGCATTCGAGTTCACGTGCCAAGCCGGCGCCAGGTCGATGTCTATCATGGCGGTGGAGCAAGGACCTGAGCGGCAGGAGTATGCAATCCTCCCGTGCAGCTCGGCACTCAGCGTCGGTGCGGCCGGGCAAGAGGATGCGCTCGTAGGCAAGTTCTACCGCGTCATCGACGGCAAGATCGATGCGCGGACGTATAACGGGTTTCGGCGCTATCACGCGGGTTGCAACCACTGCCACGGGCAGGACGGTATGGGCTCGACATTTGGCCCTTCCCTCGTCGAGGGGGTGCCCGATATCGAACGCTTTCGGCGTATCGTTCGCGACGGCGCAAGCAGTGGATCCTCGGTCATGAAAGGCTACACCAATGATCCCAACGTCGCGCCTTATGTTGACGACATTTACGCTTACCTCCAGGCGCGCGCGGATGGCGCCGTGGGTCGTGGTCGCCCGAACAAGCTGGAGCAATAATCGTGTCTTGGAGCACCATATGGACGTTCACCACGCCGTTTCGGCGCAGACGATAGACGAAAGCTTTCAATGCTCACCGCCCTCGTCCTGATCTGGCGGTTTGTAGTTGCCCCCGCTTTGTGGAGCTGCATCTGCGATAACACAACGGTTGTGATGTTGTGCCAGGCAAGTTCGGAAATCCAGCGACGTGCTTCATACATGGGCAATCATTCCTGGCCTTGATCATCCGTCGAACAGAAGCTCAATCAGAACCAGTGCGCAAAAGCGCTTTGTACCCGAGGTGAAATCATCAACGGTTCCGTACCTTTACTGACATGAGACAGTCTCACCGCAGCTCCGAGGAGACCGCCTGCTCCACTGAACATAATGACCGCTCTGGGTCAAAATGAGCCGTGCCACTCACTTCGTCGGCACGGCAGATCTACCTCAGTAAGCGGACCCGCCCGCTAGGCCGGCGGTCGGCGCTTCCAGGCAATTGGCCCCACGCACGCCAGGTTGATCCCGGTTCCCATGCGGCTTCGATGGCGATAGGCTCCATTGAACAGCGCGGAAGGATCACTCATGCGGCGGAGCGAGATGCGTTGCGCCCCCTGGCTGCGAAACTCGTGCCGCGGCGAGTCTCGGTCATCATGGCATGCAGCGGTTCCGCCGGCGCCATTGGCTGCAAAGTCGGCGACCCCGTCCATTCCCATCCTTTACTCAAGAAAGAGGATACACGCATGCGACCCCTTGGCTCGAGCCTGACGGCGCTCCTGTCTCTCTTCCTCTTGTCGCTGCCGGCTGCGCCGGGCTTGGCCCAACGCCCTCGCGCCGACGCGGGCTATGATGTCGTCATCGCCAACGGCAGGATTGTCGACGGAAGCGGCAATCCGTGGTTCTACGCCGACCTGGCGATCAAGAACGGGCACATCGCAAAGATCGGCAAGATCGATCCCAAGGTTGGAAAGCGCGTAATCGACGCCAAGGGCATGGTGGTCACCCCTGGCTTTATCGACCTTCACACTCATTCCGACATGACCGTGCTGGCCGATGGCAATGCCGAGAGCAAGGTCCGCCAGGGCGTTACGCTCGACGTGATCGGAGAAAGCGCGACGGTGGCGCCGCTAAAGGGGGGAGTGCTGGAGGAATACAAGGAGGAAGCTAAACGGCGCAACGGCGTCGACGTCGACTGGACTACGCTCGACGGATATTTCCGCTGGCTCATGAAGAAGGGTACCTCGATAAACATTGCCTCGAGCGTCTCGCCGCAGCAGGTGCGTCGCGTCGTAGTCGGCTTCGAAGACCGGCCGGCGACGGCGGCCGAGATCGAGCAGATGACCCAACTCGTGGCGAAGGCGATGGAGGAAGGCGCGGTCAATCTATCGACGGCATTCACCGGCGGCGGCTACAAATACGAAGACGAGATGGTCGCGATGTCAAAGGTGGTGGCGAGCTACGGCGGCTACTACGGCACCCATGTCGGCGGCGAAGGCGCCCAGATCGACGAAGAGCTCGACAAGGCTATCCACATCGCTGAGGTGACCGGCATTCCGGTGCACATCTATCACATCAAGGTGCGTGGCAAGAACAACTTCGGACGCGTGAAGGAGATCATCGAGAAGATCGACGCGGCCCGCGAGCGCGGTCTCGACATTACCGCGAACCAGTATCCCTACACGGCGATGGAGCATCCGTGGGCGCGGTTGTTCCCGAGCTGGGTGCAGAACATGCCGCGGAAGGATGCCCTTGCAATGCTCAAGGATCGCGCGTTCCGCGACAAGATCAAAGCTGACACGGAATTTGCCGAATACGTGAACGAGCACGGCGGCTGGGAGGGAATCGTCGGCACGGTCTTCAACCGGCCCGACAACAAGCAATACGAAGGGAAATCGATCCTCGAAATCTCGCAGTTGCGCAAGCAGGATGATCCCGCTGAGACGTGCTTCGACCTGGTGGTCGAGGAGGGCGCATTCGTTCCCGGCGTGCATCACACCATGTCGGAAGACGACGTGCGATTCGTCATGCAGATGCCGTGGGTGTCGATCGCGTCCGATGGCAGCGCGCTCAATCTGGCGGCGCCCGGCAAGCCCCATCCCCGAAGCTTCGGCACCAACGTGCGGGTGCTCGGCAAATATGTGCGCGACGAGAACGTGCTCCGTCTAGAAGACGCCGTGCGCAAGATGACGTCGCTGCCGGCTCAGACGCTGAGACTGAAGGATCGCGGGCTCCTGAAGGAAGGCTATTGGGCCGATGTCGTCGTATTCGACCCCGCAACGGTGTCGGATACCGCCACGTATGAAAATCCGCAGCAATATGCCAAGGGCGTGCCGTTCGTGCTCGTCAATGGCGCGGTCGTGATTGACCACGGCGATCACACCGGCGCGCGGCCCGGCAAGGTCATCTACGGTCCGGCAAGAGCACCGGTGACCGGTCGAGGCGCGATAGTGCGGCGCAGGCGAGCGCCGAGAAATCGCCGTAGAGAGCAGCGATCCGCTATGAACGGCTTCGGGTCATCTGTCACCGTCACTGCGCGCTGCTGCTCACGGCCGGTCCACCAAAGGAGCGGAAGGATCGGCCCCAACTCGGCAGGACTCGGCGGCTTGTCCCCCCACCCCGTGTCAGGCCCGTAGGGCCGCAATCGCCTTATCGCGCCGTTTCAAAGCCCAGGTTGTGTCGATTGACCCGGCGGGCACCTGCCGCGCATAACGATGCGCATTCCGCCACTCACACCTCCTCTATCCACCGACCGTTTTGGGCTATCTTGCTACGGCGCGATAAGACGATTGCGCCCTGCGTTCGCTAGGTGAACCCATGTCCTCATGACTCCAATCGCCTCCGATGCGATGCGGGTCACGTTGACGTTTGCGGTGGCGGGAATTTTATCGCGGTGTCGGGCGGTGGCGAATAGACACATGGAGGCAAGAAATGATGGAACGTCTTGCGCAGCGCATTATGGCGATTGGGGCGCTGTCGCTTCTCGCGCTTGCGGCTCTTGCCGGAGCGCCGGAGCGGGCAGCAGCGCAGAATCTTGAGCCTGTCTCAGTTATCGTTTTCCCCGGAGGGTTCAATTGGCCGATCTGGGTCGCGCAGGAAAAAGGCTACTTCGCCAAAGGCGGCATCGAGGTGAAGCTCACCCCGACCCCTAACTCTGTGTTCCAGCTCACCAGTCTGATCGAAGGCAAGTTCGATATTGGCGCCACGGCGATTGATAATGTCATCGCTTACATGGAAGGCCAGGGTGAAGCTTCCGTCTCCGGACAGCCCGATCTTTTCGTATTCATGGGGGGCGACAGCGGCCTGCTCAGCCTCGCCGTGCTCCCGGAAATCAAGACTTACCAGGACCTCAAGGGGAAAACGCTCTCCGTCGATGCAATGACGACCGGTTATGCTTTCGTGCTGTTCGACCTGCTCAAGCGCAACCGGCTCAACAGGGGCGATTACAATGTTGTTAGGGCCGGTGGCGTGCTGGCGCGTTGGGAGGCGCTCAAGGAGCGCAAACACGACGGCACGATGTTGCTCGCGCCATTTGATGTTCTTGCCAAGGCGAATGGGCTGAATATTTTGCAATACGCCCTCGATGTCTACGGCCAATATCAAGGGATAGTTGGCGCGACCCGGCGTTCCTGGGCGGCACAAAATCCTAAGAAACTCGAAGCCTATGTCCGCGGCTACCGTGAGGGCCTCGCATGGCTCTTTGATCCCAAGAACAAGGAGGAAGCGATCGCAATCCTTCGCAGAAACCTGCCCCAGTTCTCCGAAGAATTGGCGGGCCAGAGCTACGGCGTCATGGTCAGTCCGAGGGGGTTTGCACCGGATGGCGCGCTCTCCATCGAAGGCGTCCGGCGCGTGCTTGCACTTCGGAGCGAATACGGCGAGCCGAAGAGGACGCTCACCGATCCCATGCTCTATTACGACCCCCGATATTATGAGGCGGCGAAGCGCTAATCGATCCTCGGTTTCCTCGCCCACGGTATCCCAAAGGAGCTACGGCACTGAAGTGCTCGGGGTCGATCAAGTTGATCCGCGGTGTCCTTTAATGGAATGGTCCGGCCGTGCTCCGACCCCTCCCTCGCGTGATGCTGGGGAGGGGCTGGCAATCAGAGGAGCACCGCCATGTCCAACAAATCAATCGCGACCATTGCCACCATGGGCATCGATATTGGTGAGAATTGGTTCTGCGCCGCAGAGGGCGGCTTACCCCCGATAGCTGCCGTCCTAGGCCGATGGCGATGACGGAAGAGATGGGCCACAAGCGGCCGTCAGGCTTGGGACGCTGCCAAAGTCAGCCACGGTTCCAATGCAGCCCAGTTCGGGATAGGCTCTCCGTAAAGTGGCTCGGAGGCATCGTTGATGCGGCGGCGCGAATTCATCGCTGAATTGGTGGATGAAGCAACTGACCACCGGCAAGAAAGCGACTGCTGATGGGGCGAAACATCTTGCAGGATGCCGCAACCATCTGCCCGATATCGCAGGGGGCCGCTTACCCTCGGATAGCGGCGGTGCCGATCAACCCATGCGTGGGTGAGGCCCGAGCGCAGCACAATTGCCGACCTGCAACCCTGAGACAGCTTACGATGTATCGCCTTTGCTCTCCTGCGATCGAGAGCGGAGGCGATTTTCGGCCCGGAAATTGTTGCGATTTTCGGATAGCGGGGCTGGCCGAAGTGGTTGAAGTAGTACGCTGCAAGGGAAAAGGGGATCATCATGCGCGACTGCTCTCCGGGCTCGATGGTTGCCATTGCCGCGATCGCTGTTAACGCCGCCATTTCGGTGCCCGCCACCCAGACCTCGGCTCAGGCTCAGATGGCTTCCGGCACGGCGCTGAAAACACCTTGGGGCGAATCAGACCTGCAAGGAATTTGGACCGACCAATTTGATACGCCCTTACAACGTTCCGCCAAATATGCGAACCAGGAATTCTTCACCGCGATCCAGCGTGAAGAATTGGACAAGCAGCGAGCAGCGCATTACGGCAGCGGCGAC
>Ga0209488_10002546_pt1 | contig 14899 bp, 18 predicted proteins | sample Rivendell_Oct201_8_FD_188349 | JGI IMG/M metagenome (GOLD analysis project Ga0209488, IMG submission 188349) | Vadose zone soil microbial communities from the Eel River Critical Zone Observatory, Northern California, USA -... | ecosystem: Environmental > Terrestrial > Soil > Vadose zone >... | reverse complement strand
GGTGTCATTATCGGGGTCATGTGTACCTTTGGTGCTATTTACTCCCTCCTCACGTTTCTCCCGAACGTCCGGCCCAACTGTCCGTACCGGACGCCATTCAGCCGGGACTCGCTCAAGTGGTTCCTCGCTGCCCTCACAGCACCGGCACTTCTCGCAATTTGTTGTTCACGATGCGTCTTGCGAAGTTGTAGGTTCGAGAGGCTTCGCCTGCGCTTTCTGCTCTTCTTGCAGACCCTACTATGGACGATGGACGGTGCAGTGCGATCACTACAAGAGGACATCGACAAGAGAGCGCTACAACGGGCCGTGGTGCGTGTCGATGATGATTGAGACGCTCGTCGAGGGCATTCCTGGGTTCATCACTGCTGGAACCAGTAAAGTTGCCCCTGCGATAGTACAGGACCTTCTCGGACTTCAGCAACACAAGTCGCTCGGCCACTTAATCAACAAACTCATCCAAACCTGCACCCCCGAGGGCTACCGCGGGCTTGCTGAACACGTGCGCAGGGGCCGGGCCCTCATCTGCCTGGACACTGTGCGGTTTTTGACCGGGACATACTATGCATCATTCTCCTATGAAATGTTTGGGTTCCAGACGTGGACCTCGGTCAATTCGTTGAAGCAAGACGAAGACACCGCCATCGCAATCAATGCGGTTTCCACAGGCGCGTTGGCAGCGTGCGCGTATCTTCACTCCCTTTTCGCAGGGGGCGTGCAAGTGTCCGTAGGCCATGTGAAGGAGCTCTTCGAGCTTCTCAAAGCACCGTGGCCCAAAGACCGTCTCTACTCGCGTGCCGGGTGCCACGTCTTCGTGCTGCAGAGCTTCGTCTCCGCTCTGCTCCCCCATCTGCGTTCAGACAACGTCGCGCCGGCGAGCTTCCTCACGGTATGGGAGACGTTGTCGCTGCGGATCCTGAACGAGACCCGCTCGTGGGACCTCCCGGAGCCCGAGTCACACATTAGGGAGTCCTCCTTGGCCCTCTGGGCAGAGCTGAGGGGTCTCGCTGGCACCGAGCCGCCCGCCTTCCCGTGGGATTTGGTCGTGGTTGGCGGAAGGAGACCGATACGTTTCAGGAAGCCCACGATGGACGTTGACGATTTGCCGCCCGTCGTGCAGCTGATGAGTATGCTGCGCCCTACCGTCGAGGGACTTCGAAAGCAGGATGTCCAAGAAGACGCCCAGCGTACCCAGAACGGACATGATGCTGCACAGACATTGTCTCCGCTAGCAGAGTAGGACGGCCAGTCATCAGGCGCACCCGCGCCCAAATCGATTTGGGGTTGGGTTGTGAAAGCGGCGGCGTGGATTAGCTGGATTAGGAATGAACCACCTGTCGTATCGTAGGACATTTTCTCTCTTTTATTAAGTTAACGAGATGCGATTCTGGATCCGTCTTGAATGTCTGACCAGTTTCACAATATCGGATAATGCATGATGCACTGACAGGCACACCTTGAGCTATCGTTCACCTCTGCCAGTGTCGCAACGATCACCAGCGGCAGACCGGGGTGCAATGTTCAAGTGGAGGTAGTTATTAGTACTGCTGCAGAAGATGGCGGTAAGATTACATCCGTGACGGTCATTTTTTAACATGGTACATCGAGAAGCTATGTGCGTAGAAGTAGTGTGCGTGCAAACACGCAAAACGTAACAGAAAAAGAAAAAGAAAATAGCCATTAAAACTATAGCGCCGCGTCCACAAGATTGCCGACGACGCCCACGCCGAGCACCTGTTTGAGCAACAGTTGGACTTTATCCTTGTCCTCGTCGAGCCTATGCTTCTCTTCGACCCAGCGCATCTCTCGTTGCTCGTAGAGGGATCCAAGTGCGCGCAGACTCCCGATAGCGGTATCCAGAGCGCGACGGAGGTCCTCCTCACGGGCTTCGCTGCCGCTAGAGGGCGACCCATCGCGCGGTGATGATGACGCACGCGAGAGCTGTTCGAGTAGTGACGAGGAGCGCGAGGCGCGGCGACGGGTCGCGACTTCGGCAAAACCGGAGCGGATACTCATCATATCGGCCGAATCCAGCAGCTCGACGTCGCGGCGGATCGCACGGGACGCAACAGAATGGAGCCTGCCTGTGTGAGAGGGCGCTGCGAGGAGCACGAGGGTGGTGTCTGTCTCGCGATCGAGTGCATGGAACTACGATGGACGTCAGCCCAAGAACGGGGTCAGACCTGCCTAAAGGATATCGCGGCGAGGATAACTGGGGTACTTACAGCACGAAGAAGGGATTCCCAACGGACCTTCCACCTTCGGCGACGCTTCTCAAGATTGCTAACGTAGTCGGTATGAAATTCGAGCTGCAACAGGTCATCTGTGACACCCTCGATTCCTAAATCCTCATCGACCCATTCTCCATCGTCTCCATCCGCTTCGTCCTCGTCATCTGCGCTATTATCCCAATGTGTGGGCCTGGGTGCATAACGGCGCGGCAAAGGATGGTGCTCGTCCACCTTGGATTCTCCGGCAGTTTCTTCACCTGACGACAGCTCAGGGCTCGTATCCCGAGGTTGCGTACTCTCGACACGTGGGGGCGGACGAATCTTTGCCCGGGGAGGCAAGTCCTGAGAACGCCCATGGCGGCGTAATCCGCGACTAGGGCGAAGGAGGGGTGGGAGCGACACAGGTTGATGACTAGGGCTCGAACGCATACTCGCCGTCGGGTCTGGTATGCCACCACGTCTCCCACCAAACACATGGCTCGTCTGGATGAACGGCCAGGGATTGTATTGAGGCCCTGGAAACGGAGTTGACGAAGGTGAGAGTGTTGAATCAGAAACCATGCCACCATTGTTGAGCGCGTAAATTTGCATCTGCAGCGCCATTTGCTCGCGAACAACATTGGGATCCATCTGCGAAAGGTCCATCGTTCCATTGTATGAGCCCGTATATGTCTGACCGCGACGAATGTGTCCGAAAGGGTACGGATATGGAGAGCCGGCAGGCGGGACAGGGCTGTAAGGTGGAAGGACGGGCTTGATGCCATTCGCACGGTCCATTCCGGAGATGAGAGGTGACGGTGATGGCGCAGCGGTGTGACTGTGAGGGGTGGGAGGGATAGGTGCACCTGGGCGGGAGTGTGTTGCCATCGGTGACGAAGGAAAGCCATAGTACGCCGCAGCAGGGTCATCCAGGAAATGCTCATGTTCCTCATGGCTTGGCGAATGTATTTGATGTGGTGAGCTAACTTGACGGGGTGAATGGATTTGAGGAGCTGCAAAGGGTCGGCGGTTCTGCTCAGGGAGAGCGGATTTTAGCTGTTCGAGCGTGTCCTCAAAGCTAGCTGCATCGAAGGAGCGTAGCCCGAGCCCATCCATCGCGCCATTGCGGCTTCGAATACGCGGGGGTTGTGGTTGGGATTGCTGGGGGTGTAACCGCTGCTGTGAGTGTCCTGGCGAATCACGAGTTCCGAGGCTGCGTTCAGACGGTAGAGCCACGGACGGAGAACGTGGAGTGTAACTCTCCTCGTCCTGAGACTGTGTGCGGCCAGAATGCTGTATATCCTCCTCCTCATCGCCATCACGCTTCTGTGTTGCTTCGTCTGAGTTCTTTCGCTGGTTTTGGCCAGAATTTTCACGCCCACTGCGTTCGTGACGTGGATCATAGCGTGGATCAAAGCCTTCGGGAAGGAGACCCGATGAAGGGGTAGGTGACGAGGTAGCGTGAGGCTGGCGCTCGAAATCCCGCGCTTCCTGCTCATGCCTGTGGACATGCAGCCCATACTCACTTCCTCCTGGAGTCCATCTGTCGCGCTCTTGTTCTTGCTGACCGTGCTGCTCATAAGCGTCGCCTTCTTCCGGTTCCTCCTGAACTGGTAGAGATTTGTCAGGAGTCCTGGCCTTGATGGCCTGGCCCGTAGGCGACTGTGTGGAAAGTTTAGCCACAGAGGGAGGCGTTGAGCGCAATGGCTCCATATACGGCATATTCTGACGAGGTACGGGAGGACTCGGTGGAAGGGCTGCAGCCTGGGCGGATCGAAGTTCACGATCGTGTTGGCCGAAAGAAGCAGTGTGGTCGCCTGGCGCACTGAGCGCGGAAAAGTACTGCGGGGAGTCGGAACGCGGGACTTCAAGTTTCGGAGAGGGTTGCTGAAGGGGCATTGGCGGGGGGAGATCACGCTTTACACTACCGCGACGGCGTTGCTCGCGATCCCGCTCCCAGGTTTCGCGATCCATGTCACGTGCGGTGTCCCGTCGTTGCACCGTAGTAGAAGCACTGGGTGGCTCACGCGGGCTTGGACGCTCGCCACTACGAACGCGCTCGACGGTGGATTCTTTAGGAAGAGAGCTGGGCTCAAATTGCGTGGTCCTCGAGACAGGGCCTGAAGTTGCGCCTCCGGCATACGCCACTCCTGACATTCCCGCGCCCAAAGAATGAGCTGGGTCGATCTCTCCGATAAGCCCCGGGTTCATTGGAAAAGGCTCTAGAGGCATGAGCTGAGGTGGAGGGGCACGGGCTACAGGTCGCGCAAAGCCCAAGGAAGGAGTCATCTGATTGGGGTTGAGCTGTAGTAGATTGGTTTGACTGTGATTGTGGGGTGACTGAGAAGGCACCTGATGTGTGATATTTTGCTGGCCTGTGGAATGAATGGGAGCAGAGGGTGAAGTCACTTGATCCGGGCTACCATCTCTGCTAGTGCTGTGGTACAAAGGGGAGGTAGCACGGCGGATCTGACCTGGGACGGTCTGGGCCGCCAGTGGTGGGGAGCGCCTCTGATGAAATGAGGTAGTGGAGGCTGTGGGACTCGGTTGACCGTTATATGACCCTTGGAACCCAGAAGTCGACTGGCCGCGGGAATTCCTTTGACGTTCACGGAACGATGGCGACGGAGAATTTTCGCGTGGTGAAGAACTGAGCCCTGGACAAGAAGACGGTGGAATCAAACATCAGCATTTAATCAATCAGAAGAACCAGGTAGAGTGTGAACGGAAAGGATAGAGGGTGCGTTTAGGCAGCGTACGCTGCGGAAACCAGTTTTGTGTGAAAATAATGAGAGAAAAATAACAACCAAAAAAAAAAAAGAGAAAGATCCGTTAAAGGATGCATACACGCCCGATCGTACTCAGAAAACTGGGAAAGGCGAATGGTGAAATTTAGGCTACCAACGGATAGAACGCGAGCGTCGCCGTGCGCCCCCATCGATTCATAGTAAGTGGTAGAGAAGAGAGAGGTGCACACCTTGTGAAGAGCCGGTTGTGGGTTTTCTGCTTAGAGGGGGCGATTGCGTCGACATGGGAAGCAGAGTGGATAAGCTGGGTTAGATGTGGAGGGAGGAGAGCGACGAGGGACGTCGAGAGCAAAAGATAGGATGAAAGAAGCGGAGTCGGGTGTGAATTGAAGTACACACGAGAATGGCAAACTCGCGTTTCCAACGTGGCTTGCGTCACACAGGACCAGATGAGATGGCCGAAGACAACGAGGTTGCAGACCAGGTTAGGAAATTTGCCTCGAGGCAGATCACAGCATATATCATAACTTGACGCCACGGGTTGGTCGGCTCGAAGTCGAGCGCGCGAAAAAGTTGAGAGACAGCATAGAGGTGACAATTGTGAAGGAGAAGAAAAAATAACAAGGCAGAATAAAGGAGACGACGTTGTGAGAAAGTACAAAAAGAAAAGAAAAGAAAGCAGGGGAACATTGTCAACGGAGGGTCCTTTTAGCTTAGTCAGCAGCCACGGCCACGTTTTTTTGTTTTCGTTGCCGCGTGCAATTCATTTATTTGGTCCTGCCGGGACGGCCGAATCTCCATTACTGTTCCACTCCCTGCCAGAACTCTATCCCCGGTGCCAGGTGCCATTCGCTTCGTGTCTTATTATTCCTTTCGCAGCCTGCCAACCACTCTAGGTATGTGCTTTTGTGTACTCGAGCCACTAATACAACGCCATCTACTGACATCTGCCATGGCATCGCACTCCGGGCTTCAGGCTGGCATTTGATCTTGCTATGCTTTCGAGGAACGCGCTATTCCCTTGATGTGTACTTTCTAGCCACGAGTACCTGTCAACTTGACGTGAGACGCCGCCGCTTGACACAGCCGGTTCCATTCCTGCACGGAGTGATGAATGAATTCCGTCTGCGCCTCCCAACGAGGGGTCGCGCACAACTCCTTTGCTGCTTTCTCATTTCCACATCAATTCTCTTGATCGTGCGAATTCAAGAAGCTCTGAAGACCCCGCTCTGCATCATGTCGTGTCATTAGAACGTAGCGATTCATGGCGTCTGCGGCACTTTACAGGTATTACATGCACCCGCCATCCCCCGAGCGGCTTTCATTCAGCCCAAGACGGCAAATCCCGTGGCTATCACAAGCGACGAATTCTTACTGGTAGACCTTGATCCAGGAGAATTCGAAGAAGGCATCGCTAAATGCACTAGGATTATTGTTGACGAAATCTACATCGAAATCTTTCTTAGGGACCTCCCCGAATCGTCAAGGGGAAGACGTACCGATACACGTGCTTGGGCACCCAGACGCGGCGTAGACCTTGCTATCTCCTGCCCAATCTCCACCTGGGTAGCCACAATTGTGAGTAAGTTGGCGTTCAGAAGGAGCAAACCCACTCACACAAGGCAATGTTGATAATAATACTTGCTGGCCCAAAATGTGAACTAATATCACAGTCCGTGTTTGGAAAGTAGGCACCCGGCATCCCCTGTCTATCTCGTTAGTAAATATTTCCAGCATAGCCAAAGCGGGACGCACCCAACCATCAGTGTTGATCAGGTTCCCGCCGCTGGTCACCTCACTTGGAACGGACGTGCTATCTCGACCCCAGAACCACACCTTAACAAAGCTGCTTGTGCGTTCTACTGCATACCTGCATGTTGCCCTGGTTACTCTTCTGGATGACCAACGGAGTTAAAAGGGCGTCAAACCATCCTCCGCCATTCTCATTGAATTCAGCCCCATAGCTAATCCCATCGGGCAATGTCGCCCCACACCCTGCATTATAGCTCACCGCGGCACTGCAATCCAGTCCCGTGTGTGAACTATACTGAAGCTCAGCACCTGGCCATCGATTGTTGTCGACAATGTCATGGCAACTCACCCCGTCATGACACGCGATGAAGGCATGGAGCAACCTGCTTGATAATTTATCACTGAGAACGCACGCCTCGCGGTGTGAAGCGCGTACCAGGCGCAGTGTGCAATGTGACGAGATTCTGGATCTGGTTATTCACGCCTTCGAGAATGTCAATCTCACCCTTGAACACGAATCAGCAATGCCAACGTGCCAGTACTACCAAGGAAAGCCAAAGACCCCTGCAGGCCAATTGGGCCCCTCCTCCCATATGGCGGGCCACGTCCTGCAATTGAAATAGTAGCGTTTTTGAACCCCCTTCTGTACGCGCGGATGTAGCAAGGCGGATCACGCACCCGCAGCCTTGTGGCATATGGAAGATATTGTAACTGAGGGGTTCGTTTGGTAAGCCTCGGTGGCGATAAAAGGATTCCAAAAAAAAAAGCCTCGGTGGCGCAGATACGCCGAATGAGTGGCGATGGTAAGGCGAGCCTTCTCACATTGAAACATGCGTGCTGTACTGATTGTTGGATGTTATCCTAATTGAATTGCGTCCAGGTCCATTTGCAGTTAGATACGTCGTGTTGTCCGTGCTGATCCTGACGTTGCCCCCATCCACGGTGGCTAAACCTGTGCCCAGGGCGACGTCTCGCGAGACATAATTGCTGTCAAAGTCATTTCGTCACGATGTGGAGAAGAAGGGCGCAGCCAGGAGAGAAGCACATACATTCGTCCATGAGTCGGATCAGCTGCAGTAAAGAACTGGAACATGGAGAAAAAGTTGGATCCCTGATACGTGTCTAGAATGGAGTACTGCCGCGCCAAGGCGGAGCGTGACGATAGAACAGGGAGAACAATGGATGCGAGGAGCCTCATGGATCACGGGTGGTGGAGGTCAGGTACGGAATCGTGCCAGCGACTGCAACCCCAGCTAGAGGACCAGGATCACGGTATTTATGCCATCTGCGGCTGGAGTTTAACATGAATGTGATGTAGTAGGCACGCACATGCACAGGAAAGTGGAGCCGTGAGATGCCCCATTAACGAATGAACGGACGCCGGCGGCGGCGGATTGACATGAGAACGGCCAAAAAGACCCCACCAAGGCCAATCCAGGGCGGAGGCTCCCCAGAAAGGACGTGAGCGCGATGGCTGTTCTATTATTTTTTTGCAATTGGAGGAGCGCGTGGTTGGTTCTTCGACCCGTTTTGGAAAATCTGGCGCACACATGTTCCGCTGCTTGCGAACATGAAGTGAACACGATGCCCAGCTTCCTTTTCGCGCGTCCCGAAGCCACGCGTATCATATTCAAGGTTCGACTTGTGCGTTGTTTTCCCACGATCTGTGTCGCTTTAGGTGGTTGACGGCATGTATTCGGTTATTTAGGTTTACGGACGCTTTTTTCGGGATGATGGGGCGGGGTACTATACTGTAAGCTAGGTGGTGGATACATGGACAGGCTTGCGCCCGCTCACGTCCCAAGTAGTAGTAGACAGACTTATACACAGTGATTTCGGCCACGTTGACCCGGCCACGATGCCGAAACTAGTGTTGCACGAGAGTTGAGTCGAGTTGAGTCGAGTTGTACGAGAGTTGACTCTGAGAGTCACACAGAGTTGGCAGGATAGCGGTCCAGCCAATCCACCAATCAGATTGACCACACCAAAGTAAGCATGTGACTGACGTGTGACATTGGTGACAGGGGTTGATGACAGATCATCGACGATCAACAGCATTGTTGTGGCTCCAAACCAAATGCGGTAACACCCTGTCAACTCCGGGCAACTCTCGGAGTTGACTCTGCCGACCAGAGTTGTTCGCAACTCTGCCAACTCAACTCTGGTAACTCCGAGTTGACTCAACTCTCGTGCAACACTAGCCGAAACCAGCCGATTGGGTGTCTAATATGTGTTTGGTATGTACAGTCACGGTTGGTCTGCAACTCACCTTCAAGTTCCTGATGTACACGCTTGTTGTCGAGAAAGCGGGATCCTGCCAAATGTTGTAGGTCCGAGTTGTCCGAATTGTCCGAGTTGACTCCCTGGTGTCATTTTCGTGTGCTGCAGCCTAATCAGGGGCCTTGAATTCCGGACGTGTCGTTTCGGCCTTTATATGCGCACACGATAGGGTGGAAGGACACTTCATTCACAACATCCCTGTGTGATGCGGATGTCAAGATTGTCCAGTTCCGGGTCTGCCACTTGTACAAGACAAGATGGAAGTCACGTATTACCACTCTGAATACAGTACTGCATAAAAAAGGTTCCGTTCGTCAAAATCGTATTTTTAGTTTGCACTAAAGAACAGCGTGTTGGGAATAAGGCTTCTGCCATACTTCGGGCTGGGGACCAACCAATCAAAGTGTTCCGCACGTGTTATAAGTTACGAGTAGAAGTGGTACAACTTGAAGTAGAGCAAGATGAGTGGGCGGGTAGATGGTGCTGGTGTCGAAGGTCTACAAATCTGTGCAATTAAAGTCCGCGGTGTGTTGCTTCCGCAGAATATTGACCGTGACGTAACCTATAGGACGCCAACACCACGAGGCTACATTCCCACAAAAGCAACCCACGAGTTCCTGGAGCCCGAGAAGCACGGTTTTCTTGCCATGGCACCTCAGTTCTGATCTGTCAGTGCACGAAGTAAGCTTGGAGTCATGGTGGAGTCTCAGTAGACAATAACTTGGACACCTTAAACTACAGTGGTAAAACATCTTTTTTTTTCTTTATTACCCGCACAGCAGGAAGGAGGATAAGCGTGAAGTAAAACCGGAGAGCGTAACGAACGTGTTTTTGCATTGTACGATGGATGAAGACGTTCTGGGGAAGCCGTGGGGATACAATCGGAGAACCATTTCTCCGTTAAGTTACAGTCGTGTCGTGGAATGGTATACTGGAGAGCTTTCATGAATACTGCGTGGTAGTGGTCATCCTAGAAACGCAAGGATGAAAGGGTTGGAAGAAGCGAAAAAATAGACAACTTCTCACCTTTATCATTATCACCGATTTGGAAGTTTTTTTCACATCACATCCCCAAAGAAGAGTACGACTCGTTAACCGGCACGTCATTGTTGCCGGTCGTCACTACGCCCTCCTGTTTGCGATCCACGCCGGACAATCCGAGCTCGTTAGCCAGCGGCTTTTCCTTTTGTCTCATGCTGTCGCTAATCCGGCTCCGCGCGGGATCCCTGGTACCATCCTCGTTCTCCCTCGCCAGTGCGGCGCGCGCGTCGTCTCCTTCTGCCCTCGCCACCCATTCCCTAGTTTCCAGCTCGACTTGGACGTCCGTCAATCGCCGCACGACGCGCGCCCTGCGCCCGCTCTCGCCGTAGCTCTTGAACGTCCGTATGACGAGCGCGAAATACACCAGCCCGAGCAACAGCTGGAAAGTAACCCCCACGCGTGGGCCGTACTCTTGGCCCCGCGGCAGGGCAGAATGTGATTCGCCCTTTGCCCCCGTGCGCCAAACGAACGACATGATCGCCACGATAAATGCGAGTACGGACCATGCAAGCCAGACTCCCGGCAGGGCAAGCAAGACCCAGACGTTCCAGAAGATGGCCGTTTCTGTCTTTTGCGCCTCCTACAGTCATACAAGATGAGTGAAATCAACGTCAAGCCAACATGACAAGAGGGTACCTCAGCCCAGCGAGATGCACGATACATGCTACGCATAGTTCCAAAGCGGATAATATACAAGATGCCGTATGAGAGGCTCATCATCGCACTAACCAGAGAGGCGAGCGCAGCGGTGCGGGTCAATGGGTCGTCTGCAGCATCTTGGACCTGGAACAAGGTCAAAATAGCCCTGTGTGGGGCGCGGAAGGTCAGCGGGCTTGTCCGAATGTGAAGGTAGAGATACCGCACGAGAGTAGCAAGGCGGACAAGACGTTGAGCGTCTTCCACTCCCTTACAAGCGAATCCACAAAGTCTTCCCACGAGTGCTTGAACCTGGCAAGGGCAGGTGAAACGTTGGGTGGTACCCACTCCTCGGAGAACGGCAGTACGATATTGCCCCTTCGATTGCGTCCATTTTCTGTCTCCACAGCTTCGCACGCATCAATAATACGCTGAATCTCAGGTCGCGATACTGCCGCGTCCTCGAATATACGCGCGACGCGCGAAAAGTAAAACGAAGGGAGCCGTAGGTGCGAATGCAGGTACACCTGACGGGGCAGCGCGTCAAACGCGACGAGGTGCGCATTGTGGAAGCGCGCCGAGCCAAAGAAGGGCACGCATGCGCACGTCAACGGCATGTCGGGCTGGGACCCTGGTGTTCCCACCTCAACGTCTGCGGGTTGCTGACGCGCTCCGCAGCAACGAGCGAATGGATTGAGTGACAGCGTGGGGTGCAGCCGGAACGGGTCGATGGGGATGAAGGGTTCTTCGCGAGATTGGGCACGGGCTCGAGGAGAGAAGCGGCCGAGAAAGGAACGCAAAGGCGACATTGCGCGTGAAGGGGAAGGAGAGCCGTTGCGCGAACGAGGCCGTCTATGCGACTCGGTGCTGCTCCTGCGTACAGGATAGGCTTTGCGGGAGGGTCTCTGTTCATTCTTGAAGCGGGACTCGGGGTGTAAACGCCCATGCGCGCTCTCCTGTGCGCGTACTACGAAAGAATTATTAACAGCGCCCAGGGCGCTTGGGAGGACCGGCTCGCTAGCTGTGGGCAACTGTCGGTCACCTGTAGGTTGGGCATTAGCACGTCAATGGTCAGTCCAGGGGTTCTGCGCGTTTCACGTGACGGGGATCAACGCCGCATCGTGTCTGGGAAAAAAAAAAAAAGTTCAAGGCATATATGCACTCACTCGGGCGGGGGCTGGTCGAAGACCCTCTATCGCTGTCAAACGAAATGCGCTGTCGTGCGGCAGTCCCTCGCTCTGCGACGCTGTCAGACAAGCTGTGCGAAATGGGCGGGGCGCGCGGGGTAGACGTCTGTGCGACACGTCCTTCCAGCGGCGCAGAAGGAGGTTCCACGCCGCTCTCCGCATTCAAGTTGTTGCCACTATTAGCAGGGCGACCGATAGTGGAACGACTCGCAGGCGACGCGCGACGGAGAGCGGGCAGGTCCATGAGCTTGTCGGAACTCGTGAGATGAGAATCGAAGGTCTCGGCAGCTGCAGCTGTTTTAAGTCGATCATTCAAAAAAGTGAATACATATGGGGATGAGGAGACATCATAAACGAGTCACGCTACTAACATTGTGGATTTTCATCGAGTTCTCCGGTGCCGGCCGCGGTGGCGTCGAGGGAGATAGCCGGGAGTGAGGCGAGATTGTCGGCCTCTAGATCCCGGGAGAGTTGTCGGAGAGGCGAGGGCGAGGATAAAAATCGTGAGGGGATTGAGGGAGGAGAGTCTGTCATGTGGAAAGGTGAGAGGAGAGGAATGCGCGCCCTGGTTTTTGTTGGGGGAAAACCAGACAACTTTCCATATTCGTGCAGTCGCCGCCACGAGAGGTAGCAGTTCACCTGCCAGTGGATACACTAATACACGCGTCAGAAATTAAAAAAAACACTGCAGTTCGAATAGTGGGCCGAAACAATTCAAATAAATGGCGATCGCCAAGTAAATCATAAAGCGAAATGCTTCCATGTTTCCCAATTTTGGCAGCTTACTAGTCTGACTCGGGGCTCTACGGTTACTATTCGGATTACCTGCTACTACTGTAGTATTGCGAGCAACGCGAACGTGGTAATTGGAGCCCGAACTGATCCAATATTACAACAGATGAAAGCATTCTCCAAAACCAGATCCGAGTCCTTCATGATTTCCGAGTCGATTTGAGACTTTACGACATCACTTTAACAGTGTCGCTCAATGCCGGGGCCTGACATTTACATCGTTGCAGTGCTGTCCTGGTGCCCCTTACTCGTGACATGAAAATTACCTTGAGCAAGGGGAAATGAGATCAGAAATCAGTTTCCTCGCATGTGGGGCATCGTGTGAGCACCGCGCGCACGCCGCATGGTATGGCGTCGACCATGGAGAAAATGGCAGATATATAGTGTGAATATAACACAGGTGCATCAACAATCAAAGCTAAAAGAATGCAGCTCCAAGCCAAGATAACAAAACAAAGAGCCCAAACAGCATGACAACAGAAGGTCACCTGGTAGGGGCCCAGACATCGCACAGCATAACAAAGCGTTATTAACAAGAAACAAGAAACGACCACGTCTCAAGACTTTTCCTACGACGACGCCAGCATAATCTGATGCATCTCCACAATATCGACAGGTGTCATAGAGGCGAGGGCATCGAGCGCAGCATCATGTTCCTGCTCGCAATGACCAACGAGCTCGTTGTACGTCGCCTGTATCGGATATGTGGTCACTTGCATGTCCTCATCTAGCTCACGCTTCCGGAGCCTGGGGCCGAGAGGTTAGTTAAACTCGTAGCTAGAAAGGTTGTCGTACGTACATGCACATCCGACATCGTAGTGTCTCCCCAACAGTCTCATAGACGAGCTGAATATGCTGGATCCCGATCTTACGAGGAGCCGGGGCGGCATCAGCATCGTCGTCCGCGGCTGGGGGATCTTCTTGGGATTGCTCTTGAGCCGGCTCAGACTCAGGCTCGTGCGGAGCGGATTCAGGAGGTGGAGTAGACTGCTGCTGCACAGGTTGTGGCTGCGGCGCAGCCTGCTTGTCAGAGGGGACAACCGCCTCCGCCTCCTCCTCATTCTCGGGTGTAGATGCAGCCTCGGGCACTGGCGCAGGCGTGGCTGGAATTGCTGAGGGTTCAGGTGGTGGTGTTATCCTGCGCCGCTTCGGCGGTGCTTCGTCCTCGACGGTCTCTTCTTCCCTTTCACGCCTCCGTTCGCGGGGTTTGTCTGCAGGCGGTGAAGACGCCACCGTCGGAGCGACAGGAGAGGTTCGTGCAGCATGGACTTCGTCGTCAACGGTAGCTGGCTTCGGCGCTATCGCCGCTGGGGAGGATGGCAATGGCGAGAACGTGGTCGAGGATGGTAGATGGGTTGATGGGGTCGTCTTGGCTGCTGCCGCACCACAAGTGCACTTTCAAAAACAAAAATACACATTAGCCTCTCATCACACACGCATGGAAAACAACGACGCACCTTCGTGGACATTTCTGAAAGTTTGTGTTCCAACAGTAAGCGTGCTTTCCGTTCGACCTGAATAGTAGCAAGAGCTGCGCAGAATGACATTATCAACCACTACGGAATAATAATAATAAAAAGAGCATACATTCCCCCAGCCGCGCCTGTAATTCCAGAAGCGCACGATTCGCTTGCGCCCGCTCAACCTGCGCCCGCTTCGACTGTTCAGCAAAGTGTTGCTGCTCACGCATTGCCCGTATGTGTTCAGAATGGATCGCGGCGAGCTCCTGCTGCACGGCGGCGATAGCAGTCGTCCACGACTGCTCGAGGAGCGCCTTGACCGGTTGAAGCACTTTAAAAGCAGCAAGAGTCGAAGGTGCACAGCGGTCCTGTTGCATCAGTTGTTGTGTCTGCGATTGCGATTGCGACTGCGACTGCGACTGCGTCGAGGATGAAGATGAAGACGGCCCGGGTGCGGATGGCGGCGGCATATGTGATCGCTCTGACGCTGACGCTGGCGTGTGGGGCGGCAATGCGCGTTGCGCCCGCATCTGCATTTGTTGGGCGCTAGGAAGCGAACTAACCGCCTGCTGTGCCTGCAGCCCCCGCGTTGGCGCCGCGGGTTGTGCTTGCTGTGGCCCGTGCAGACGCGCTGCATCGGTGACCTGAACCAACGGGGATGGCCTACGCTGAAATTGGTCCTGGCTCAGACGTCGCGGCACCGCGGTGGGAGAAAGCATGGTAGTCGTCGTTGATTGTGAATGGGTCATTGGCTGCTGCTGCCGCTCTTGCTGAAGGGTTGGTGGTTTTAGTCTAGG
>Ga0209488_10002545_pt1 | contig 14910 bp, 22 predicted proteins | sample Rivendell_Oct201_8_FD_188349 | JGI IMG/M metagenome (GOLD analysis project Ga0209488, IMG submission 188349) | Vadose zone soil microbial communities from the Eel River Critical Zone Observatory, Northern California, USA -... | ecosystem: Environmental > Terrestrial > Soil > Vadose zone >... | reverse complement strand
ACAGCAACCCCATCAGCGATGGTAAGTCGCCATTTTTCTTTTCTTTTTCTTGCCTCACGTTCTGCTCTGTATGTAGGCTTCACATACCAATCCAAACCCCCTCTACACATTGGTGACGCGACGGTGATGCCAGCAGTGTGGCATGGCCATGGCATGATGGGCAGCAAACACAACAGCAGTCCAATGATGGACAGCAGTGCGCAGCAGCACGACAGTGGTGACAAGATGGGCACCAGCAGCGACGGTGACACCAGCAGCAGTGTCGGTGGTAGTGGCCATGCGACGGTAGCGCGATGGCAGCGTCAGTGGTAGTGGCCATGCAGCAGTAGCATGATGGCGGCACCAGCAACAGCGACACGGCAGCAGCAGAAGCACCAGCACGCAACAGGCAGTAGCGTAGTGTAGGCACAACAGTAACATGGCTGTCAGATAGCTAATATAGCAGCCATTTATTATATTATTGTCTTGATTTAATACTCTGGTCTTGGGCAACATTGTGTGCTTGTTAACTAGCTAAAAGTAAGAAACGATGACTTGAAAAAAAAACTGTGGTTTGCTTAAGGACCGGTTATGACCGGTCTGTGAACCACGGTCCAACCGACATTAACCAGTAAGACCAGTTTCGGTCCCGGTCTCTCGGAATTTTTGAAAAATGAGAACCAGTCCCAGTCCCGGTCCTCTGACCAGAGGGCCAAAAAACCGGACTGGACCGGACCTCAAAGCACTAATGGCCTGTGTTATGGTAAGGGTGTTGTAAAGGTCGCACAGCATGTCAAACTTCCAGTCTTCCTTTTCTACAGCGACAAAGAATGGCTTGAGGCCTTCCATCACCACTTCATCACGTTTGACAAGGATGCGAATGGAATTATTCATGAATGGTCCACTTACTCGATCTACAGAGCACAGGGATAACGAGGAGTGTGCAAGATACACAATAATTATAAGCTCGGCGGGATACAGGGGGGCAATACATAGTGAGCATACAAACAACACAACCTTGAGAACATGGAATAGCTACTATTCAGGGTGGTGCCGCTTGCTCGACGATGACAGCCCATGACCTTCATACGCAGCCCTCAACCGCTTGCTACTGGATCAGCTGACAATCTCATCAGTTGTAGATGGCATAAGATCCTGAAAGACGGCCTTGTCATTGGCGGGCCATTCCAAAGACCCAAGAGCCTTCGCAAATTGACGGAGCATCATTTGATGATCCTTTAGCCACCCCAACTGACGGTCGTACTCAGCGCGCTCCTCATCATACTTGTCTCGGAGAGGTGGACCACCATCCAGAACTCTGGGCGCGAACACTGATTGCGCTTGTTGTACATGTGGCGGATCGCAATGTCGGACCCGGAGAAGCTCGTGTAATCCATCCAGAAGATCGTGAAGGGGGGAATTGTTGGGAGTGTTAAAGTTTTTTTCTTTCAGCGCACTTTCCCAGAGCAGGAAATTCTTCTTCGAGTCGCCTCCAGTCGTGCCACCTTCAGAGCCTATAGAAACTCCTGGACTGAAAGTCGTGGCTAGAAAAGATGAGCGTTTTGCATCATTCCAGCTAGTTTTCACCTGCATCAACACAATCCAAAAGAGAACCCAGAAGAACGATTCGAGGTCATGAACAAATGTCTGCTCGACGTCGGATGATTCCACGAGGTCAGCCGCCATAAACTGCCAGGTTCCCTGGAGAAAAGATATGTCAAGAGTCGTCTATACTGTTTCATGTAATCAACTCACAGTCCGTGCATACCAGCATGCGGTACTGCCTCCATCCTTTGGGTCGACAATTTTGGAGAGGTCCCAGTCGATAAGCATTCCGCCCTCAATCTCCGGTTTGAACTGGTCGTCACGATCAGCCAATTCGCCGGAGCTGACGATCAATATGTTGCCAAGGCTGATGTCTTGATGAAGAATGCCAGCTTCATGGGCCTTTTCGTGGGCTATAATGTAAGTCAGTGAGTTATGTAGACTAACTGCTAAGAAAACAGTCATCTGACCCTTCAGAGCAGCATGCATTGCATTTACCGCCTCCCAGGTACGATCAAACTCCTCAAGCCTTCTACCAACGACGCCTAGGACTATGCGGTAGTACCGATGGGGAGTTATATTCCAATAGGAGTGACCGGTAAACTGTGTGTTGACAATTTCGTGAGTTCGAGACGCATGATGGGTGTCATCGTTGTCAACATCACCAGACAACAAGCAAGGAGGAATGTTGGGAACATTGTTCTCATGGAGCCGATGATAAATTTCACCTTCCGGTTGTAGGTCGCCCAGTAAGACACGCCAAGAATCCTTCAGGAAAACTCGGCGCCCATTTTCAGCATCGAAAGCGATTGACGAGCGAGTCCAGCGACCTACTGGGATTTGAGGGCGGATTTTAGGATGAGGGATGATAAGGCACCTCTTTGTGCCTTGATGTGACATCGTTACCGCTAAATAGGCCTCTGCGTCGGTGAATTCTGGGACAATATCCTTTGCACGTTTGATTTCATCTTCGCTGGGTGGGCTGACGGTAGAATCGTGACCACGATTTTCGGGACTTGCGATATTGTAGCGGATGAGAAAATCAAAGAGGTGGGACTCCTCGTCGAAGGGTATCCGTGCAGTGACGACCGCACCACCACGGTCCCATCAGATCAGTCTTGCGTACTCGCCGACAATGAGAACCATGAACAAGTGTGTGCGATACTGAGCGCTCAGTACCGCGGTGGCATACGCAGTGATCTGGCCTAGAATCTTGTGAACAGGACCATCATCGCAGAGGAAGGGGTTCTTCTTCCCATCGCTGTTGCTCTCGTCGACAAATGGGTCGTCCGATATCCTTTTGAACTCGATGATGAAATCCACACGAGAGAAGTCGAGTTTATTTTCGTTATAGTCCTTCGTATATACCGAGCAGTCGGGCTGCAAAGCGAATGAGAATTCGCTATTCGACTTTTTCATTGACGCGTGGGATGTATTGACAGGGACAAATTTTTCAAGATGCGGAGCGATGATGTCGAGCTAGAAAGTTAGGATTAGACCTAAGAACAGGTGTAGTAGGCGACATGGGTCAGAACTCACAAATGGACGATACCACGTGGGTTCAGTTGTAGATGCCATCTTTTCAACGAGGGGACGAAACATTCCCGGCTTGAACGTAGAACAGCCAGCCGAAGGCATGAAAGATTTCAAAAATTTCAGCGGGGGTATCGGACCAACGAAGAAAGGGCCCATTTCACGTGCGAGACATGGGACAGTCATATCTCTATTTTCAAGTTGGGGATCAACGCGGTCAGTGGTGGTACTGCGGTAGTGTATGGAAGTCCCAGTTGACAGCAGAGAAGAAGAGTCTGGGGGGGGATTGTCGTGCTCATGATAAGGCAACTTGACCGATTTACGCATGCGATCACGTGACACTTGCCTGTGGGAATTTGAGGCGTGGCTCGGGCGTCGTAAGTTACCAACGAGTCTATCCACAGCACATTGCACCAACGTCGGGAAGATTCTGGCGATCGTTATTGCGTCTAATGAGGTCAAGTGACCTCTTACGTGCTAGCTTCGCCCTCTCCTTGATCGCCTCTGCTGCTTGGTGTGCAGCGCCTCCCGGGCCAGTGACGGTGTCTCTACGCACTTCGTGGCCTTCCCCGCCATTTCTCCTCGAATTGATGTACATTTCGGCTCTTATCTAGGTTTGCTTCTACTTCTAAATCTTATATATAGCGAAACTATCTCCATCGAGGAACCAGATTCATTCTTCCCTTTGCTCGACATCCTGACGGATCCCAATGCCTTTCCTAGAAAGGAGGATCTCTCACATGAAGCACTACAGCAACTAGCCTTACAAACTGCATTGTCTGCGGGTTATCTGACCAAACCTGGCGCTCCTGAAGCCGTCCAAGCTCACCTCGGCCTGCATTCCGCGTCCCCCAAGGTTGTGGCTTTTTACCAACACTATTCGGACAAAGTAGGAAACCGTAACGTGTCAATGGAGGCACAGAGGTGTGGCTCGTGGGTGGACTGGTACGGCGAAGTTATCTGTGATCTTGATAAACTTGTCCACTTTACGGGCACTGAAATGCTCGAACCAGCGGGCTCATCGTTCTCGTGAGTATACGCCATAATGCTTACTGCTCTGGTGCTCATATCACGCTCATACCTTGCAGTGAACCTGTCCCGCAGCCCGACAAGCTCTCTTTCGACCATATTCATCCCTCACCTGATCGTCATCTAGTTGGTCCACTACGGACGGCTATCTTTTATGCGTCTCTTCAATCTTCCAACTTCCGAGAGCTTCATACACATCTCCTACGGTTGTCTGGCGGCCCCGCACCAAGAGTGCAGTATATCTTCAGGCCTGTCCCCTCCAAGGGATCGGCCGATGAAAAGAGCTACCTTTCTGGCTACGGCGTCACATTAGATCTTAAAAAAATGGATTACCTCGCCCTTGATGATAGACTGGTGCATAGAAATCGTATGCTTCATTGTCAATGTCCTTTAGGATCGTTTTATCTTACTTCCACAAGATCTCAGCTCTGAAGACGTCGAAGAAGGGCACGCTGACGATGCAGGTGCTGTCCCTGACCGTGTCCTCCCCTTCTTGGAACGGTATTCTCCCAACACTACTTTGAATATCGAGGAACATTTGACGACAGATGAGATCGCTCGTAGGTGGCTCTCATGTTTGGCATCGCATTCTCCCAAGCATCGTGCTAATCTTGTGCAAGGCATCGGTATTCTTGCCACTCAACTAGTCTCTGAATCTTACTCTCCCCTCGAGACTTTACGGCAACTGGTACAAGATTTTCCCCGATATGCAACCTCTCTTTCCCGGCGTGTCATTCCACAATCTGGCCTGGTTCAGGAAATCGCTTCGAACTCTCATAAGATACAGCCCGGTGTCAGCGCCGTTTGGTTGAATGGAGTGCAGCTCTCCGCAGAGGATATGAATCCTCAGAGGTAAGTGTCGTGCTGTCACCTTATATAATCTGGCCTCATTATTCTCGAAGCCTTCTTCGTTTAGTACGTAAGGAAAGAGATACTATGCTCTCATTGACGACTCTTGGCCTGCTACCTGGCGAGGCATTTGATCTTATCACTCATCCATCCCTCGGAACTTCCTCGCCCAATAAGGGTGTTGTCGACGGCGTGTTCGATGCTAGCGACCGCCCCGAGGGCGGTGATCTGGTTTTTTGGTGGAATGACATAGAAAAAGACAGCCGGTAAGCATTGTGATGTCTCTATGACAGTATTCTCACTCTCTTCCAGTTACGCCCGCTGGCCGTCATCTCTATCCGTGGTATGTTTACCCGTTATCAATCCATTTCTATGTCATATTGATTTGGGCAAGCTCTTGCGGCCGCTGTATCCAGGTCAAGCTGCTGCTGTTCGTCGGAACGTGTACAATGTCGTCCTTGTATTCGACCTCGCACGGCCATCCAGCTTGCATTTCATCACGAACACCTTGTCAATGCTAATTGATCACGTGTACCCCGTGCGCTTCGGTGTTGTACCGATCGTTGAAACCGAGGATAGCGTGAAGATGGCCAAGGTATTCTACACCCTAATACAAAACTACGGTCGTCAAGCGACTATGCGGTTCTTCAGTTCGGTACACGTCATGCCCTTTTGTCATTGCTTTTATTCATGCCCCTTTCAGATCGTTGATGGGTTAGATGGGCCGACAAAACAGCTGGATTGGTCGCATGTACAAAAGGAGTTCGAAGCACTTTTGGCGAGCGAAGAAACTAAGCAAGGAGGACAGGCAACCACTTTTGACGATGTCATTGGCAGTGCATCCGATGAACTCGAAACTAAGCTCTCAAAAGCCCAGATGTACGCAGAACGGTTGGGCACGACCGTTGCCTCGTCACCCGATGGTCACATTTTCATCAACGGGAAGTACTACGTCGTCGATGGTGTACGTCGTCATGATTGGCCCTAAAATGCGATATTCACCCATAAAGGATTTAGAACTTTTTGCATTCACTTCAATCCGCTGTTGGAGAGGCCCTTATGTATTTTAGAGAAAAAGTATGTTAGCACTTCTTCCTTTTATCACCTTGTTTACTTAATACCTGTCACATCCAGGTCCACTCAGGCGTGATCACAGATGCCGATAGTGATGGCATCGAGAACCATTTTTATGACTTACCCATTGCCATGAAGAGACGGAACCGTCACATAGTTCCTGTTGGTAGCGGCAGAGTGCGCGTGGCTAGCCTTCCCGACTTGCATAAACGGACTGGCCTGTACGCTCTACCTCCCATGTTCATCTACCCCGGTCAGTTTGCTCCTGACTCTTCCCACCGCCGTGACTGATGAACTGTAGTTTCTGGGCAAGTGCCTTTGTCCGTCTATGTAATTGCCGATCTCGACACGGAAGACGGTGTGAATACTTTGCAAGCGGCGCTTGCGTTCTCTGTACGTAGAATATGGTGAACCTTCGTCGCTCACTCAGCTGATCTGGCTGCTTGCAAAGAGCACCGCTTCCGCACGATCACGCTTGACTTTCCTGCACAACCCGGCATTACCGAGAAGTGAACCAGGACAACACCCGCGCGTGTCCTCGTTATTTTCACACCTCTTATGCCAGGATCTCCTCTCGAGAGTTTCTCCATCTGATTTGCTTCGAGCCATCGGCCTTCCCAGTGAGCCCAAGCAACAAGGACGGACACCGGTGGACTTGCATTTTTCCTTCAACAACGTCACCGGCTATTTCACACTGGCGGACATTGATAAGGATGATTACCGCCGGTACGTAGAGGTGAGCAGACTGGTGGCGCAGAAAGTGGGCTTCGCCCCCGGCGCTTCGGGCGTCATCATTAATGGCAGGGTGAGACTCGCCCTCTCGCTTCCAGTTCCGAAATGTGAAATTGCCGCGTTTGCAGATCGTTGGCCCGTTCCCATCCGGAGAATTCACGCCAGAGGACTACCAAACACTCCAGGACTATGAGCTGGCGAGGCGTGTCCAACCTGTTTTGGATGCACTTGAAGATATCATTCCCACTTTTATTGGCCAAGACCGGTAAGCGTTGATACTAGGCAGAAATTGTTCGTAGGCTGAGTTTAGCTGTAGTGCCACCGCAGCCGACGTCGTGTCGATGGTGTCATCTATCATATCCGGTCTTCTATCTGAGGATTCGTCCCATTCAGGCATTTTGAACAAGGTCCCAGCACCTAGGAACCGCAATTACAAACTCATGGATAGTCAGTATACGTAAGTGATATCTGTTTTCTGTAAGTTGACCAAGCACCAACTTTGTACATCCCCGTAAGCGCCTTCACCATTGGCGATGATACCGCAGCCTTGCACCATTTTGCCGTTATACTCGATCCTCTGAGTGAGCAGGCGCAAAGATACACTAGCCTGTTTGAGGTGATTAAAACCAATTATCCCTTGACGTCCATTAATGACTCTACAGTGGCTTTCTCATATTCCAACTGTCACTGTAGAATTTCATTTGCAGCCACAAGAATACTTAGAGGTGAGTCGCCGTTCTGATAGGCGCTTCCTTGACTTACGTTTCTGTAGCTGCCGTTGAAACGATTTTACCGTTACAATCTCATCCCCTCTCTGGCTTTTAATGCGACCGGGTGAGCAGATTATCGCCCTCGAAGCCATTTCTCACCTTACGGAATTCAATCCAGCCATGAGCTCCTTCCGCAAGTGTTTTTCCGTGACCTTCCGGTCGATCCGATTTACACCCTTGGTCTCGACGAACCATCTTCATGGCTCGTGCGTCCACGGGAAGCACATTATGACCTTGACAACATTCAACTCCGTACGTTATCTGGTGATGAGTATCAGCGAGGCATCGAAGTAGTTTATGAGCTTGATTATCTCATCGTCGGGGGACATGCCCGTGAATCGGGTACAAACGCTGCTCCGCGTGGCGTGCAATTACAGCTGGCAGCTGGCAGTGACAAAGCAATCGACGATACGCTTGTCGTGGAAAACCTGGGCTACCTTCAATTCAAAGCAACCCCTGGCGTATATCGACTTGAGATTCGTGAGGGTCACAGTCGCGAGGTCTTTCTGTTGGAAAGTGCAGGAAATGAAGGGTGGCAGAGTCCTACAGTCGAGGAAGCTGGGAATGGAATCACAGTTTCGAGTTTCGAAGGTGTGACACTGTATCCTCGTCTTTCCCGCCTTCCCGGTCAGGAGCACGTTGATGTCCTTGACGTTCCGGAGAAAGCAGCGCCCGGAGGCATTGTCCATGAAATCTATTCGCGGTATGTTCACCTCATGGAATGGCACCATATATGGATTAATATGGTGGCAGTGTATCATCAATCTTGACGTCAGTGGGCAGGGCGAAATCGGAAGTGTCCGCACCGAGAAATGCCGAAATCAACATCTTCACGGTGGCATCAGGACTTTTGTATGAGGTGAGGAGATGTGTATTGAACTTGACCGCTGATCTCTCATTTTACTAGAGATTCGCGTCGATTATGATCCTGAGTGTACTGCGCAGCACAAACCACACAGTCAAGTTCTGGTTCATCGAGAACTTCTTGTCACCGTCATTTCTGGTAAAACGTTCCGGCTCATGTTTCACGCGCTACTGAACATCCTGTGCAGGAATTTATTCCTCACTTCGCTGAGGAGTATGGCTTCCAGTATGAACTCGTTACCTACAAATGGCCAACATGGTTGAGGGCGCAACGAGAAAAGCAACGCATCATCTGGGCATATAAGATCCTCTTCCTCGACGTCCTATTTCCCATGGACCTTGATAAAGTCATTTTTGTCGATGCCGATCAAATCGTTCGCACAGACTTGAAGGAGCTGATCGACCTCGACCTCCATGGCGCCCCGTACGGCTATACCCCTATGGGGGATGACAATACGGAAATGGAGGGGTTCCGGTTTTGGAAGACAGGGTATTGGGAACAATTCCTCCGTGGCCGCCCATATCATATCAGGTGATATCGAGAACCAAGCAGGTCTTGCCTTATACTGAATGGCCTTTCAGCGCGTTGTATGTCGTGGACCTGGTTCGTTTTCGACAGATGGCTGCGGGGGTACGCTAGGATTTCTTCTGATCTTTGCATTATGAACCCAGACACTCGTAGGATATCCTGCGGAGCCATTATCAGCAACTTTCGGCGGACCCTAACTCACTTGCCAACCTTGACCAAGGTGAGTTGACCCTTTGTTAGGAGGCCAGATATCGCAACCAATTCGACACAGACCTACCGAATAATCTTCAGGGATACGTCCCTATCGTAAGTACCCGGCACTTGGTTGTGACCTTGGTTTCGCAGCTCAACTATTTCGCAGTACTCTTTGCACGAAGATTGGTTATGGGTATGTTCATCGCATAAGTAACAATGAGTGGCTCACAATCAGCTATTTTTTAGTGCGAAACTTGGTGTAAGTTACAAGGGAGCTGATTACCGTCACGTCGAGATTATAACTGGCCTCAGGTAGCAAAGACCGGCTCCACCGGGCCAAGACCATTGACCTTTGCCAGAATCCGCTGACGGTTCGTGCCTGCTTTAATTAAGACTGACTCCACAACCCGCTGAACTACAACCACAGAAAGAACCAAAACTCGCCCGCGCCCGACAGATCCCGGAGTGGGAACAGTACGATTCTGAGATCGCGCGCTTCACACGGAGACTGGCAGAGGAGGGGCGCATACACATCAGCGCCGCCACCGCAGACGTGAATGAGTTGGCCAAGGCAGGGTCTGTTCAAACCCTGGCGGAGAAACAGGACACCGATTCGAGCGATGTCGAGTCGCCTCCCGGGCCTATTCGTGACGAGTTATGATCGTGTCCATCGACAAATTGTAGGGACAGAATGTCCCAGTAGCCATAAACGCTGATGAAGATTGCTCGAAGTGTTGATCACGATCACGGGATAGGTATCTCGTGTGTGTCGATATTATGACGCAAGTCCCTTGAATATCTTGCGAGGCTACTACATGACCAAATTCGAAAATTTAAGATATGGCTCACTTTCTGCTTCAGGACCCTGCCGTGGCGATGAAATGTGCCAAAGCACAAGGGACTGGAGGGTGTTCAAGTCATCCTTGACCTAAGTTTCCACATTATATTGATTCCTCAACATTAGCTCGCCGTGCATCCCTTGTGCAGATCCAATGTGTCTTTCGCAGGCCTCTCTATTGCTTTTGCTCTGGCTTGGAGGGACATTGATGAACGTCGGAACCGAGAGCCGGAAAGAAGAGGGGGCCCATGAGAGAGGACAGCCAGTGTCAACGGCGCATGAAGGGTCGCGGCCATAACATAGGCGGCGGCGGCGGCGGCTTACTGACTACTGATGTACATCCAACTCACAAGAACTCGTATGATTCCGAAGGCACATAGTACTATTTGAAAGCATTAACAAGTGATAGAGTCATCTTGCCATCCCGGATGTGTCATACTCTATGTAATTGTTGTCCGAGTCGGCTTGACAAGCGGGGTGGAAGGTTCTGGAGCGGACGGGAATATTCGGGAACTCAAAGGGAGGATCCTGATCTGATCGGGTCAATCTGTCATCCGAGTCGGTCAATCAGTCATCATCACACCCCTCACTCCAGTGCTCCGATTCCGTGCGAGTGCGCAGCGCTACTATGGTAAGTTACATTCCGTGCTGAAGACACCACACTTAGCATACGTGTCAGTTTCCTGTACTTTATATAAGAACTCCATTCCTTCCCTATGCTGCCGCTCCAGTCCAGTTCCCTCATCTGTCCGACCGCATTGCATCAGAGTCATGACCGCCATCGTTGCCCCCACCGCCTCCCACTCCTCGAGTCACCTCTTTCCGCCTCACCGTCACAACTTTGCCGCTTTTCACCAGCATCCCCATCTCCGCGGCCCGGCCTTGTCGCACCACAATCCATTCGAAGCGTTTGCTTCTCATCACCATAGCAGCGCTCACTCTCGTTCGGCGGCTGCATCCTGGCGCCACTCCGAGCCTGTTCCACGAGCGCCCGTACCTTCGCGTACGCCATCACCTAAGGACCATCGAGCTGGACCCTCCCACTCCCGCATACCTTCTGCTTCCTCAGAGGCTTCCACTATCAGTTGGCGTTTGCACCCACCCGCGCCAGTCGCCACGAAGGACGATGTAGCACGGGAGCCGGATGGTGAGTGTCTTGCCTCCTGCTCTTGAGTATCGCCCCTTACAGTACCAACAGCTTCATCAAGTCCTCACTCAATGGTTTCCACGCCGTTCGTTTATTCTGTCGCAGACCTCCTTCGACTGTCGGCCTCGCCCCTCGTTGGTATAAGCAAAGAATCTCAGATCATGGTAGATAATCTCGTTGCTCATCATGTTTGGCGCCGCGGCCCCCAGTCGGGCGCAACAAGGTTGGCTGGCCGACACAACAAGCGTAGTTCCTCCAGGTCGCGCCTGGTGTATACGTCCACAGATGATTCGGAACACTCTGATTAGAAGGGTAATCATTGTAGCAAGGACAAGTGGATTTGTATGGTTCGATTAATTTACGATAGATGGGGTACTGTACGATTGATAATACACAAATTTAAGCGCCGACCTAGATTCCCGTTTTGGAACGCAGCGGAGTTTGTATTCCTCTCAACTCTCAGGCGACTTTTTTCTCCTTTTCGGCGACTGCGACCATCTACTGAAAATTGTCTCACCTCATCATGGATGTCGACATGAAGATCAAGGATGACCTTGACAAAGAAAAGGATAGGGACTACGACCGCGACAGAGACCGTGATAGAGAAAGGGACTCGCGACGTGATAGAGACCGCGACAGGGACCGTGACCGCGACAGAGATAGGGACCGCGACAGACGGGACCCTGGTAAGCCGACAACTGAAATAGCCTCTCTCATTGCTGATGATCATACTGTACTGCCTTTTTTTATAGCTCGGAGCAGACGCGGTGCTGATCATTGGGAGCCTGAGGATCGCGAACGGCGCAATAGCGAAGTGGGTCCTCCTCGTCCTTACATTGATGTCTTTTTACATTCTTCTCTCATCCTTAGCGTCGTCGGCGCTCACGCTCGCCCCGCTCTCGCTCTCGTTCTCGCTCTCGCTCACGACGTCGTTCGTCTTCGCCCAACCGTCGCCGTTCGCGCCGTTCGCGATCCCGCGGTGGCTCCTCGCGCAGCCGTTCACGCGATCGCGATCGCAAGCCATCGGAAGCAATTCCTCGCTCTCTTGGTGGACCAATAAATGCTCCTCACGAAGAAGCGGTAGAGTTTGCCAAGCATAGCAAGCGTGAGAACCGTGTCTATGTCGGCAACCTCAGCTACGACGTCAAATATCGCGACTTGATGGAGTTTATGCGGGGAGGTGGGTGTGGGGGTTTTAGTAGTTGGCCCCTTCTTACTTTTTCGGTTGTGGCCATGGTGGTGGCGGTTGTGCATCGGAGCAATGTTCGGGGTGGTGCCAGCTCCCCCCGAGGTAATATGGTCCGAGGTCGGAGCCGGGGCCGGAACGAGGGTGTAGAGGCAGAAAGCGAGCTCGGTCGTTCCCGCAGAATAGCCCATTGCCGTGGACGAGAGGGGGTGAGGTTCGGATTAGCGGATGATTTGAGGCGGCCCGCAGTTTCCTTTTCCCGGTCTCGACGGGGCCGTAGTGAGATGTAGGATGGTTGAGCTGATTGTTGGGGTTATTAGCTGGTGAGGTCCTGTTCGCCGAGGTGCTGGTTACGCCGACTGGTATCTCTAAGGGATGTGGGTACGTATCTCCTTTCGCCGTACTTTTTTCCCACTTTGACCATCCTTTTCAGGATCGTCGAGTTTGCGTCTCAGGAGGATTCCCAGAGAGCTATTCGCGAGCTTTCAGAACAGCCACTTTTGGGTCGTCCAGTGTTCATTCGGGAGGTTCGCCTCAGATTCTTATTCTCTACACCACTTCGCTTACGAGGACACAGGATCGGGAGAATGAGTCACGCTTTGGCGCTACACCAGTTCCCGGCAAAATAGGTATGGCTATGGCTGGTCAAGGTCTCACTGCTGGACCACCACCTCGTCCCGCATATCATAACTCCTTCGGTCAAAATCCGGGTAACCAGCTTTATGTCGGAAATGTGAGCCGTTCCTGCCGTTTTAATCACCAAGCTTAGTCCTCCCTCAGCTGCCCTATCAAGCTGGGTGGCAAGACTTGAAGGATTTATTCAGATCCGCGGGTAACATCATCCGCGCTGATATCAACATAGGGGCAGATGGTCGGCCGAAAGGCAGTGGCACAGTGATATTTGAAACTTCGAAGGATGCCCAACAAGCAATCAGTATGTAATGATTTATTTATCTTGCTCTCAGCCGTATTCATGACATGACTAGCCATGTATAATGGGTTTGACTGGTACGGACGCATCCTTGAAGTCCGCGAGGTGAGGCTCCCGCTGAATCCACGACTTTTAACGCTGATTGCCTTTTTTAAGGACCGTTACGCCGGGTTGTCTGGACCTGGGGGTTATCGTGGCAGTTTCCGTGGTGGGTTGCGGGGCTTCCGCGGCGGCCTACGAGGTTCGCCCCACGGTGGGCGCGGTGGTTACGCGCGCGGTGGGTACACTGCCGGCGGGCGCAACTTTTCGGACCAGGACTTGTACAAGGACTATTCAGGTCCGGACCCGCAGGCGGGCGGATACGGTGGAACATATGATGCGGGATACGGTGGTGGGGGGTATAGTGCTGGTGGATATAGTGCTGGGGGTTATGAATCCGAGCCCAGTCAGCAAATCATGGTCCGCAACGTGAGTCACTTGTTACTCAACCCTCGCAACGTGGCTTATTTCGTGCTGTCGGCAGCTACCGTGGTCAACGGCGAACGAGGATCTTGTTGAGCTATTTGAGACCACGGGTCAAGTTGAACTAGCGGAGATTTTGTTTGATGGCACAAGGTCTAAGGGTGCGGGCGTGGTACAATTTGCACAGGTCGCAGAGGCAGAGACGGCCATCGGTACGTTTTTCCCTTCTGGTACTTTCCTTCGTGGCTGACGCAACACGGGGGATTGCAGCCAAATTCCAGCAGTACGTTTACGGGGGACGGCCCCTCGATGTACGATTCAATGATCGCTGGCACACATTCAGTCATACAGCAGCGAAGGGTGGCCAGGTACCAATGCAGCCGGATGCCATGTAAACTGCTCGTATCGTGTCTGGCTCATGGGACAACACGATTGGGTTTCATCCAAGTATTGTGGTGCTTGTGTTGTGGTAGGGCCTACATCCGATAAAAGTAAATGGCAGTGATAGTTAATGCCATAGTTTATTGAAATTTATCAATGAGAGGGTTTTATTGCTCATTTTTTTCATGGATTTGTGGTACGTCAACAGGAACCAGCACTATTACGTAAGCATCGGTCCCTTGTGAGTGATAACAATTCGGACTCGAAAGCTAGAGGGCTTGGGTGTCCCACTCAACATAAAAATTATAACAGACGTACGATATATAACCTCCAATCGGTACAGTAGCCATCACTAGTGGTCAAAGGTACGTTATGCATTCCTCATTCGCCATGTTACTCGTATAATACAAACAGTCTGAAATGAGTGGACGGTATATGGCTCTTTCAAAGAGGCAGAACCAAGAGTTCGGTGTCACCTATACCGATTGCGTGTAACATACCGCTGAGATCATGATCATCGCAGCGTCGAAACTACGTAAAGAGGAAGTCCACGGTAAAGTAAGGTAAGAGACGTGAGAGCTGGCAGAGCCTGTCGATAGGATAACATGGGACGGGCAGATCAGAGACCTAGTAGATCTTAAATCATTGGCGTGGAATTTGTGCAATGCAATGCAGTGGAATGGAGAAATAAAAAAATGTGGGTTTCCATCGTGTCTCGTAGTCCATGACAGTACTGCGCAACACTACCTTAGCGACGCCTTCGACGCCTTCGTGCTCACCATGCCGCCCTCGGTAGCGTTAACACTGCTACCGGTGCCTGCACTGGCATTACGTATTGACAAGAGTACCTCTTTACAGTACTTGAG
>Ga0209488_10002544_pt1 | contig 14915 bp, 14 predicted proteins | sample Rivendell_Oct201_8_FD_188349 | JGI IMG/M metagenome (GOLD analysis project Ga0209488, IMG submission 188349) | Vadose zone soil microbial communities from the Eel River Critical Zone Observatory, Northern California, USA -... | ecosystem: Environmental > Terrestrial > Soil > Vadose zone >... | reverse complement strand
GGTCTGCGGCGCGGCGGCTACGTCGGCGCGGCACTCTTACGCGCACTTGCCGCCTACGTCGATGTGCGCGCGGCGGCACGCCAGAGTACGGACCGCTGGTTAGTCGACACGCGCCGTCTGCTGCAGGAGGCCGCGACACGTTTGCCACCGCCGCGCGCCCGTGTGGCGATCACCGATCTGACGGCGATGGTCCGCGATGCGGAAATCGTTGCCGGCGAGCCCGGCGAGTCCGCGCCGCGCCGTGTGCGCATCGATGGTGAGCGACGCGCGGTCGTGGCGGTACTGATCGGGCCGGGCCGCTGGATCGAGCTGCGCTCGGTCCCCGCCGAGGTCGAGGCCCCGAAGTGGCTGATCCTGCTGTTGCCATGTGCATTGCTCGGACCAATGGCGATCCTGGCCCTGCGCTGGGCCGAGCGGACGCCGGCGCGCAGCCGACGTGAGACGGCGATTGCATGGGGTTTCCTCGCGCCCGCGGCGCTGCATCTGATGATCTTCACGATTGGTCCGGCGATCTACGCGATCTATCTGGCAAGCTTGGCCAACTTCCGTGCGCTGCTGCACGACCCGTTGACCTGGAATTCGTTTGTCACGAGCGCCGCGTACGCGTTGTACGTCCCAATATCCGTCGCACTGGCGCTCGCCGCGGCACTGGCGGTGCATCGGTACCGGCGGCGCGGCGGGCGTCTGTACCGGGCAGCGTTCCTGCTGCCGTATGTCTCGTCGGTCGTGGCCGTCGCCGTTCTCTGGCAAGCGATCTATCGCGCCGGTTCGCTCGGGTCGGGCCGTCCCGACTGGCTGAGCAATCCGAATACGGCTCTACTGGCGCTGATGCTCGTTTCCATCTGGGTGCACGTCGGCGGCCAGATGCTGGTGTTCCTCGGCGGTCTCGAATCGATTCCGCAAGCGTACTTCGATGCCGCACGCGTCGACGGGGCAGGGGCGTGGCGCCGATTCTGGCGTGTCACCGTGCCGCTGCTCCGACCGGTGACATGGTTCGTGGTTGTGACCGGCGTGATTAGCGCGCTGCAAATGTTCACCCTCGTGTTCGTGCTGACACAGGGCGGGCCCTTCCCCTTGCACGCGACCGATATGGTTGTCCATCGCATCTACCGGACAGCCTTTGGACCTCAGGCCCTGGGCATGGCGAGCGCGCTGGCAGTCATGCTTGCCGTGGTCCTCTTGGTGTTCAGATGGCCGCAGCTCAAGCTGCTGCGGGGACGGGCGCGCCATGCGTAAGCTGCTGCTCGCCGCGATTGGTGTCGTCATGGTCGCTCCCTTCCTCTATATGATCTCGGTCTCGTTCATGGGCGAGGGTGAGCTGCTGCGCTGGCCGCCGCCCTTTCTTCCCGCTGCTCCCACGACGGGCAATTACGCGGCAGCGCTCGAGGCACTGCCATACACGCGCGTGCTCCTGAACACCGCCATTCTCGCCGGTTGCGTGATGATCGCTCAGGTTCTCACCAGCGCGGCAGCGGGATATGCGTTTGCGCGGATGCGCTTCCCTGGCCGCGATGGCATCTGGACTACGATGCTGGCGATGCTCGCCCTTCCGGCAATCCTGCTCCTGATTCCTCGCTATCTGATGATCGATGCGCTTGGTTGGGTGGACACCTATCCCGGTTTGATCTCGACGGAGCTCGTGTCGGTGTGGGGCATCTTCCTGATGCGGCAGACGTTTCTGATGCTGCCCCGTGACGTGGAGGACGCCGCCCGGCTGGATGGAGCAGGGGCGTGGACGCTTTTTTGGCGCGTCGCACTCCCGCTTGCCAGGCCGGCGGTCGCGGCGGTCGCGCTGCTGGCTTTTATGGACCAGTGGCGCAACTTCCTCTGGCCGCTCGTGGTCACTCGCACAGCCAGGATGGAAGTTGCGGAGCTGGCGCTGGCGCACTTCCACACGACGTACGCCGGCAATTGGCCGTATCAGATGGCGGCCGCCGTGCTGGTGACGTTGCCGGTGTTGGTTGTGTGCCTGTTGGCCCAGCGTTACGTGATGCAGGGGGTCCGTGTAACCGGGGCGCAGGTCCGGCTCTAGGCTCGCTGGTTCGCAGAATGCTGCAGAATCGTTGCTCCTACGCGTCAGGCGACCGCCCAGACTCCTCCTCCCGGCGGCAACACCTGTGGCTCAGAAGTTGCGAAGCCTCCAAGCAGACGCTGCCCCATGCTGCCTTTCGCAGCAACGGGACGCAGCTGTGCCAGTCAGGAGCAAGCACGTGGGACGGTCCATCACATTCTTATTGGTTGCCGTGGGAGCCTTGTCTACGACGCTCGTTGCGCAATCGAATACCACGCAATCGGATAGCGCCCAGTCAACCAAGTCCGGGCCGCACGCCATCGCCTTCGGCTTTGTAGCGACGCTCGGCGCCAACTGGCAGATCGAATCGGCCGAGATCGGCTACGTGCGGCGGCCATCGCATGGCTTCGCCGCCCTCGGCGTGGCCGCGCGCGTGGGCACATTCATGAACGAGAGCTCGATGCTGGGCGGAAATCGGGGCGCTGTGTTCGCCACAACACTGTCCGCTCGGACACATATGAAGTCGATTGCGCAGTTTGGCGCAGATGAGCACGGCACGGGGATTGGATTCGACCTCACCTTTGAGCTGAGCGGTTATGTGGCTGCCAGCTCACCGATGTCGCTGGGCTCCCGGTGGCTGGGGGCATCCGTGCTCCCCGCGTTCAGCGTGGGCAGCGGCAGCGCCCCGCACTTCGCCATTGTGATCGGCCCCACCGCCTTCTTCAACGGCGGAAAGCCCGTCATGCGTGGTCTGCTCGCGTTCCGTGGTGAGGCGCCGCTGGCGCGCCGGGAGCGGCATCCCTAGGTTAGCGACCTTATGGTCGCGCCGACGCTGACCTCGGACCATCCCGGTCTCGAGGTTCTCGCCGAAGTCGCTAGAGTGCTGGCCGCCGGCCGGCCCGCCGATGAAGGGCTGGCGGCGGTCGTCGTCGTATTGCGCCGGGGACTCTCGCTGCGCCGCTGCCGTCTCTGGTTGCGCTCCCCGGACGGATCCCGTTTTGTCCCCATCGCCAGTCCCGAAGACGAAGCACAGCTTCCCGGCTATACGACCGACGTGGCCGGCTGGGTCGCCGCAGGTCCGTACCGCGAATCGGTGCCCGGCGGCACGCTGCTGCGTCTTCCCCTGGTCCACGAAGACGAGACCCTCGGCTGCTTCGAGATCATCATTCCGGAGGGCCGCCACGACCGGATGGCGAACGATGTGCTGGTTGTGGTCGCGCAAATGCTCGCCCCCGTGCTCGCGGCGAACGAGCTGTCCCAGGACCTGGCCTCGGAGGTCGCGCTTCGCACGCGGGAGCTCGAGGCGCAGCGCAGCTTTGCGGCGCGCATCATCGATTCTCTCCCGGTCGGGCTGTACGTGATCGATCGTGCGTATCGCATCCGGGCATGGAACCGCAAGCGCGAGGCGGGGACGCAGGGTGTGTCGCGTGAGGACGCGCTGGGGCGGGAGGTCTTCGAGGTTCTGGACCGTCAGCCGCGTGAGCTCCTCAAGCGCGAGTTCGACCGGGTGTTCGCGACGGGCGAGATTCAGACCGTCGAGATGGATTCCCAGGCGACGGGTGAAGCGCGCCACTACCGTATCACCAAAATCCCGATGCGGACGGACGGTGAAGACATTTCCCACGTCATCACCATCGGCGAAGACGTGACCGCGTGGCGTCAGGCGCAGCAGCGCCTGGCGCAGAGCGAAAAGCTCGCCGCCGTTGGCCAGCTCGCCGCGGGCGTCATGCATGAGATCAACAATCCGCTCGCGACGATCCTTGCCTGCTGCGAGGCTCTCGCACTCCGCCACGGCGAGCACGACGAGTATCTGAAGATTATTGACACGGAAGTGCAGCGTTGCCGGCGCATCGTCGACGGGTTGCTGGACTTCTCCCGGCCCAAGCAGAGCGGCCACAAGACCACCGGCGAAATCAACGCGATCATCGAGCAGACCCTGTTTCTTCTCAAGCATCACGAACGCTTCAAGTGGCTCACGATCGAACGGCAGCTCGAGGCCGGCCTGCCACAGTTCCAGGCCGACGCCGAGCGGTTGGTCCAGTGCTTCATGGCCTTGATGTTGAATGCGATGGACGCGATGAACTCGCGCGGGGTGCTCACGGTGCGCACGCACCGCAATCCGCTGCGCAGCGACGAGATCCTGGCGGAGTTCATCGACACGGGCACGGGCATCCGGCAGGAAGACCTGCCGAAGATCTTCGAGCCGTTCTTTACGACCAAGCCGCAGGGGCGCGGGACCGGACTTGGTCTTTCGGTCGCGTACGGCATCGTCGAAGAGCATCGTGGCCGGATAGAGGTAGAATCGCAGATGGGAATAGGGACCAACTTCAAGGTGTTCCTTCCAATCGGATGAAAATCCTCGTCGTCGAGGACGACAAGACGGTAGGGGACTACGTGCGCCGCGGTCTGGACGAGGCAGGGTACCACGTCGAGCTCGTCGGGGACGGCGATGAAGGGCTGCGTCGTGCCAGCGGCCGCGGTGCGAACTACGACATCATGGTCCTCGATCTGCGGCTCCCGAAGCTTTCCGGCATCGACGTGTTGCGCACGCTGCGCGACCGCGGCGTGGGACTGCCCGTGCTCGTGCTGACGGCGCAGGACTCGGTGGACTTCAAGGTCCAGGCTCTGCGCATGGGGGCCGATGATTACGTCACCAAGCCGTTCGCGTTCGAAGAGCTGCTGGCGCGCGTGGAGGCGCTGGGACGCCGGCCGAAGGCGATCGCGCCTCCCACATTGAAGGTCGCCGGACTCGTGCTCGACACGGGCAGTCGCGAGGTCACGCGGGACGGCAAGCCGATCGAGCTCACGCCGAAGGAATACGCGGTACTCGAGTACCTGATGCGGCATCACGGCCGGGTGATGTCGCGCACGCTGATCACCGAATACGCCTGGGATTATCACTTCGATCCCGGCACGAACATCGTCGACGTGGTCATCACGCGGCTGCGCAAGAAGATCGACCAGGGGAAAGAACCCAAACTGATCCACACGGTGCGCGGCGTAGGATACGTGGTGCGGGCGTAACCGTGGCGAGCATTCGCGCGCGGATGACGGTGTGGTATGCCACCGCGCTCATCCTCAGTATCGCCGTCTTTGCAGTTGTCCTTTACTTCGCGCGTCGCAGCGCCACCTATCAGGATCTCGACCGCCGCATCCAGTCGGAAGCCGACCTCACGGCGGGCATTCTCGCCGAGAGCTACCACGCCCGGGGCAGTCTCGTCGAGAAGGATACGGCGGGCCGGCCGGTGCTGACGCAGGATGTGGCCGCGGTGCTCGAAGTGGTGCCGGACTTCCTGCTCGTGACGAGCCGGGACGGCCGGTTGCTATTCGCCTCGCCCGACGCGCGCGCCCTCACGTTTGCCGAGTTCGAGCAGCTGAACGGGATCACCCGTCTCCCCGTCACCGAGGCCTCACGCGTCCCGGGTCGCTTTCGGATCGAGCCCAACGGGCCGACGCTGCATTACATCGTGCGCGCGGTGCCGGACGCCGGCGATCAGTTCGGTGCGATCTTCGCCGGCGCCAACACGCGCTCGGCGGAGCTACGGCTCGAGCAGCTGCTCCTGACGATCGTGATCGCGTTCTTCGTCGGTGTCGTGCCCGCCATTCTCGTGGGGGGCTGGATTGCGGGCCGAGCGCTCGAGCCGGTGGACCGGATGATCACGGAGGTTCGGGAGATCACCGACGGCCGGAGCCTGCACCGCCGTCTCGCGGTGCCGATGGAGCGCGACGAGCTCGGGAGGCTCGCCGAAACGCTGAATCAGATGATGACGCGACTCGAACGCAGCTTTTCCGCGTTGCGACGGTTCACCGCGGATGCAAGCCACGAGCTGAAGACGCCGCTGACCGTCGTCCGCGCCGGCGTCGAGCGGGCGATCACACGTCCGGACATGCCGCCCGAAACACTCGCTGCCCTGGAGGAAACGCTCCAGGAAGTAAACCGCATGACGGAGCTGCTCGAATCGCTGCTCACCCTTGCACGCGCCGACGAAGGCCGCGCGGATCTGCACCGCGAGCCCGCGGATCTGCGCGACATCATCGCCGAGGCTGGAGAAACTGGTGAGCTGCTGGCGGAGCACGCCGGCGTCGGCATCGAGATCCGCCTCCCTCCGGAGCCGCTCGTCCTCGCGGTGGACAGCAGTCGCATCCGACAGCTGGCGCTCAACCTCATCGAGAACGCCGTGAAATACACGCCGCGCGGCGGGCAGGTCTCGGTTGAGCTGGGGAGCAAGGACGCGCGGGCGGTGTTCACCGTGGCAGACACCGGCATCGGGATCGCGCCGGGCGACCTGCCGAACGTCTTCGACCGCTTCTGGCGCGCGGACTCGGCACGCACGCGCACGAGCGAGCGCGCCGGCACGGGCCTCGGCCTCGCGATCTGCAAGTGGATCGCCGAGGCGCACGGCGGGACGATTGAAGTGCAAAGCCGCCCGGGAAGGGGTACCACGTTCACCGTGGAGTTACCGCGCGGGTAGATCCAGACCCGGTTGTCACCATTCCGTAATTGACGTGCAAGGACCCGGTCACCGGTCGTCGGTATCTCAGAGATACTCACTGCTGAGAGCCGACCATGTACGATGACCTGGCGCGAACTCAGACTCTCCCCCCGCTCGAGTGGTTCGTCGTGCACGCGATGATCCCTTCTGTGCTCATCACAACGGCTCTGCACTGGTCGTCCCCCGTTCGTGCACCGCTCGACGAGCCGACGACATACGTGTTCGTCTGCCAAATGCCATGGCCCATCGAGCCATTCATCGGCGGTCCGATACCTGATGTCTTTCCCGTGTTGGTGAGGATGCCCCTGCCGCAACGTCCGGATGCCATGCGGCGAGCAGGAATCGAAGGTCGCGTCGTCGTTAAAGCTCTCGTAAACACGCAAGGACGTGTCGAGCCATCGTCTATTCTGGTCCTGCGCACGACAGATGTGGAGTTCGTTGCGCCGGCGCGCCGGGCGTTGAGCGCCGCGCTGTTTCGACCTGCGCGGCTTTTCAGAGAACGGATAGCGGCATGGATCACCATCACGATTGAGTTCAACCTTACTCGGGAGTGATGTCATGAAGGCTTTGAGCTCAGCAGTCTCGATAACCCTCCATGTTGCGCTGGGCGCTGCGGTGTTGTTCGGGGCCGCAAAGACCGGCCGGTCGGATCCCGTTCGCACGATTGAGCGGCCGATGTTCTTTCAGCCGGCGTCTCCCGTGGTGGATGCGGGGCGGCGGACTCTCACTCGCAGGATCAGCGACGCACCGGTTGACGTCCGTTCCATCCCGCTACCAGCGCCGCTGCAAACTGGGGCGCTCATGAATCAATTCTCGCCGGTGTACTCCGGCGCCGTGAGCAGTTCTGTCTATGCCCAGCCAGGCGATCTCAGCGGTATGACAATGGAGGAGCGCGCCGAAGTCCTGACCGCTCCGCTTCCCGTCTATCCCGACCTGCTGCGTCAGGCTGGAGTCCAGGGCAGGGTGGTTCTCAAGGCCGTTATCGACACGACGGGACGCGTGCTTTCGCAATCCATCGCCGTCGTTTCCGCGACTAATCCTGGATTTGTGGCCCCAGCGCGACAGGCGTTGCAGGCCACGCTCTTTCGCCCGGCCATGGTTGCCGGAAAGGCCGTCCGGATGCGGGTGCAAATCCCGTACGAATTCGCCATTCGGAACGGCACGGGACGTGCTCGATAAACGTTGCAGCCGAAGGCTCATCCGGCTGTCATCGTTTTGTAATCTTCGGCCTACTAGCGGGCGAGTTGTGGCGGGTACTATTACTAACCGAACAGTCCACCAGCCCGAAGGAGATGGCGGTGTTCAACCACCTGATCGAGTCCAATCGTAAGCCTAACAAGAAGGGTGCTTTTGGTCTCGGCTTCGTATCGCTCGTCGGACACAGCGCGATCGTTCTCGCTGCCGTCGTGGCCACGCTGACGGCCGGGCAAAAGAAAGATGAAGCGATTCCCGACACGGCGATGGTGTTCCTCAATCAAGAGGAACAAAAGAAGCCGGAAGAGCAGCCGCCGGTGGTGGATGTGCCGCAGTTGAAAGGCTTCCAGACCGTCGTCGCGCCGACCGACATCCCGACGAATATTCCGCCGATCAATCTGCAAGAGCACTTCGATCCCAAAGATTACACCGGGACGGGCGTCGAAGGCGGTATCGGTACGGGCATCGTGCCGTCATCCGATCAAGTGTTCATGGAGTCCGTCGTCGAAGAGCGGCCCGAGGTGTTGTCGGGACCCGCGCTGAACTATCCGGACCTGCTGCGCCAGGCGGGTGTGCAGGGACGTGTGCTGGTGCAGGCGATCATCGATACATCGGGCCGCGCCGAGCCGCCGTCGGTGAAGGTCATTCAGAGTCCCAATCCAGGCTTCGACCAACCGGCCAAGACGTATGTGTTGCGGGCGTTGTTCCGTCCCGCGCGCGTCCATGGGCGAGCGGTCCGTGTGCTGGTGAACCTGCCGATCGACTTCAAGATCAAGCGATAGGGAGAGACAATGAGTTACGCTGACCTATGGGCATCGATGGGACCGTTCGCGAAAGGCATTGTGATCGTCATGTTCATAATGTCTGCCTGGTCGTGGGCGGTGAGCATTTCGAAGTTCCTCTATCTCCGGAAATCGCAGAAGGAGACGCGGAAGTTCGCGCCAGAATTCTCGCGCTTTCTGCAAGAGGAGCAGCTCGACGGCGCGATCGCGCTCGCCGAGAAGAGCAAGAAGAGTCACGTCGCGCGCGTGCTCGGTGAGGCGCTCGCCGAGGTGAAACCGCTGCTGCGCGATCGGGCGACGATCACCGCGGCAGACATCAACTCCGCCGAGCGCGCGGTCGAACGGCAGATGCTGATCATCACGGCCGAGCTGAAGCGCGGCCTCGGCATTCTGGCGACGACGGGCGCGACCGCGCCGTTCGTCGGTTTGCTCGGCACGACGATGGGTATCGTGACGGCGTTCCAGGGCATGTCCGCGTCGGGCGGCTCCGGCTCGCTCGCCGCGATCACGGGCGGCGTCGCGGAAGCGCTCATCACCACCGCATTCGGTCTGCTCGTCGCGATTCCGGCGGTGTGGCTCTATAACTACTTCGCCACCAAGATCGACTTCCTCACGGTCGAGATGACGTACACGTCGAAGGAGCTGATCGACTACCTCATCAAGAGCGTCGGCAGCGAGTTCGGCCGGTCGATCTTCACCAAGGAATTCCAGACTCAGAAGGCGTCGCAGACCAGCGGCCCGATCAAGGGATAACGCACCATGGCGATGGGTGGCGGAAAGAAAACGGAAGGCGTGGTCGCCGCGAACATCAACGTCACGCCGATGATCGACGTGATGCTGGTGCTGCTGATCATCTTCATGATCGTGACGCCGGCGATCACTGCCGGATTCCAGGCGACGATTCCGCGCGCCAAGAATCCCGACGCCCGCGAAGAAGGCGAAGGCGAGGTCCGCCTGGGCATCGACAGGGACGGGAAGTTCTACATCGACATCACCGGCGCGAGCGGCAAGTACACCGGTCCTCGCTACATCAGCGACGATGATTTGCAGAAGCAGCTGACGAACTTGTACGCCAGCCGCACCACCGACAAGATCCTGTATCTCCGGGCCGACGAGGGAATCGAATACTCGCGCGTGCAACAGGCACTCGAGATCGCCCGGAAGGCCGGAGTGCGGGTGGTCGGTGCCATCGCCGAGCAGGAACGCTCGGCGCACCCGGAAAGGCAGTAACCGATGGCCATGGGAAGCGGCGGCTCCGGGAGCGGGCTCAGCGCCGACATCAACGTCACGCCGATGATCGACGTGCTGCTCGTGCTCCTCATCATCTTCATGATCACGCTGCCGCTCTCGCGGCGGGAGTTCGACGTGCAGGTCCCGCCGGAGCAGAAGCAGCAGCCCAAAAAGCAGCAACAGCAGAGCGACCAGATCGTGCTCGAGCTCGCTCCGGACGGGTCGTACGCGATCAACCGGCAGCCGGTCACGTTCGAGCAGCTCGACGCGAAGTTCCATGAGCTGTACGACCAGCGTCCGGCCAAGCTGCTCTTCATCAAGGCCGCGCCCAACCGCAAATACGGCGACATCGTACGCGCGATGGATGTGGCGCGCGGCGCGGGCGTCCAGGTGATCGGATTCACCCCGTCCGAGGGGCAGACCGCGGCGCACTGACGCTCGATCGTAGACAATTCCACGGGGCGCGGCTTGAAACCGTGCCCCGTTTTTCTTTCTAGTGTATGTATAAACCGTGCCGCCCACCTCACGCCCAGTCTTCGACAGCTACGCGCTCCCGATGCCCCAGCGCCGGGAGGGACCGGCGGCCGCGCTGTCGTTCCTCGCGCACATCGCCATTGTCATTCTCGTCCTCTGGCGGGGTGCCGCGCTGCTCGAGAGCGGTGGTGGCGGCGGCACCGGGCCGCGCGGCGGGGGCGGCGGCGGCGGCCGTCCCGCGGTCAGTTGGTTCGCACTCCCTACGCCCGCTTTGCGGCAAGCTGAAACGGCACCGCAAGCTCCGGCCGTCACGGTGCCGACCGTGGCGCCTCCGGTCACCGAGCCGGTGAAGCTCGATCTTCCGCCGCCGACCGTCTCAATGACGCCGCCCGCAGCGGTGGGGACTGGCGACGGCACGACGGGCGGACCCGGACAAGGCCCTGGCACTGGCGGCGGCAAAGGCACAGGCACCGGGACCGGCACGGGCGCCGACGCGGGCCCTGGCTCGGGTGGCGATGCGAGTGATATTTTCGCCGCGACGCCGCGCTGGGCAATCATGGCGCCTCCTGGCGCACCGCGTGAAGTCCGAGGCCGCCACGAGGTCCGCTTCTGGGTCACGGCGGACGGGCGGGTCACGAAGATCGAGGTGACGCCTCCGATCAAGGATTCCGGATATCGGCGTGAGTTCACCGATCGGATGATGGGTTATCTGTTCAATCCGGCCACGACCCGTGACGGGCGACACGTCGAGTACATCGCGAGCCTGGTCGTCTACCCGTAGCATCACGCCGTAAACCGAAAGCAAGAGGGAAGCGTGCGGCAGCTTTTCAAGCGCAAGCCGATCGCCGAGCTCCTGGTCAGCGAGCTCGAGACGCCGCAGTCGCTCAAGCGCGTCCTCGGCGCCGGCGATCTCATCATGCTGGCGATCGGTGCCGTGATCGGCGCCGGAATCTTCGGCGCGATCGGGACGGCGGCAGCGGGACAGACCGATGCCGCCGGACACATGGTCCGCGCCGGCGCCGGACCCGCGCTGGTCTTCTCGTTCCTCCTGCTCGGTGTCTGCTGCGCGCTCGCCGGCCTCTGTTACGCGGAGCTCGCCGCGATGATTCCGCAGGCAGGCAGCGCGTACGCGTATTCGTACGCGACGCTGGGCGAGCTGGTCGCGTGGATCATCGGGTGGGACCTGATTCTCGAGTACGCGGTCGGCAACGTGGCGGTCGCGATTTCGTGGGGCGATTACTTCAAGTCGTTTCTGTCGGCGTTCGGTGTGCATCTGCCGGACTTCCTGACCACCGGCTATCGCACCGCACTGCTCAGTGCGGATCCTGCCGTTCACGGCTTGCTCCAGACCGCGCCGCACGTCGCGGGCCTTCCGATTCTCGTCAATGTGCCCGCATTCGTGATCGTGGGGCTGATCACCTGGCTGCTGCTGCTCGGGGTGCGCGAGAGCGCGCGCACCAACAACGTCCTCGTGGTCATCAAACTGCTGGTGCTGGGGTTGTTCATCGTCGCCGGATTGACCCATATCAATCCGGACAACTACCATCCGTTCGCGCCGAACGGCTGGCGCGGGATTCACCAGGGCGCCGCGATCGTGTTCTTCGCGTACATCGGCTTCGACGCCATCTCGACGGCCGCGGAGGAGACGAAGAACCCGCAGCGGAACCTGCCGATCGGGATCCTCGCCGGGCTCGCGATCTGCACGTTGATTTATGTGATCGTCGGGGCGGTCCTGACCGGCATGGTCAAGTACACCGAGCTCGGCGTCGCCGACCCGCTGGCCAAGGCGCTGTCCGTCGCGGGATTCCGGACAGTCGGCTGGATCGTTTCACTCGGCGCGATCGTGTCGATGTCCGCCGTCCTCCTCGTCTTCCAATACGGGCAGCCGAGGATTTTCTTCGCGATGGCGCGCGATGGCCTGCTGCCACCGTGGGCGGCAAAGATCTCCGCCAATCGACGCGTTCCCTACATCACCACCATCGTCACGGGCGTCTTCGTGGCCCTATGGTCATTGATCGGGGACGCCAACGAGACCTACAACCTCACCAATATTGGGACGCTCTTCGCGTTCGCGCTCGTCTCGGCAGGCGTGTTCGTATTGCGATACACGGAGCCCTCGCGACCGCGCCCGTTCCGCGTGCCGTGGTTCTGGGCGACGACGATCGTGTCGGTGGCGCTGTGCGTGTACGTGATGCTGGGGCTACCGCTCGAAACGTGGATCCGCTTCGGAGTCTGGCTCGCGATCGGGTTGGTGCTGTACCTGGCCTATGGCTACCGTCACAGCAGAATCAGACGGTCGTCAGGTCTTCCCCAGTAGCTGAGCCGCGAGGCGCAGGGCTCCCGCCGGCGCGTCGACCTGACCGCCACCCTCGGAAATCCGGGCCCCGGGCAAGTCCGTCGCGAGGTTGGCGCGCAGCGCAATGAGCAGCGGGGATCCCGGTCGCAGGAGCCCGCCCGCGGTCGCCATCTTCAGCGCCGTACCATCCGGGAAATGCCGCATGAGCACGCGCACGAGCTGCGACAGCTCTGCCGCGGCCTCTTCGACGATCTGCTGGGCGACGGTCTCGCCCTCGCGAGCGGCGTTGAGCACGTGCGGCGCGAGCGCCGCAATCTGCGACGGGGTCGCGGTCGCGGTCCATCGGATCAGGTCGTCGAACGTCTGCAGGCCCAGCGCCACCAGTAGCCGCTCCAGCAACGTGGACGATTCCTCGAGGCCATCGTGCGCCCGCCCGGCCGCGGCGAGCGCGCGGCGCCCGAGCCAGTAACCACCGCCTTCATCGCCGAGCTGCCAGCCGTGGCCCCCCGCGCGATGCAGCTGGCCATCCGCGCCCCGAGCATAGGCGATGGAGCCCGTGCCGGCATTGATCAGGATGCCCGGTCCGTCTCCGAATGCCGCCGCCAACGCGATCTCGGTGTCGCCGCGTACATGGACACGTTCGGCGACGCCCGCGGCCGTGATCGCGGCGGCGAGGGCATCCTGTTCGGGCGCGCGTCCCGCTCCCGCCGCGCCCACGAGCGCGATGGTCGCAGGAAGCGTGACGTTGGCCTGCGTAGCGGCCCGGCGCGCGACGTCGAGGATGACGGCGGCCGTGCGCTCCGCGCCACCCGGCCGCATGGCCGAGCCCGGGCCCTCAGCGCGGGCGAGCATCCGACCCTGTTTGTCTCCAACCGCAACGGCGGTATGAGAGCCGCCGCAGTCGATACCGAGAAGGACGGCGGTGGACGGTCGGACAGTCGGACTGTCGGACGGTGTTGTCATCCCGCAAACGCCCGCTGTCCGACCGTCCGACGGTCCGACCGTCCGACGAATGAGGACAGCATCCCTACGAACACCGTGACCGCAGTGCCCAGCGGCACATACCACGGCCACGCCAGTCCGGGCAGCCAATGCAGCGGGAAGTGGGGGATCACGGCACCGAGAACGACCGGGGCCATCACGAGGATCCCAACGACCAAGGCAATGATGACGTCGACCTGGCGCGCGCGCGGCCACGCGCCACCGAGGATGTAGGTTCCGAGCAGCGATCCATAGGTCAGCGAGGCGATGCTGAGCGCCAACTGCACCACGGGCGTGTTCTGATCGCCGAACGCAATCGCCCCGGTGACGAGAATGACCGTCCACACGAGCGTCAGCCAGCGTCCGACCCGCAGCAGCTGTTGCGGATCGTGGCGTCCGGTCAACGGGGCATAGAAGTCATGTGTCGATGCGGACGCGAGCGAGTTTACGGCGGACGCGTGGCTGCTCATCGCCGCCGCCAGAATGCCGCCGACGGCGAGCCCGGCGATTCCTGGAGGGAGATGTGTCACGATGAAGGTCGGGTAGATCGCGTCGCCCCGCATGCCCGGTTGGTCCGCGCCCGCGAGCCACAGGCTCGTTCCGACGACCAGAAACAGCGCGAACTGCGCGATGATGAACACGCCCGATCCGATCAGTGCGCGTTGCGCATCCTTGATGTTGCGCGCCGCCAGTAATCGCTGGACGATCAGGTGATCGGTGCCGTGCGATGCAGCTGACAGCAGAGCTCCGCCGAAGAGGCCGCCCCAGAACGTATACGTCTTCGCAAAGGAGATTGAAAAGTCGAACGCTCTGAGCTTGCCGAGATCCAAGGCGCGCCCGAACGCATCGATTCCGCCGGCCATGTGCGTGGCAACGATCAGCGTCGCGATGCCGCCCACGAGGTAGACGCCCAGCTGGATGACGTCCACCCACACGACGGCGCGTAGCCCTCCCGCCCAAGTGTACACGAGCGTCACGAACCCGATGGCGACGATGCCGACGGGAAGACTCCAGTGCGTGATGATCGCGAGTGGGATCGCCGTGGCGAAGATGCGCACGCAGTCCGCGAGTGCGCGGGTGAAGAGGAACACCGCGGATGCGGTGCGCCGCGCTGCTGGACCGAAACGGTGCTCCAGTCGCTGGTAGGCGGTGTCCTGGGTGCCCTGGAAGTAGCCGGGCAGGAGCAATGCCGCCACCCCGATGCGCCCCACCAGATAGCCAAAAGCGATCTGCAGAAACGTGAGATCCCCGCGCGCGGCGAGGCCCGGCACCGAGATCACCGTCAACGCCGATGTCTCGGTTGCGACCACGGAGAACATCAGCGCCCACCAGGGAAGCCCGCGATGACCGAGGAAATAGTCGGTGGCGTCGCGCTGCCGCCCGGACAGCAGCAGCCCGAACACGATGACGGCGACGAAGTAGATGAGGATGACCGCGACGTCGAGGCTGCGCAT
>Ga0209488_10002543_pt1 | contig 14926 bp, 25 predicted proteins | sample Rivendell_Oct201_8_FD_188349 | JGI IMG/M metagenome (GOLD analysis project Ga0209488, IMG submission 188349) | Vadose zone soil microbial communities from the Eel River Critical Zone Observatory, Northern California, USA -... | ecosystem: Environmental > Terrestrial > Soil > Vadose zone >... | reverse complement strand
CGGACATTGAAAAGGTGAATAAATGACGTATCCGCAAAAGCCCTTGTGGCGAGATCTATAAAAGGTGGGTATTGTCGTTCGCAACTTCGCTGGTACTAGTAACCGTGACGTCGGCATTCACGAATTTAGGATCAATGTCTTCAACAGTGGCGGGAAGGTCTCGTCTGAAGAAATTCTTGGCCGATTAGTTTCGAACCACGATGTTGTATGCCCCTAGCTCATCAGAAGTCCAGTCGCTACCAAACATTGCTGACCAGATACTGTGGGATACATACAGTTTCGAGTGAGAGTGAGACGAGTACAGTCGTGAGCCCCCCCCCTAAATATTTCAGTAAAGGTCAGAGTCGACTAGTCTGTCCGTACTCATCACACAGAAGGGGGGCTAAGTACCGAGTAACTTATTCCACTCATTTAACCAGCCTTTTGGAGTCTACCCCTGAAATCAGCCAAGCACGCCAGCATACCAGCAGAGCCACGGAGTTAACTTGGGATTCCGATGCTCCTCCTCACCATGTCATTCGTTGCGTATGCGCCACGTGTGAATGGAGAAGGCAAAAGGGGGTACATTCAGTTTCCACAATCGCGATCACGTGACGTGGCACCATACGCTGTCTGGAGGCATTTACGAGTTCAAAAGCCCCTGATATCGAAGCTACATAAAGCCATGGATTCCCTCGAGCAAAATAATGAATCCTATCATCATGAACTTCGAGTTTTCTACTGTGAATATGAATGAGCTTTGCGTAGACGGGTCTCAAACCGTAGGTGCACGCGTCATCGCGCCGGTGACAAGACAACTAACCCAGGGTTTCTTGTAGGTCTCTGGCCTCCAGTGCAGGCCATCCTGCTCTGCAGGATCTCAGTCGAGTGTATCCTCGAGAGGTAGTGTGAGTCCGTCATCTACCTCCTTCATTGGGTCTTACTCACCATGGCACATGTAGTGCACATCTGCTCGCTTGACCCGAGGAGAACAACACACCTCTGACACCTCACGCCCTTCCACTTCCACCAACTCATCTTCCTCCGCCGCTTCCGAGATAATCGCGTTCGCGGATTGTAACTCTGGAGTCATCTTCTCCGGCCTTCGCAAAGCATCTGGCGAGCACATCACGCCGAATGAGTTTCGCAACAAAGCAAGCAGCCTCGCGCCGGCCCTGCACCTCATCGTCACCTCATCCCCCTCTCCGGCCGAGTTCGCCGGTGCCAGCTCCATCGCCGAGAATGGAGAGACTGCTGGACCCGAGCTCCCCAGCTTCACCCTGACGCTCGCCTCGCCCATCTCTCCCCGCTCGCCCATCCACCCACCATCCCCGACGACGACGATGGCGCCTTTCACGCGCATGTCCTACTATGCGCTAGCGGCGCGTGCCCCGCCCACCTCACGCGTGCCCTACCTCCCGCAGCACTGCTCGCATACGCTGCGCCCATTCGCGCCCCTAAGCAGCTGCAAGCTCTGTGCGCTACAGCTCCTCGCATGCGAAACCTGGTGGCACTCTCGGAACGGGAACGATGATAATTCCAATCACGGCGCCGCGGCGGGGGCGACGCTCTGTGCGCCGCAGGTGCTCCCCGCTGCCTGCACCCCGACGACGCGCGCCATCTTCTACGCCCTTGATATCCCGCTCGGCGAACTCGATCAGTCGTGCGTCGGTATGGACGTTGCCGAGTCTATCGTGCTCATCTCCCGCTCTGCGGCACAACGTAGAGTCAATAAGAAGTCTGTTGTTCGTGCGTCGTCATCGCGCATGCGTGTGCTTTTCCGTCGCATGCGTCATATCCTCACCGCACCGGCACGGGTGCCCATGGTACCTACACGTACTTTGGGTTACCGTCGGGCAATCGTACGACCGTAGTTTGCTTAGCATTCTCGCATATTCATATTTATCGACACGGTTCTGCTGATGCAGTACTTTATTGGATACATGGACTCGATGGACCTCTTGCTTAACTTATTTATTTTGTATCTCCCAGATGTGCATACCCATACCTGTCTGCGACGAATGCCACCAACTTCCTTGCTTTGAAAAGTGTATTATTCGATATAAAGGAGTGGACGTGCCGTGAATTTGATAATCTAATCGCAATCGAGCAAGTCACGTTACCGGATTCTCTCGTCGCAAGCAGGCTGAGCCTCAGAGAGTTGATGGCTACAAGAAATACAGAGAAGAAGGCTGAAGAAGAGCAGAGACATTTCCAAAATGTGATCTCGGCCTTTCAACAATATGCGCGCTATGCGGTATGCCCCTGCGTTCTCACTCATCCGGCCATACATAATTGAATGCTGGACAGCTAGCTGCCAACAACCGCCGTCGCAAGGACATTTTCACGCTCTCGCGCGAAGACCAGGCCCTCATCGAACAACTGGGCTACAAGCAAAAGCTCGCAGAAGTAGACGACGCGATCCTCGCGAACGCCGCGTTTCTGAACCAGATCGTGGCCAACCCGGAAATATTCGAAAACAGCCCTGGGGAGGTTGAAGGACAAGGTGATGTTGGGCAGGAGGGCTTGGATGGGTCGGAGGCCCGTCCGCGAGGCGAGCTTGAAGGTCTGCGTCGGGCGAAATGGTAGTTTTGTAACGCTCACGGGCACACTCCCAGGAGACCGCGACGCCGAGAGCGGCCTTGCGCCGCGTGGCCACCCTAGCTCACGCGGGCACTCACACGGGCACGCTCACTCACACTCGCATGGATCCCACCTTCATCCTTCTGCGGGTTCGGAAAATACCACGCGCAGACATCGAGCGACGGATTTCGATATGGACAAAGTTAGAAGCACGCTCAAGCAGCTCGTGCGCGACTGGAGTGAAGAAGTGAGGCTCATGCATCAACACGCTATCCCTCTCCGATTTGATCTTTTGTTTGAAAAAAATGCAGGGAAAGGAAGAAAGAGAGGCAAGTTACCGGCCCATTCGGGATGCTTTACTTGGACATTTCTCGGACATCCCCATGGTAGAAAGGTACGATGTGTTTCCCAGCTCCCAAATTGAGCCCTCACAAACCATGCACAGGCACAACTTCCGTGTTCTTGTTCCTGGCACCGGACTCGGCAGGCTCGCGTATGATGTGGCTCAGCTGGGTATGCTCTCCAATTTTGGCTTTAATTTCCGATACTGATTCTACCCGCTAGGCTTTTCTTGCCAGGGAAATGAGTTTTCGCACTACATGCTACTTACCTCATTTTTCATCCTTAACCGGTACGATATGAGCCTCCACGGCGAGTCACCCTCACCTTAATCCTTGATCCCACAAAGGACGCAACAAGTACACCAGCACACGATCTACCCTTACATCCACTCCCTCTCCAACACCCCTAACCGACCTACAGTGCTCAAGCGTGTCCAAATACCAGATGTGCTTCCCAGCGACCTTCCTCCCAGATCTAATTTTTCGCTAGTAGCGGGCGACTTTGAAGAGGTCTATGGACAGCAGGACGGCGAGCAAGACCCCAATGAGCCATCAGCAGGGCTGTGGGACGCGGTTCTGACGTGTTTCTTCATCGATACGGTGAATACGCCTCTTCCGCCACAGAACGAATCTCACGCTAATGCATGCAGGCAAAAAATATCGTGAACTACCTTCGTATTATTCATCGGATTCTCGCCCCAGGTGGCGTCTGGATCAACTTGGGTATATATATATATAATCGATTCCTAGTATATGGCAGATCATGAGGAAATCCGTCTATGTTCTTCGCAGGCCCACTCCTTTGGCATTTCGAAGAAAACATTACGAGCGACCCCTCGATTGAACTCGACCTAGAAGAAGTCAAGGCCCTCGCAGCGCAAATTGGCTTTGAAATCAAGGTGAGCACTTCTCGCCGTCTCCGTACTCGTTTCTCACGCCGTTGGTTTTACACTTGGATAGAACGAACGCACAATCGATACGACCTATGTCAACAACAAGGATTCAATGCTCGGATATGTATATCATGCCGCCTTCTGGACGGCCACAAAAAAGTTGTAGATTCTGATTTCAGCCCAAGGCTATTCCTACGGACATCGGAATAAATGGTGTATTATATGGCCACTCATAGATAGTAAGGTTCACTCTGCGGATATATCGGTGATTGAGCCGGGGCGGCTGTGGGGTTGGGTTTGGCTACTCAACGCTTTAGATTTTGTCACGATCTAATATTGCCGATTGCAGAATAGTACGGCCAGAACACGGAGAATGCTGACACAAACGATAGCGAAGATACAATAGGGAATCTATGTCGGGAAAGCGAGTCCTGCAGGCCCAGTTCTGGCATGCTTCCTTGTATGCTGCAGTATACACGTCATGTCAAGACGGCGAAGATAACATCAAGCAGCACCTCCCAACGGTCCTGCCAGCTTGTGAAGAAGTTGCTCGATGTTTCCCATGCGGGCATGAAGGTCTCCAATTTGGCCAGTAAGTTCTCCCATGCGACAAGCAAAGTCATCTAATTGTGTTTGCATCCCATCGAGACGGCCCTCAATCGTTGTGAGTCGTTGCTCTGTCGGGAGAACTTCGTCGTTGTCTTCCGGTGCAAGGCAGCGAATGAGATGATGCTCCTCAGTGTGTTTCCCGAAACCTCGTTCAAGGTCAGGGACACCAGCCTGATCGCATGCGTCGCATATGAAGAGGTCATCTAACACCGCGGCACGGACAGTCAGCGCTCGACTGAGGAGGGTTGTCGTTGAGACCGACCTGGACAGAAAATACAATACCAGAACGGGAATGAAAGACTATTATTGCAGCTGCCACATGTGGGCAGGTCTGGATCTTGATCTCGAACCTCGATTCCGTCTTGTGGAGTATTATGCTCCGCTTCGGCGTCACCTTCAAGTTCAGTATGGTCGGGTGTGGTGACGACATCGCCCCGGGCCAGTGTGTCCTTCTTAGCAAGTAACTCTGGTGAGGTTGGTTCGGAACTTGACATTTTCTGCTCATCGGCCCGGGATTCATTCTCCTCTTCCTGGTGAGACTGCGAAGAAAATTCTGCGACCTTCACGCAAATTTCTCTCACGCGCTCGAGCGCCTCGCATGCCGCGGAATATGCATGGCCATGATTGCGTTTCACAACAGGAGTGCGAACTTTAAGGAGCTGGTGGTTTGGTTCGTGCGGACTCTCGAGGTCTTGGCGGTGCGTTACACGCGCAGTAACGCACTGCGGGGCACAACAAAGATCCAGGGGGTTGTGAATCTCTGTGCTCTTGTTGACGCAATCTAGACAGGTCAACCGAGGGCCGCCGATGCGGCCACGGCATGAATCACACCACGCATTCCTATGGTCTATCTCAGCATCACGGAGCAGGACTCACAGCTCCCTACACTCACTGATGGATCCACGTGTGTGCGCGTATGTAGGTTGCCTTGGATTGGTAGAAGCAAGCGTCGGCAGGCGTCAGCCTCTTTGGAATTTCATACAATCTCTGAACCTCTTGGAAGCTGACCGGTGTCCCAAAGTGATAATAACGGATCAAGAGTGAAACAACCTCCTCGCGGTCATCTCGACGCTGAGAAAAATACGACCATGGCCAACGGTCTCGCTTTATGTCGTTTCGTATAGCGGCAATTGCAAATCTCCACAGCGCGCGAGGCTTGTTGTCTGAAAGTTCCTTAATACTAGGGTATACCGTGAGGTAATCCGGCGGAATCCGGCGAAGTTCTATTTTGCCGTCGAAGGTTTCAAGCTCGGCCGACATACCCCACCTGCCGGTCAAAGCGTCGCGTCTTGCATCGAAGCTGCAATTGCAGAATATATCATTCCAAGATTCGTCCAAGAATGACATCTTGAATTTGATTTGTATCACATCGTTCTCGCCTTTAGACCAAGACCCAGAGATTTTATGGCGTCTTTTAAAGGACCACCCATTCCCCTTGAAGTCGAGCTCGCCCTCAGGCACCAGAATAATCGTCATCATCGATTCGTTTTCCACGTGTACCCCTTCGTCGTTGTATAAATAGCCATTCCAGTGCCCCAGACTACACCAAGATTAGGATACGCGACGCATGCAAATGAACTGGAGAGCGTACACGTCTTTCAACGGCGATTCAATGTCTCGGTGATCGGAGGTAACGTCAGTTGAATGCTCATCATATACCCAATCGTCAAGAGATAACTCGTCCTGGTACGCATAGTTCAATATATCCTCCGGCTGGACATTTTGGTCTTCCTGTTCGTCGTCGTATGGTATAATTTGGGAACGAAGATTCCGGATATATTCAGGCGACCACAAAGCCGTTCCGTTATTAAAGTAGTTGAACTATAACAGTACGTCAGAGTTCGAAGTTATGACGACGAGAGACGACTCACAATTCCGTGAGCGAAGCTTTGGAACTGCTTCTCGGGATCGAGTCTCTGCTGAAGAAAGTTGTCTGTGAGCAGGTTTATCAAATTAGCGCAGCGGATCGCGGAGGAATGAACCGACAGACTGTTGAGGCCATCCACGCGGTATGTGATAGCATCTTTGACATATCCGATACTTTGTGCGCTCTCCCAAAGATCACGAAAATCCACCACCTTGATCCGCATGATTCGGAAGACCTCATAATGGCGCTTCAGCAGCAGGTAAAACAGTGGAAACAGGGTCTATAAACAGTTGAATGAGTCTAGGATGATATAAAGTGCATTTCCTGACCTTTTCAATCCTGCCCACTCCTGTGATAAGTGTAAGGGTATCGATCCCGTCAATGACGTAGTTTACGGCTCGCAAATTGTTCCCTAATCGAGCCTCCTCCGCTTCAATATACGAGTTAAATTTTTCGGAGTCGTTTGACGACCCAGAATACAGAGAGAGTATCGCGGCGGTTAATGTGTGAATAGACGTCCAGGCGGCACTGAAGTAGAAATCAGCAGCATCTCGATTGGAGGGGAGGACGACAGTGCGTGCGCCCTCCATCTTAGCAAACAACTCTTCTATCTTGTTGGCGTAGTCGATGGTCGACGATTTAAATCCTGCAATTATTGAACGGGATTTCAGGTACGGGAGTTGTTCGGCTTACCAATTGCCCAATAAGCCAACCAATGGGGAAGACTGGAAGGTTATGAGACAGTATCAATCAATTAGGAATGACGAGAAACTAACCTCCAATCATCAGGCCGAGAACTGGTAAAGGTATTCACCTCAGTGACAGTGATGAAACCTGAGGCATCATCGTCGAAGGCCTCTAAAATAGGTCGTATCCACATGATATCAAGAAATTTGATTGCCCACGCATCGGGGTTGGAAGAGGTGCTGATTGCGTTGCTCGTGCCAAGGACACCTTTAGTTTCTGAGATGAGCTTTTCCATATAATAATCTCGGAGGGCGAGCACGAAATGTCGAGCCTTGACGTTCCCTCGCCAGCCCTCCACAGGAGGTCAGCTTCGTACATTCGACGGAAGAATGACATTGTATGCACCATTTCTACCCAAATTTCATGAATTGACTATGCAGAATAGGGGTGGTGTCAATGTCGAGAAAAGTGGAAAGTAGAGGTAAACGCACCCGGTCACAGATACGCTCATGGGCTCCACTTGTCAGCTCTCGAACCACCCTGTCACTCTCCCGCCGGACAACCATCGTGAGCTCGTCGACTATCTGATTCTTCTGTGCTTCGAACTTGCGAGAGAATACTGTCCAATTCCTCTCCACAGCAGCGTCTGGGTCCTCGAAGATGTCGTTCTTAAGGTTGTCCGCCTCCTTATCTGTCACTGTATCCATTGGCTTCTCTTGACGTGTTCGATGTCCCTCAAGGCTGGATGGACCCGATGATTTGCTCGTATTTCGTTCTAGGTCAAGTAACACCTTGTCATTGTGCCGGAGAAAATTTATACCGCCCTTTGCTGCCACGAGTTCCGAAAGCTGTTTCTGCTCGGGGGTGATAAGTTGCTTGAAAATATCCTTCATCACGTTTATCCTATCATCCAAAATCAGTGCATGGTTAGTACAAAAGTGCAGAATTCCTAACTTTTCATCCAGAGCCCTTGTTGCATCTCCAAGGGCATCGAGCTTCGCATTGGCCACGTCGACACCCTGACTCGTGTGGATTGATATCTCAAATTGGAATGCTTTGCGCCGCTCGGAAAAGAGATCCACGAAGTAAAGCAGTTTCCCATCCCACACTGGGCTCAACAACACCTTCGAAAGAACCCTCTTCTTCATGTAGGCATCGCAAACATTAGAGCACGCCTTGATGTCTTCTGCAGTGAGCTTAACAAGTGATTCCAAGCGATCCACAATGCTTATGCCATCAGGGGCAACGGCATTGTCATTCTCCACGTGCCTTAGACTACAAGATATGAGTGAGACACAGTGGATACAAGTGAATACACACAGGAACAGAACGCCCATCATGTCCTTCATTCCGACATACAGTGAAGTAATCTTCTTATCATTCTCACGACGCTTTTGCTCTAAGGTGTAAACTGTCTTGAAGGCCAGGATGACGACTATTGTCACAATTACTCAACATACACATATCTTATAGGGTGAACTCCAACTCACCGCCAATAAATGGGTGCAAAGATTTCAGCTCATCGAGGGCATTCATGAAAATTGGCATACTCTCTGAAAACTTATCGATTTCATTTTTCATCGCCTTGCCTAGGTCGGTTTGTTGAACTGCTGTGACAGTTGCTTTAATGATGGGCATTAGCGGTGCGGCGTCGTTTTGAGTTGTAGCAGCTGCGTCATCTAGGGACCAGGATTAGCACATCGTTGCGGGACAGTCTTTGGACTAAGAACAAACCAATGACATCAAGCACCCGATTTATGACGGAAACTTGAGGGCCATCCTTGACAACGTCCCATGCTTCGGCAAGCGTGTCTGTCGCTGGGCTAACGGCGGGCATCAATTCCGATTGAGGAAGTATAGTCATGTTCGTCAAGAAGACGCTGGAGGTGGCAGGAATCGGCGGTGATGTTCCGCTCACTGCTCCTTCTGTCGTAGGACGCTCACCCGCGGTTGAGGGGAGCACGGGTGGTGGTTGGGGCGAAGTAGCGTGGCCATGATCAATGGTAGACGATTTCTTCCTTCTCCAAGGACGAGGAATACTGGGCGTTGGATCGCTCGCTTCTCGGCGCTGAGATGGCCTATTGGGATCTTCGACGGAATGATTAACCCCAACATCTGTTGGAGCTGGACGCGTAATGCTCGCCTGGCTGTATTTCTTCAGCAATCGGGAAAAGGACATGGAAGTGGTGAACGTTGACTATGAACCTGGGATTTTGCTGGAAGGCACGGCCACCAGAAGCGCCCAGGCGCCCAAGTTGAAAACACCGCCCACCCTATGCATTTGTAAATAATTGCGATGTTGCATTGGATATCGTATACGTAGTTTGATGCTCATTGCACTGCACTACGTCAGGGATTGATCGAGCCGAACCAAACGTGATGCCAGGGAAAAGCCGCCGTTTACTACTATGAAAATTCCGTGGGAGAGAGCACTCGGCCTCATCATGAATCGCCAGATCACGCGACCCACCACTTATAACTCTCACTTTATCTTTATTTTACTGACTGGCAACAGAGCGACTACTGTATAAAACACTCCGACACGGTACCGGTTGGCAGGCGTGGTACACGTGTTCTTCCATTTCATCCCACGAGTTTTAAATCAACAAACAATGCATTTCAGGTCAAACAAAAAGTTGAGGTTGATGGAGACGGAGAATTTTTTATGGCCCCAGCGTGTTCAGAAGGGGATTGCGATCAAATTGAAGACAGTCGGCGACACACCTATATAGCATACTTCCTAGTACTGTATGCGAAAATATACTCGTGTCGTGTCGAGACACAAGCTAAGCAGCATCTCCGGGAGCTCCGAGTCCTGCCAGCCTGCGAAGAAGTTGCTCGATGTTTCCAGTCTGAGAATTAAGGTCTCCAATGCATCTAGTGAGGTCTCCCATACGGCCACTAAGGTCCTCCATGCGACCAGTAAGCTCTCCCATGCGACTAGTTAGATCATCTAATCGCACTTGCACCCCTATCGAGGCAGTCCTCGATCGCTGTCAGTCGTTTCTCTGCAGCGGGGACTTCATATTGTAACTCTTTCGGCTGCAGGCAGCGAATGAGATCGTGCTCCTCCGTGTGCGTCCCAAAACTCCGTTCAGGGTCGGGGACACTAGCCTCATCGCATGCGTCACATATGAAGAAGTCGTCTAATACCACAGCATGAACTGTCAGTGCTCGACCAAGGAGCGTTGTCCTTGAGACAGACCTGTGCAAAAAACGCAATACCAGAACGGGAAGCGAAGGCGACCTTTACACTGGCCGCGTGTAGGCAAGTTTTCATTTTGAACCTGAACCAGTTTTGCGCCTCGTGAGGTCTTATCCTCCACTTCGGCTTCGGCTTGAGTGACGGCGTCGGCATGACCAGGACCAGTGGCAACATCGCTTGGTGTGTCACTCTTAGCGGGTAACTTTGTCGAGGTCGGCTCAAAATTTTCAATTTTTTGCTCATCAGATCCACGCTTGTCTGATTCACTGTCGTCTTCCTCCTTTGTTAAACCCATCTCTTCCTGGCGGGATTGCAAAGAAAATTTTGTGATCTCCCTGCAGGATTGTCGCACACGCTCGGATGCCCCGCATGCCTTGGTATATGCAATTCCGTAGTTGCGTTTCACCACACTGGTGCGAACTTTAAGGAGTCTGTGGTTAGGTTCGTGCGAGCCCTCGAGGTCTTGGCGGTGTGTTACACGCGCAGAAACGCACTGCTGCTCGCAGCAAAGATCCAGAGGACTGAAAACCTCCGTACTTTTGTTGACACAATCTAGGCAGATTAACCGAGGGCCGCGGACGTTGCCAAAGCACGAGTCACACGACACGTCCCTATGGTTCCATCTCAGCATCTGGAAGCAGGACTTGCAGCATATAGGACCTACTGATGAGAAAATATGCGCGCACCTCTGAGGTTGGCCTTGGATTGGTAGAAGCAGGCATCGGCCGGTGTCAGACTCTGTGCAGTTCTATACAACGTCTCAATATCTTGAGGGCTGAGTGATGGCCCAAAATGGAAATAGCGGACGAAGAGTGAAATGACCGTCTCGCGGTCATTTCTACGTTGGGAAAAGTACGACCGTGACCAGTGGTCCCGACGTATGTCGTTTCGTACGGCGGCGATTGCATATCTCCACAGCGCGCGAGGCCTGTTGTCGGACAGTTCCTTGATACTAGGGTAAACCGCGAGGTGGTGAGGTAAAATCCGGCGGAATTCCATTTTGCCGTCGAGATATTCTAACTCCGCAGACGAACCCCACTCGCCCGTCAACGCATCGCGTTCTCCATCGAAGCTGCAGTTAAAGAACCTATCCTGCCAATAGTCGTTCAGGAATGACATCTTGAATTTGATTTGTATCACGTCCATTTCGTTCTTGGACCAAGTCCCGGAAATGGTATGGCGTCCTTTTAGGGACCACCCGCTTCCCTTGATGGCGAGCTCGCCCTCAGCCGGGAGCAGAACGACTGTCAGCATCGAATCGTCGCCCAGACGGAATCCTTCGTGAGTGTATAAATAGCCATGCCAGTGCCCCAAACTACACCAAGATTAGAATGTGCAATGCATTCAAACGAACCGAAGAGCGTACAGATCATTCAACGTCGCCGGTTCGCTTTTTCGGTCGTTTGGGATATCACCAGTTGAGTGTTCATCATACAACCACTCATCAACGGATGGCTCGTCCTCGCACGGGTAGTTCAAGATATCCTCTGGCTGGACATTTTGGCCTTCACCGTCATCGTAGTAGGGGATAAATGGGGCACGAAGATCTCGGATATATTGAACAGACCAAAGAGCCGGTCTGTTATGGAAATATTTGAACTGTGAGACAAGTGCGTCAAATGGTAGAACTATGGTGTAGAAGCGAAACAACCCACAATTCCATGAGCGAAGCTTTGAAACTGCTTCTCGGGATCAAGTCTCTGCTGAGAAAAGTTGTCTATGAGCGGATCGATCATGTGAGTGTCGAAGGTCGCAGACGACAAATGGACCGACGCACTGGTGAGGCCATCCACGCGGTATGTGATCGCATCTTCGATGTATAAAATACTTTGGGCGCTTTCCCAAAGGTCACGAAAATCCACTACCTTGATCCGCATGATCCGCATGATTTCATAGTGGCGCTTCATCAGCAAGTACAACAACGGAAAGACTGTCTACAACAGCTGGATGAGTCCACGGTGGTGTAGATTACGTTCCTAAATCCCGACCTTTTCGATGCGACCTCCTGTGATGAGTGTAAGGGTATCAACACCATCGATGAGGTATTTCACGGCTTGTAGATTGTTTTCTAATTTCGTCTCCTCCGCTTCGATATAAGACTCGAATTTTTCAGTATCGTTTGGCCTAGGATACAAGGAGAGTAACGGGGCGGTTAATGTGTGAATGGCATTCCAAGCCATTTGAAAGTAGTAATCTGCTGCCTCCCAATTGGCAGGAAGTACGATGGTGCGCAGGCCCTCCATTTTAGCAAACAACTCTTCTATCTTGTTGGCATAGTCAAATATCGACCACTTAAAACCTGCAATCATTGAACGGAAGGGCGGCTCCAGGAGGTGTTCAGCTCACCAACTGCCCAGAAAACCAACCAACGGGGAAGACTAGAACTCATGAGACGATATCTATTTGGAGCAACGAGAGACTGACCTCCAGCCATCCGGAAGAGCATCCGTGAAGGTGTTCACTTCAGTGATAGTGATGAAACCTGATGCATCGTCGTCGAAGGCCTCCAAAATCGGTTGTAGCCATATGACATCTATAAATCTGATTGCCCACGCATCTATTTGAGAAGAGGTATCGATTTGGCTGCCAGTATCATGATCAAGGACCGTGACGCCTTTGGTCTCCGACATATGCTTCTCCACATAATAGTCTCGGAGGGCGAGCGCAAAGTGTCGAGCCTTGACATTGCCTCGCCAATTCTCCACAGGACGTCAGGTCATATTCAGTAAGAGGACAATATAGTACGTACCATGTCTTTCCATAATTTACGAATTGACTACGGACAACATCAGACAGAGGTGGTCAAAGTGGGGCAGCGGTAAGCAGGAGAAACCCACTTCTTCGCTGATACGCTCATAGATTCCGCCTGTCAGCTCTCGAACTACCTTGTCACCCTCCTGCCGGACAACCAGCGTGAGATCTTTGACGATCTGATCCCTTTGTGCTTCAAACTTGCGGGAGAATATATCTAAATTCTTGTTCGCAGCCGTGTCAGGGTCCTCAAAAATGTCGTTTCTAGGATTGTCAGCGTCCTTATCTGTCACCGGATCCCTTGGCTTCCCTTGACGCGTGCGACGTCGCTCAAGGCCTGGTGGACTCGTTTTTTTGCTTGTAGAGCTCTCTAGCTCGAGCAAGGTCTTGTTGTTGTGCTGGAGAATATCGGGGTCGTCCCGGGTCTTCTCTTTCACGCGATCCAAAAGTTGTTTCTGCTCGGGGCTAATTAGTCGGCGAAGAATATCTTTCAGGACGTCTATCCTGTCTTCCAAAGTCAATGCATAACTGGTACAAAAGCGCATGCTCCTTAACTTGTCATCAAGTGCCCTTGTTGCATCTACAATAGCATCAAGTTTTAGATGGGCCTTATCGACACCCTGACTTATATGAAGCGTCATCTCGAGTTGGAATGCTTTGCGCCGCTCGGCGAAGAGATCCACGTAGTGGAGCAGCTTCGCATCCCAGACAGTACTCAACAGCACCTTCGAAAGAAGCCTCTTCTTCATGTAGGCATCGCACACATTCGCGCACTCCTTGATTTTCTCTGCAGTGCTTTCAACAAGCGATTTCAAACGATTTTCAATACTAATGCCGTCGGGCGCGATGACATTGAAGTTGTCATTATTCACGTTCCTTAGACTACAAGATATAAGCGGGATGGGGTGGATAGAAGGAAAAACGCACAAGAACAGAACGCCCATCATATCTTTCATTCCAATGTATAGTGAAGTAATCTTCTTATCATTGTCTCGACGCTTTAGCTGCAGGGTGCAAGCAGTACTGAAGGCCAGGACAGCAACTATTGAACCGGTTACACCTTATGCACGCAAATCATACGGTCAACTTACCATGGATAAATGGGTGTAAGGATTTCAGGTGTTCAAGAAGTTTCAAGAAAGCCGGCAATCCCTCTGAAAACTTATCGATTCGTTCTTTATCGCCTTGCCTATGGCAGTTTGTTGAGTAGCTGTGACGGCTGCTTCAGCGACGGGTATAAACAGTGCAGAGTTATTTTGCGTTGCAGAAACTGCGTCATCTAATGACCAGGATCAGCATGCCGTCGAGGAACAGCCTACGAATTGAGAATTACCGATTATCTCAAGCGCCCGACTAACGGTAACTTTAGGGCCATCCTTGACCGTCTTGATGGCATCCCATGCTCCAGAAAGCTTGTTTGTCACTGGGTTAACAGCCGGAGTCCTTTCAGGTGGAGGCGACGCGGTAAAGTTGGTCGGGGAGCTACTGCGGGAAACAGGAGGGAAACTCGGCGATGGCATGATTCCGCTCAGTCCGCCTTCCGATTCACTGGCAGGACCTTCGTTCATGGATGTTGAGAGTAGGATGGGTCGTGGTTTGGGCGAGCTGCCAGTGGAAACCCCAATAGAAGACGATTTTTTCCTCCTCCAACCACTACACAACGTGGACTTTGGATCGCTTGCCTGTCGGCGATGGGGCGACCTATTGGAACTATCAGGGGAATGACTGCCCCCAGAGTCGGTGGGAGCAGGATGCCCGTTCTTTCTGTTCCTGTTGAGGAATATGGAAAGAAACATAGACGCAGTGAATGTTGACAGTGACACTGGAGTGCAGCCGAAGTTCCGCTGCCCGCCATGAGGGTTCACTATCTTACAGCTGTTTGGCAAAACGATAGGCCATTTCTGGAAAATTACATGGACAGGCGGACTCTGAATTTAGAGTCTCCGACAAGGGTCTGGGAACGAACAACGAGCGGACTACGGATCCATTGACTCAGAGAGCAATCCTTCTC
>Ga0209488_10002541_pt1 | contig 14928 bp, 14 predicted proteins | sample Rivendell_Oct201_8_FD_188349 | JGI IMG/M metagenome (GOLD analysis project Ga0209488, IMG submission 188349) | Vadose zone soil microbial communities from the Eel River Critical Zone Observatory, Northern California, USA -... | ecosystem: Environmental > Terrestrial > Soil > Vadose zone >... | reverse complement strand
TTCGCCGATACGGTGTTCGGCGGAACGCCCACCCGCGTCGATCACGCCGATGTGCCGACCGCGGTGTTCACCGAGCCCGAGGTCGGCGTGGTCGGGCTGACCGAGACGCAGGCGCGCGAGCAATTCCCCCGCGTCGACATCTTCCGCACCATGTTCCGTCCGCTCAAGGCCACCCTGTCGGGCCGCGACACCGCGATCCTGCTCAAGCTCGTGGTCGACGGTGCAAGCGATCGCGTGCTCGGCTGCCACATCGTGGGCGAGGGGGCCGCCGAGATGATCCAGTTCGTCGCCGTCGCCGTGAAGCTGCGCGCCACCAAGGCCGATCTCGACGCCACCATGGCGCTCCACCCGACTGCCGCCGAGGAGCTGGTGACGATGCGCACGCCGACTGCGCGCCATGGCGTGGCGGCCGAGTAGGGCGCCGCGACATGCGAATACCGAATGGGAGCTGGCGGGTGATGAATAGTGCTTAATCCATAGTGGCATCTTATCTATTCGCCAATTTCCGCCTATCATGTATAACGCCCCTCCACGAACCTATTCGAGGACTGCCATGGCCGAGCGGTGGACGCCCGACAGCTGGCGCAAGAAGCCGATCACGCAGGTGCCGGACTATCCGGACCGCGCCGCCCTTGCCGAGACCGAGAAACAGCTCGCGACCTTTCCGCCGCTGGTATTTGCGGGCGAGGCGCGCAATCTCAAGAAGGCGTTGGCGCGCGTCGCGGGCGGCGAGGCTTTCTTGCTGCAGGGCGGCGACTGCGCCGAGAGTTTCGCCGAGCACGGCGCCAACAACATCCGCGACTTCTTCCGCGTGTTCCTCCAGATGGCGGTGGTGCTCACCTTCGCGGGCTCCTCGCCGGTGGTGAAGGTCGGTCGCATCGCCGGCCAGTTCGCCAAGCCGCGCTCCTCGCCGACCGAGAAGCGCGACGGCAAGGAGCTGCCGAGCTATCGCGGCGACATCATCAACGGCAACGAGTTCACCGAGGAGGCCCGCCGGCCCGATCCGCGCCGGCAGATCGAGGCCTACCGGCAGTCCGCCGCCACGCTCAATCTGCTGCGCGCCTTCGCCCAGGGCGGCTATGCCAACTTGGGCAGCGTCCATCAGTGGATGCTCGGCTTCCTCAAGGATTCGCCGCAGTCGCGGCGCTACAACGAGCTCGCCGACCGGATCTCCGAGACGCTCGGCTTCATGCGCGCCTGCGGGCTCGATCTCGAGAGCCAGCCTGAATTGCGCACGACCGACATCTACACCAGCCACGAGGCCTTGCTGCTCGGCTTCGAGGAGGCGATGACGCGCGTCGATTCCACCACCGGCGACCAGTACTGCACGTCCGGTCATATGGTGTGGATCGGCGACCGCACGCGCCAGCACGACCACGCCCATGTCGAATACTGCCGCGGCATCAAGAATCCGCTCGGGCTCAAATGCGGGCCCACGCTCAAGCCCGACGATCTCATCCGCCTGATCGACATCCTCAACCCGGACAACGAGCCCGGGCGGCTGACGCTGATCTGCCGCGACGGCGCCGACAAGGTCGGCGACCTCTTGCCGGCGCTGGTGCGCAGCGTGAAACGCGAGGGACGGGCGGTGGTGTGGTCATGCGATCCGATGCACGGCAACACCATCACGTCGGCCTCCGGCTACAAGACGCGTCCGTTCGACCGTATCCTGCAGGAGGTGAAGAACTTCTTCGCCGTGCACGCGGCCGAAGGAACCTATGCGGGCGGTGTCCATTTGGAACTGACCGGCCAGAACGTCACCGAATGCACCGGCGGCGCGCGCGCGGTCTCCGACGAGGATCTGAACGACCGCTACCACACCTTCTGCGATCCGCGTCTCAATGCCGAGCAGTCGATCGACCTCGCTTTTCTGCTCGCCGAGCTCCTGAAGGCCGAGCGCCAGGCCAAAGCCAAGCCGCTGCCGGCGGCTGCGGGACTATAGGGCGCTATAGCCAGCCGTTGCGCGGCTCCCACGGTTGCGATCTGCAGGGCGAGCTCGAACGTCCGATCAAGGCCTCGTTTTGACGGCGTCGCGTCCGGCCGTCGGACGCCGATTGCGAAACGCCCGTCCGGCAAGCTACACCATTACGCATGAGCCAACGCCCTCCCGACCGCCTGGCGCTCGCCATCGCGCAACTCAATCCGACCGTCGGTGACATCCCCGGAAACGCCGAGAAGGCGCGGCGGGCGCGCGCCAGCGCGGCGGCCGACGGCGCCGAGCTCGTGATCTTTCCCGAGCTGTTTATCGCCGGCTATCCGCCCGAGGACCTGGTTCTCAAACCGGCTTTCCAGGCCGCCTGCCGCGCCGCGGTCGAGACGCTGGCGCGCGAGACCGCCGACGGCGGGCCCGCGATCCTGATCGGCACGCCCTGGCTCGAGGCGGGAAAGCTCTACAATGCGGTGGTGCTGGCGGAAGCCGGACGCATCACGGCGCTGCGCTTCAAGGTCGATCTGCCCAATTACGGCGTGTTCGACGAGAAGCGGGTATTCGTGCCGGGCCCGCTGCCGGGACCGGTCAATTTCCGCGGGGTACGGCTGGGCGTTCCGATCTGCGAGGACATCTGGGGACCGGAGCCGGTCGAATGCATCACCGAGACCGGCGGCGAGATCCTCCTGGTGCCGAACGGCTCGCCCTACCGGCGCGGCGTCGTCGATCAGCGGCTCAGCGTGGCGGTCGCTCGCGTGACCGAGGTGGGTCTGCCGCTCATGTATGTCAATCAGGTCGGCGGCCAGGACGAGCTGGTGTTCGAGGGCGCATCCTTCGTGCTCAATGCCGACCGCTCGATGGCGGTGCAACTACCGGCGTTCCGCGAGGCGGTGGTGACCACCCGGTGGGAGCGCACCGACGCGGGCTGGCGCTGCGCGGGCGGCCAGATCGCGCCGGCCGCGGAGGGCGACAAGGCCGATTACGCGGCCTGTGTGCTCGGCTTGCGCGACTATGTGGACAAGATCGGCTTTCCGGGGGTCGTGCTCGGGCTGTCGGGCGGCATCGACTCCGCGCTGTGCGCCGCGATGGCGGTCGACGCACTCGGCGCCCAGCGTGTGCGCTGCATCATGCTGCCCTACCGTTTCACCGCGCAGGAATCGCTCGACGATGCCGCGCGTGTCGCCAAGGCATTGGGCACGCCCTACGACGTCGTGCCGATCGCGAACGCGGTCGAGGGCCTGGAGAAATCGCTCGCCCCGCTGCTCGCGGGTCGGCCGCGCGACGTGACCGAGGAGAACCTGCAGTCACGCGCCCGCGGCACCATTCTGATGGCGGTCTCCAACAAGTTCGGCCTGATGGTCGTGACGACAGGCAACAAGTCGGAGATGTCGGCCGGCTATGCCACGCTGTATGGCGACATGAACGGCGGCTTCAACCCGATCAAGGATCTCTACAAGACCGAAGTCTTCCGGATCGCGCGGCTGCGCAATGCGTGGAAGCCGGAAGGCGCGCTCGGGCCCGACGGGATCGTCATTCCGGAGAATATCCTGGTGCGGCCGCCGACTGCGGAGCTGCGCGAGAACCAGACCGACCAGGACTCGCTGCCGCCCTATGACGTGCTCGATGCGGTGCTCGAGCGGCTGGTCGAGCGCGAGCAGCCGATCGCCGAGATCGTCGCCGACGGCTTCGATCGCGATCTCGTGGTGCGGGTCGAGCGCATGCTCAATCTCGCGGAATACAAGCGCCGGCAGTCGGCGCCGGGCGTGAAGGTGACGCTGAGGAATTTCGGCCGTGACCGGCGCTACCCGATCGTCAATCGCTTCCGCGATCCCGGCACGCCGCCGCCGCGGCCCGACCCGACCCTGCTGGCGCCCTCGGCCGTGCCCAGGACCGAGAGCTTCGATTTCTGATTTGTTTGGCCGCTACCGCGCCGTCGGGACGTAAGTCGGGCCAACCGTTCGCACGGTGCGCTTCGGAGCGCCCGGGGCGGGGGTGGGGGTGTCGGGGCTGTCGACGCTTTCCCCAGGCGCGGCGGCCGAAGCGGCGGCTGCCGCGGCGGAAGCGGCTCTCGGATCGACGTTCCGGCTGATCGGCCGGCCTTTCGCGTCACGCGGCTGCGACAGGTTCTTGGCGCGCTCCTCGGTGACCACGATGTCGCCGCCCTGGATCGTCGTGTCCTTGACCTGGCTGAGTGCGTCGCTCCAGCTCTGCCCGGCGCGCCGGCAGCTGCAGGACGGATTGAACTCGGTGCGGTACTTGAACGCATTGGGCAGCGACGTGTAGGGGGCGCCGCTGATGGAAATCGCCCGGTTGATGTCCTCGCCCGGATTGCGGTGGGACATCAGCACGACCTCGGCGGCCGGACAGGTCTGCTGGCAGGTCTGCGCGTCTTCCTGGAACCTGGCGGGCGTGGTCGAAAACGAGATCGGATAATAAAATCCGTCGCAGGTGCGGACGCAGACGGTACGGAACGTCGAGGACTGGCTGTCGGACGAGAACAGGCCGCCACTTTGGCTGCCGCTCTCGTTGCTGCCCTGGTTGCCGCCGAACAGGGTGTCGAAGAAGCCGCGCTGCTGATTGGCCACGGCACGGTATTGCGGCCCACAATTGTTCTGGGCCAGCGCGGCGATCACGGTCTGCTTCTGCGCTTCGCGGTCGCCGGAAGCGCCGCCTTGCATGCGATCAAGGTCGGCGAGCATCCTTTCGAGATTGGCGCGCGTCTGCTGGATCTGCTGGTTCAACGGCGTGCATTGCGGATTCTGCCCGCTGAAGATCGAGAAGAATCCGCCGCCCGTACAGCCCATCCGCCGCGCTTGCGCGGACATGCGGTCGAGCTCGGCCTGCTGCTTGGCGGATGAATCCTCGTAGCGCTTGATCTGATCGGCGCGCGCGGGATCGACCGTGCCGCGGTCGATCGAGGCCAGCTGTCCTTCCAGGCGCAGGCAGACCGGATTCTGCGACGCGGCACCCGCGGCGGGGCCCGGCGCCTGGGCAACCGCGGCGCTTGCGCCCGCGAGGACCGCAAGCCCCACAAGGACCGTTGCTCTGGTCGTTTCGCGCCAGCTCGAGATCATCCCCGCTCCACCCCCTGCCTCTTGATGTTGCCCCTGCGCCCGCCCCGATGTGGGGCGCAAAAACGTCGGAATAGTGGCTAAATCTACCGCGATTCCAACCTTGTAGCGGAGCGCGAGGGCGCCGGGTGCGCCGTCTCGGCGCGCAGATTCCATAACACCCCGGAGACGATCAATCCCGCGCCGGCGAATACGTAAATATCGAGCGATTCGCCATAAAGCCACCATCCCACCAGGGCGATGAGCGGTATTCTCAGGAAATCGAGCGGCACGACCAGGCTGGCCTCGCCTGCCCGGAACGCGTTGGAGAGGCAATAATGCGAGGCCAGCCCGGCGACGCCGAGCCCGATCAGCGGAACGGTCTGGGCGGGTCCGATCGCGAGAAAGGCCGGCAGGTGGCTGCCGGCGAGATTCATCGGCAGCTGCATCACGTTCATCCACAGGACGATACAGAATGTCGTGTCGGTCGCCGTCAGCCGCTTGGTGACGGTCAACGTGATGGCGTAGCCGAAGGCCGCCAGCAGGACGAGGAACGAGGCGGGGCGGAAGCTTTCCAGCCCCGGCCGGATGATCACCAGGACGCCGATGAATCCCAAGATGACCGCGCCGATCCGGCTCGGCGTCAGGCGTTCGCCCAGGAAGATGGCGGCGAGCAGCGCGGTCCAGGCCGGCATGGTGAATTCGAGCGCGAACACGGTGGCGAGCGGCAGCAAAGTGAGGCTCGTCGCCCAGGCGATCTGCGAGGCGAAATGCACGCTGTTGCGCGCCAGATGCAGACCGATGTGCCGGCTGCTGACCGCGCGCATGAGGTCGGGACGCGCGAGACCGATCGCCAGCAGGATGACCACGCCGATCGCGCTGCGCAGCGCGAGGATCTCGAGGATGCCGAGCACGTGCGACAATTCGCGGATCGAGACCGCCATCGCCGAGAAGGACAGCAGGGTGCCGGTCATCCACAGCACGACCGGGATCAGTTGAGCGGGTGTCACGCGGGGACGACGGGGAGCAGAAGGGCGTGGGACGAAGGGCGTAGCCCGCATGGAGCGAAGCGGAATGCGGGACCGCGACCCCGGATTACGCTTCGCTCCATCCGGGCTACGATCACTCTGCATCCGGCTGGTTTTCCGGCCGCGCCTTGTCGAAGGCGGCGAGCCGGAGACAGGCGGCCTCGACCGCGAGGATCTTGGGGAACCGATCGAGCGGTACATTGAAGCGGCGGGCATTGTAGACCTGTGGCACGAGGCAGATGTCGGCAAGGCCGACATGCGTGCCGAACGCGTAGGGCCCGGGGCGGAGCAGCGCTTCGGCCGCCTCGAATCCGACCGTCACCCAATGCGCATACCAGGCGTTGATGGCGTCCTGGTCCTGCTTGAGCGTGTTCTTCAGATAGAACAGCGGGCCGACATTGTTGAGCGGATGGATGTCGCAGGCGATCACCTGGGCGAGCGCGCGCACATGGGCACGTTCGACCGCGTCCGCCGGCAGCAACGGCGGCTCGGGATGGACCTCGTCGAGATACTCGATGATGGCCAGCGATTGGATCAGCACGTCGCCCCCCGAAAGCGTCACAGCCGGCACGCGGCCCTGCGGATTGATGGCGCGGAACTCGGGCGTGTGTTGCCGGCCGCCGCCCTTGGTGAGATGGATCGACTCCATTTCATAGGGGAGACCCTTGAGGTTGAGCGCGATCCGCGTCCGGTAGGCGGCCGATGACCGGAAATAAGAATAGAGCTTCACGAGACCTCCTGGCTTGGCGAACAGCGAACGGCAAACAGTGCCCTTGTGCCGGGGCTCTTCGCCATTCCTGTTCGCTCATTCCTTATTCGCTATTCGCCCCTGCCTTCGCGGCTTCCGCGGCGAGCGTCCGCGACCGCTCGGTGAGGCGCTGCATGGCGCGCTCGAAGGCCGGCCGGTCGGCGGGATCGACGACCTCGGCCAGCCGGCGCGTGAACTCCAGCGCCCCCGGGGCCAGATCCTCATAGATCGCGCGGCCGGCGGCCGAGAGCGACAGGAAGGACTCGCGCAGGTCGGCGCGGTTGGCGCGCCGCGCGATCAGCTTGCGCTTCTCGAGCTCGGCGACGGCGCGCGAAACCTTGGTCTTGTGCATATGGCTGTGGGCGCCGATCGCCTTGCCGGTCATGACGCCGAACTGGCCGAGCGTGACCAGGACGCGCCATTCCGGGACGCCCAGGCCGTAACGCTCGACATAAATGCGCGAGAGCGCCTGAGACACCAGGTTGGCCAGCACATTGAGGCGATAAGGGAGGAATTCCTCGAGCTTGAGGGGTGCGGTATCCCCGCTCGTCTGCGCCGGCGCTTGCTCCCTGTCGGTCGCGGCCTCGTCCACCGTCGCCCTCCGGCATCGCGGACCGGTCGGAGCCATTCCGGCCGGTGGTCGGCGGGAAGATGACGGAACTTGCCCCCCCGCGCAACCGGTGGCCGAGACGCAAGTGGCGAGGAACAAGCCGGGAATGCTAGGTTGGCCCATGCGTCCCGCACTCATCCCTCTTCGCCATTCACTATTTCCTGTTCGCCAAGGTGGCACATGACCAAGGGCTTTGCGTCGACCGCCGACACCGCCGAAAAGACCGTGTCCTTCGACGAGGTGGGCCGCGGCCTCTATGCCTATACGGCCGAAGGCGACCCCAATTCCGGCATCATCGTGGGCGACGACGCCGTCATGGTGGTCGACGCGCAGGCCACCCCCGCAATGGCACAGCAGGTGATCGAGCGCGTGCGCAAGGTGACCGACAAGCCGATCAAATACGTGCTGCTCACGCATTACCACGCGGTGCGGGTGCTCGGCGCCTCGGCCTACAAGGGCGCCGAAATTCTCTGCTCCGATATCGCCCGCGACATGATCGTGGAGCGCGGCCGGCAGGACATGGATTCCGAGATCGGCCGCTTTCCCCGGCTCTTTCGCGCGGTCGAGTCGATTCCCGGCCTCACCTGGCCGAGCATCACCTTTGCGCAGCGCATGTCGGTGTGGCTCGGCAAGCGTGAGGTTCGGATCATGCATCTCGGCCGGGCCCATACGGCGGGCGACGTGGTCGCCTGGGTGCCGGATGCCCGCGTCGTGTTCTCGGGCGATCTGGTCGAATATCGGTCGGCCTGCTACTGCGGCGACGCCCATTTCACGGATTGGCCGGCGACGCTCGACCGCCTGAGCGCGCTCGGCGCCCAGGCGATGGTGCCGGGGCGCGGCGCGGCGCTCGGCACGCCCGCCAAGACCGCCGAGGGGATCGCCATGACGCGGGATTTTCTCGGCACGCTTTATGGCGCGGTCGGGAGAAGCGTCGCCGCCGGCCACTCGCTCAAGCAGGCCTTCAGTGCGGCGCGCACCGTCATGGACCCGAAATTCTCCTCCTTTGCGATCTACGAACATTGTCTGCCGTTCAATGTCGCGCGCGCCTTCGACGAGGCGAAGGGCATCGATCACCCGGTGATCTGGACCGCCGAGCGCGACCGCGAGATGTGGGCGGCGCTGCAGGGGTGAGATTCGCCGCGGCAGTGATCTGCCGTCAGTGTTGCATCAGTGACCGTCGGCCGGTGCAGACGCCGGCGGCCCCGGACGGGTAATATTGCCGGCGACATTATGCTGACCCAGAGGAGGAGTGCGCGTGGAAACGGCGGCGGACAAGGCGCGCTTCCGCTACGGCTATCGCCGCTCGCCCGACCAGGACGCTGGCGCGGCCGCGCCTCATCCGGTGATCGTGGTGGGCGCCGGGCCGGTCGGGCTGACCGCCGCGATCGATCTGGCGCTGCGCGGTGTGTCGGTGGTGATTCTCGACGACTCGGACCGTATCGGGGAGGGCTCGCGCGGCATCTGCTGGTCGAAGCGCACGCTCGAGATCTGGGATCGCCTCGGGCTCGCCGCCCGCATGGTGGAGAAAGGCGTGACCTGGAAGCTCGGCAAGGTCTTTTGCGGCGACGACCTGGTCTACGGTTTCGATCTGCAGCCCGAGGACGGGCACAAGATGCCGGCCTTCATCAATCTTCAGCAGTATTATGTCGAAAGCGCGCTGGTCGGGCGCGCCGCCGAGCTCGATGGCGTCGACCTGCGCTGGCGCAACAAGGTCGTCGGCCTCGAGCCCCGCAACGATCACGTCCGCCTCGCGATCGACACGCCCGACGGTCCCTATGATCTCGACGCCGACTGGGTGATCGCCGCCGATGGCGCGCGATCGACGTTGCGCGAATTGCTCGGCCTGACGTTCCGCGGCGTGACCTTCGACGACCAGTTCCTGATCGCGGATGTCCGCATGGCGGCGGATTTTCCGACCGAGCGGCGCTTCTGGTTCAACCCGACGTTCCACAACGGCCAGTCGTCGCTGATGCACCGCCAACCCGACAATGTGTGGCGCATCGATCTGCAGCTCGACCGCGCCGCCGATGCCGTGGCGGAGCAGCAGCCCGCGCGCGTCATCGAGCGGCTCAAGCGCATTCTCGGCGATCGCTCGTTCGAGCCCGAATGGGTGTCGGTCTATCGCTTCAACTGCCGCCGGCTCGACCGCTTCATTCATGGCCGGGTGATTTTCGCGGGCGACGCCGCCCACCAGGTCTCGCCCTTCGGGGCGCGCGGGGCCAATTCGGGCGTGCAGGACGCCGAGAACATCGCCTGGAAACTCGCCGCGGTGCTGCGCGGCGAGGCGGGTTTTGGGCTGATCGCTTCCTACGAGGTCGAGCGCGCGCAGGCGGCGGACGAGAACATCGCCCATTCGACCCGCTCGACCGATTTCATCGCGCCCCATTCGGCTGCCGAGCGGCGGCTGCGCGACGCCGTGCTGGCGCTGGCGCCGCGCGCCGAGTTCGCGCGCCGCATGGTCAATTCCGGGCGCCTCTCGGTCGCGACTGTCCATGACACGCCGCTGTCGAGCCCGGACGAGGCGCCGTTTCGTGGACCCGCCCGGCTCGGAGCGCCGGTTCCCGACGTGCCGCTGCGCGCTCGCGCCGGGACGCCGGGATTCCTGCTCGAGCGCCTGGCGGGCACGCCCGAGGTTCTCTATGTGGACGATGGCGGGCGGCCGAGTCTGCCCGCCGGCGTCAAGCTCACGGTGATCGGCGACGATCTGATCGACGAAACCGGTCTGTTTGCCCAGCGCTTCGACGCCACGCCGGGCGCCACCTACCTGCTGCGCCCCGATCAGCATCTCGCGGCGCGCTGGCGCGCTTTCGACGGCCATAAGATCGGCCAAGCGCTCGGCCGCATGCTCGCAAGGTAACCACGAGACACCACGGTAACATCATGGCAAAGCTCGTCACCGCGTCGCGGTTCGCCGATCCCGATGCCGCTTACGTGGCCCTGGTCGAGGCCCGGCGCGGGCTGACCGTCGAAGCCGCGGCCGATCTGGACGCCAAGCTCGTCCTCATCCTCGCCAATCATATCGGAGATATCGACGTGCTCACCGAGGCAATCGCGCTTGCGCGGAATGTCCAAGACCGATGACCGCCATCAAGGTTCTCAGCGCGCGCGCCCCGCAGATGGCGCTGCAAAAGCTTTTCACGGATTTCACGCGCCAGACGGATCACGCCGTCACGGCGAGCTACGGCACGGTCGGCGCGATCGGCGAGCGCTTCAAGGCCGGGGAGGCGGCCGATCTGTTGATCCTCTCGCCATCGGGGCTGGCGGCGCTCGGAGATTCGCTCATCGCCGGCGGCGCGACCGAGGTCGCCCGCGCCGGACTCGCGGTCGCGGTCCGGAGCGGCGCGGTCGCGCCCGACCTCGCCACGCCGCAGGCCTTCAAGGCGACCTTGCTGGCGGCACGTTCGCTGTCCTACAGCGATCCCAAGGCCGGAGGCTCGGCGGCCGCCTATTTTGCGACGCTGCTCGAGCGGCTGGGGATCGCGCACGACGTGAACGCCAAAGCGACGCTCGGGCGCAACGGACATCATGTGGCGGAGCTGGTGGCCGATGGGACGGCTGAGCTCGGAATCAGCTTTTTGAGCGAGCTCGTGGCCATCAAGGGCGTGACGATAGCCGGGCCGCTGCCGGCCGAACTGCAGAACCATACCGTCTATGCGGCGGCCGTTGCGCTCGCCAGCCGGGAACGCGAGGCGGCCCGCGCGCTGATGGCCTGGATCAGGCGTCCGGAAGCGGACGCGGCCTGGCGCGCGGCCGGGCTGGAGCCTTCAGGAAGATGAAACCGGCGGTCTAGCGGTTGCACTCGATGGCGACGAAAGCGTCGCAATGGGCGCCCCGGCAGCCGGCGCCGTCGGTGACCGGGATCGCGCCCGTCGTGTCATCGCGGTCGACCTTGCGGAAGGAGACCGCCTGGCTGAATGCGTGCGAGCGGCAATAGGCGCCGGCAGCGGCGGTACCGCAGCTCGCGCCCTCCGCGAGGCAGCGGTCGATACCGTATCCGTCCGCATTGTTGGCAATGATGAAGATCTGCTTTTCAGCCTGCGCGGGCGTCATCCCGGTCAGGATGGCCGCGACCGAAAGGGCAGCGAAAATCGCTCGCATGAATGGCTCGCTCGGCATGATTGGTCGGATGATCGGGAGAATGCGGGTAAAACTGTTAAGGATTTCTTAACCCGGCCGGCGAAACCCGACGGCAGCAGGTAGGGCCACGATTTACGTTCCGGGTAGGGTAAACGCGCAAAGTCCCGTGCCCTAAGCCGCACCAAAGGGCGGACGCCGGCCCTTGACGGAAGCGCCCGGCTTGACCATTGTGCCGCCATGAACGGCCATTTCCTGATCGTCGGCATTTGCCGCGGGATTATTCGCTAGCGCTCAACGCTGGCTGCGGCCGTCTTTTCTCAATCCGAGACAAACAGACGCCCGGTCAGCGGACCGAGGTGGGTCTATGGATTTAAGGCTCTACGATACGCTGACGCGCGAGAAGCGCGATTTCGTGCCGATCGATCCGGCGCGGGTGCGCATGTATGTGTGCGGGCCGACGGTCTATGATTTCGCCCATATCGGCAATGCGCGGCCGGTGATCGTGTTCGACGTGCTGTTTCGCCTGCTCCGCCATCTCTACGGGGAGCAGCATGTCAAATATGTCCGCAACATCACCGACGTCGACGACAAGATCAATGCGCGCGCGGCCGAGCGCGGCGTTCCGATCCGCGAGCTGACCGAGGAAACCTACGAGAACTTCAAGCAGGACGTGGCGGCGCTCGGCTGCCTGCCGCCCACGGTGGAGCCGCGCGCGACGGAACATATCGCCGAGATGAGAATCTTGATCGAACGCCTGGTGGCGTCGGGCAACGCCTATGTGGCCGAGGAGCACGTGCTGTTCAGCGTGCCTTCGATGCCCGACTACGGGCGGCTCGCGCGGCGATCGCTCGACGAGATGATGGCGGGCGCGCGGGTCGACGTCGCCCCCTACAAGCGCGACCCCATGGATTTCGTGCTGTGGAAACCCTCCAAGCCGGGCGAGCCGGGCTGGGATTCGCCGTCCGGAATCAAGACGCCGGGCCGGCCGGGCTGGCACATCGAATGCTCGGCCATGTCCTGGAAGCATCTCGGCGAGACCTTCGACATCCACGGCGGCGGCATCGATCTGGTCTTTCCCCACCACGAGAACGAGATCGCGCAGTCGCGCTGCGCCTTCCATTCGGACGTGATGGCGAATTACTGGATGCACAACGGCTTTCTGCAGGTCGAAGGCGAGAAGATGTCGAAGAGTCTCGGCAACTTTTTCACCATTCGCGAGGTGCTGGCCGAATGGCCGGGCGAAGTGATCAGGCTCGCCATGCTGCAGACTCACTATCGGCAGCCGATCAATTGGACCGAGGCCGGCCTCACCGAAGCCAAGCGCACGCTCGATCACTGGTATCAACTCACGGCAAATGCGCCGCCGGGCATGCTTTGCGCCGACGTTGTCGACGCGCTGGCCGACGACCTCAATACCCCGAAGGCGCTCGCGGCATTTCACGAGCTGCGCAGCGAAGCCGCGAAGGGCTCCGCCGGTGCGGCTGCGTGCCTCAAGGCGAGCGCGCAGCTGATGGGTCTTCTGCAGCACGATGCCTGCGAATGGGCTGCATGGCGGCCGGCCTCGCTTGCGATTGACCCGGCGCGCATAGAGAGCCTGATTTCGGCGCGCAATGCGGCGCGCGCGGCGAAGAACTTCAAGGAATCCGATCGCATCCGCGACGAGCTCGCAGCCCAAGGCATCGAGCTCGAGGATCATCGGGACAAGCCGACGACATGGAGGGTGAAGCGATGAAGCCTCCCGACACCCCTTTCCCGCGCCACTGGCTTTATTACATCGTGCTCAAGATCGTGGTCATCGCCGGTGCCGTTTCGCTGGCCCTGTGGTACTACGGCTACTGGTCGGGCCAAGGAGCGTAAATTGGCGCGTGAACGTCTCTACCTGTTCGATACCACGCTGCGCGACGGCGCGCAGACGAACGGCGTCGACTTCACGCTCGCCGACAAGCTGGCGATCGCCAAGATGCTGGACGAGCTCGGCATCGACTATGTCGAAGGCGGCTATCCGGGCGCCAATCTGACGGACACCGAGCTGTTCTCTCTCGAGCGCAAGCTCAAGACCGCGACTTTCACCGCCTTCGGCATGACGCGACGGCCGGGGCGGTCTGTTTCGAATGATCCCGGCCTGGTGGCGCTGCTCGACGCAAAGGCGGACGCCATCTGCTTCGTCGCCAAATCCTGGGACTATCACGTGCGCGTCGCGCTCGAAACCACGCCCGAGGAGAACCTCGCGTCGATCCGCGACAGCGTCAAAGCAGCGACGGCCAAGGGCCGCGAGGTGCTGCTCGACTGCGAGCATTTCTTCGACGGCTACAAGGCCAATCCCGGCTACGCGCTCGCCTGCGCGCAAACGGCCTATGAGGCGGGCGCGCGCTGGGTCGTGCTGTGCGACACCAACGGCGGAGCGCTGCCGCACGAGGTCGAGCACGTCGTCGGCGAGGTGACCAAGCGCATCCCGGGCCGCCATGTCGGCATCCACGCCCACAACGATACCGAACAAGCGGTTGCGAACTCGCTCGCCGCGGTGCGGGCGGGCGCCCGTCAAATCCAGGGCACCCTCAACGGGCTGGGCGAGCGCTGCGGCAACGCCAATCTGGTGTCGCTCATCCCGACACTGCGGCTCAAGCCCGATTTCGCCGACGCCTTCGAGATCGGCGTTTCGGACGACCGGCTCAAGACGCTGCTGCATGTCTCGCGCCGGCTCGACGAGATGCTCAATCGCGCGCCCAATCGGCACGCGCCCTATGTGGGCGAGAGCGCATTCGCCACCAAGGCCGGCATCCATGCCTCCGCGATCCTCAAGGACCCGGCGACCTACGAGCACGTCCGGCCCGAGCAGGTGGGCAACAAGCGGCACGTGCTGGTGTCGGACCAGGCCGGCAAGTCGAACGTCCTGGCCGAGCTCGACCGCAGCGGCCTGATCGCGGAGCTCGACGCGCTCGGGATCTCGATCGCGAAGGACGATCCGCGCATTGCGCGGCTGCTCGACGAGGTCAAGGCGCGCGAGGCGAGGGGATATTCGTATGAAAACGCGCAGGCTTCCTTCGCATTGCTGGCGCGCCGGATCCTCGGAACGGTGCCGGCCTATTTCGACGTGACGCAATTCGACGTCAACGTCGAGCAGCGCATCAACGCCAAGGGTGAGCGCGTGACCGTCACCATGGCGGTGGTCAAGGTGACGATCGACGGCAACCGCGTGATCTCGGCCGCGGAGGGCAACGGCCCGGTCAACGCGCTCGACCTCGCGCTGCGCAAGGACCTCGGCAAGTATCAGAAATATATCGATGCCCTCGAGCTTACCGACTATCGGGTGCGCATCCTCGACGGCGGCACCGAGGCGGTCACGCGCGTGCTGATCGAAAGCCAGGATGAGACCGGCGAGCGCTGGACCACGGTCGGGGTCTCGCCCAACATCATCGACGCGTCGTTCCAGGCGCTGATGGATTCGATCGTCTATCAGCTGGTCAAGTCGGGCGCGCCGGTTTGAGGGA
>Ga0209488_10002540_pt1 | contig 14931 bp, 6 predicted proteins | sample Rivendell_Oct201_8_FD_188349 | JGI IMG/M metagenome (GOLD analysis project Ga0209488, IMG submission 188349) | Vadose zone soil microbial communities from the Eel River Critical Zone Observatory, Northern California, USA -... | ecosystem: Environmental > Terrestrial > Soil > Vadose zone >... | reverse complement strand
AGAGTAAGCAGCGAAGCGCGTCCAATCGACGAGCGTGGCGCTTCGTCCACAAACAGGCCGTTCCCTTCGTTGTGATACAGCGACATCATCTGGTTGGAAAAGTTGCTGATAATGACGCTGGGCTTCCCAGAACGATCATAGTCAGCGGCGTCCACTCCCATTCCAGCTCGCGCGACGCCATCTTCGCTGAAAGCCATGCCTGCCGGTATTGCATTTTCAGTGAACGTTCCGTTGCGGTTGTTCAGGTAAAGTTTGTTGGGCTGAGTGTCATTGGCGATCAGAAGATCAGGCCAGCCGTCACCGTTGTAGTCAAGTACTGTGATCCCAAGGCCTTTCGATATCGGGTCATAAAGGCCGGCTTTTTTCGTCGCGTCTTCGAATTTGCCATTGCCAAGGTTGTGCCATAGACGCGCGGAGGAGCCTTTATAAGATTCTGGTGTGCAGTAGGATTTATGGGTTCCATCGAGTGTGCAACGAAGGTCCGCTTCAGGGGTCCACTGAATATAGTTGCCTACTAACAAATCCAGTTTGCCATCACGGTCATAGTCGATCCAGGCGGCGCTGGTGCTGAATTCATTGATTCCCGATAATCCGGCGTTCGCGGTGACGTCAGTAAACCTGCCATTGCCATTGTTGTGGAACAAGCGGCTCTGGCCGAGGGCGGAAACAAAAATGTCATCGAAGCCGTCATTGTCGTAGTCGCCGATCGCCACCCCCATTCCATACATGGCGATGTCCAACCCGGCCGCCGCAGTGACATCAGTAAATGTGCCGTTGTGGTTGTTGTGGTACAGCTTGAGAGTAGATGCCGCCTGACGATGTCCGGGCCAGTCCTGCCCGTTCACGAAAAGAATGTCAGGATAGCCGTCATTGTCATAGTCAATGAATGCGCAACCTGGTCCCAGCGTCTCCGGCAGATACTTAGATCCAAAAGCGCCGTTGTGGTGAACGAAATGGATACCCGATGACTGCGTAATGTCGGTGAAGCGCACCGGTGCTTGCGGATAGCATCCGATGGAAAATAAAAACAACACTGCAACAATTTTTCTCATTTAATGATCCTATTGAAAACCCTCGCTCCCACTCGTGCGGCAGCATACGGCGTCGGTAAATTGTGCGGCTGGCAAGCGTGGCAAGCCGTTTGACTTCTTGTACCTGAATATCAACAACGTGCACTCTCGCCCACGAACGCGACAAAATTCCTTGCCTCGGTGCGGGATGGCTGCTAGCATTCTCTGCTGCTGAAACGTTTCAGTTGTTCGAAACCTTTTCCAGGAGATTGGCCATGAAACCATCCCACGTCCGGCTTTTTATTATTCTTCTTGCGCTGGCCAGCTTTAGCTTTGCCAGTGACACGATACCAGAAGCGGCGTGGCGTCGCCCTATCGGGCAACCGCTCGAAAACCCCGGCGGAAAGAAGCCTGAAATTCAGGGAATGATCGATGACGGTTATTGGCAGGGAGCGCCAGTCGGCGGTTTTGGAGCCGGTACCTTTTCCCGCTCGTATCGAGGGGAGTTCGAACGCTGGCACCTGAAGACCGGCGTGCACAAGTATGAGAGTGTTCCAGCGAACCAGTTCAGCGTGTTCGCCAGGCGTGAAGGCGATTCCACGGCGTACGCCCAGGTACTGGCCACAGATGCTCCCACCAATCACGCGCTGTCTGCCTGGAAATGGAATTATCCTGTTGGTCACGGCGAATATGCCGCGTTGTATCCGAAATCCTGGTTTCATTACAAGACGGCTGAGATGCCAGTGGAACTCACGGTCGAGCAGTTTTCGCCAATCCTGCCGAATAATTACAAGGAGACCAGCTATCCGATAGCGATTTACAACTGGACGGCAGTAAATCCCGGCACAACCAAAGTGACGGTCTCCCTCATGTTCTCCTGGACGAATATGGTGGGATGGTTTCGCGGGACCGGCCGTGACTTCAGTCAGGCAAACAATCTTCAGAACATGAACAGTGTCCGCACGGAACAGGTAAGCGGCGGAGTCATGAAGGGCATCGTATTTGACCGGCTCCGCAAAGGTGCTGTGCAGGAGGACTGGGACGGGCAGTTTGTTATTGCCGCCATCGAGAGCCCTGGTGTGCAGGTCAGCTATGTCCAGACGTTCATGCCGTCCGGCGACGGTGCTGATGTATGGGGCCCATTTAGTTCGTCGGGAGTGCTGCCAAGTTCGCCTTTCCACTTCGCCAGCGGGGGCCAGGCGCTGGCCGGCGCTATCGCCGTGCAGTTTACGCTTGCTCCGGGGGAGAAAAAGAAAATTCCTATCGTGCTTGCCTGGGATTTCCCCGTTGTGGAGTTCGGTAATGGACGCAGATGGCTGCGCCGCTATACCGATTTCTTTGGGATCTCAGGCACCAACGCATGGCAGATCGCACGCACTGGTTTATTGGAGCAGGATGGCTGGAGCCGTGGGATTGACACATGGCAAGCACCCTATGTGAATAATACCTCGCAGCCACTATGGTATCGCGGCATGCTCTTCAATGAGCTTTACTATCTTGCGGACGGCGGCACTCTCTGGGGACGTGAAGTACAGACCCAGCGCTCCCCCGCTGCCGATATCTGGAAGCGGCAGACGTTCATTTACCTGGAATGCTTTGACTATCCGTATTACAGCACGCTGGATGTGCTGTTTTACGGCTCCATGCCGCTGGTGAAGTTCTGGCCGCAGCTGGACAAGGCTAGTGTCAGGGAATTTGCCGACACGGTAAACCAGGAGATTCTGACCGAATACTTGTGGTTATGGAAGACTCAGCAGGAAACGAAACCGGCTTACCGCCAACGCAAGGTCAAAGGTGCTCTGCCGCATGATTTGGGGAATCCGGCAGAAGATCCGGTAATCCTTGTCAATCAATTTGACTGGCAGAATACGAACCGCTGGAAGGACCTCAACACGAAATACGTCTTGATGGTTTGGCGCGACTTCTATCTGGACGGAAAATCCGATCGTGAGTTTCTGCGCTACAACTATTCAGGCGTGAAACAGGCAATGGAATATCTGCTGCAATTCGATCACAATGGAGATGGTTTGATCGAAAACGAAGGCTATCCGGACCAAACGTACGATACCTGGGTCACACGCGGAGCGAGCGCATACTCCGGCGGTCTTTATCTGGCTGCGTTGCGGGCCACAGAAGAGATAGCCCGCTCTCTCGGTGAGCCTTCTACTGCTTCTCAATACCACTCGCTTTTTGAAAAAGCGCGCGGCACTTACATCAAGAAACTCTGGAACGGAAGTTATTTCAACTACGATTCCGACAGCCCATACCATGACAGCATCATGTCTGACCAGCTTGCCGGTCAATGGTATGCGAACCTAACCGGGCTTGGGGATATCGTTCCCGTGAACATGAGAGTCTCCGCCCTGAAAAAAATATTCGAGTTCAATGTCATGAAGTTTGCCGCGGGAGGGATGGGTGCGCTCAATGGAATGGCATCGGACGGCCACGTGCTGAAAGACAATGAGCAAATCCAGGAGGTATGGGTTGGAACCACATTCGGCCTGTGCGGGGAAATGGTAGCCGAAGGACTTCGGGAGGAAGCATTCACCACTGCAAAAGGCATTTATGACGTGGTGTACGAAAAGAAAGGTTATTGGTTCCGGACGCCGGAGGCCTGGGGCACAGACGGCATGTATCGCGCGAGCATGTACATGCGCCCGGGCGCGCTCTGGTCAATGGAAATGATGACCAATAAAGAGTCCCGCAGTGGTGCCTTATCTACTGCGGCTGCCCCGCACTAGTCTTAGGTTTCAACAAATGACTCCAGCTTCGCGGGGCCAATGCGGCTCCGCGCTGGCATAGTCGATTCTCGAATAATCAGTTCGGGATCAACCATGACTTCCACCGGGTCAGCGCCTCCGTGGATTCTTTGCAGCAGGATTTCACCCGCAAGGGCGCCCATTTTGTCCAAAGGTTGCCGCACGGTGGTGAGGCTGGGAATCTGGAAAGCCGCGCTATTGATATCGTCGAAGCCGATGACGGATACGTCTTCAGGAACGCGGAGACCGAAGTCCCGGAGGGCCCGTAGCGCTCCGATTGCCGATAAATCGTTGTAAGCGAAGAGTGCCGTAAAATCCCGTGTTCGTTGCAGCAGCCGCCTCACCACCGGGTAACCGACATAGGGAGAAAACGTGTCAATTTCCAATTGCACCACTAGTTCTTCCTCTATCGCGAGGCCGAGGTTTTCGGCAGCACGCTCAATGGCCTTCCAACGCGTTTCTGAATCGGAGCTGTAGGGTTGCCCTTTAATGAACGCGATTCGCTCATGGCCGAGTTGGACCAGGTGTTCAAGCGCTAGATGCGCTGCACGATCGTGATTCAGCACCACGTTGGTGACCCCCGGATGGCTGCGGTGGCCGGAAATAACCACGGTAGGCAGCGGTAGCGGCTTTTCCAGCGCGGTGTCAATCACGATAAAGCCTTCCACGGAACGCTGTCGCAGGAGCTGGGGATACTCATCCAATAATTCCGGTTTCCGGCGGTGGGTTGCGACGAGGAAGAAGTAATTCTTGCTGAGCAGGTAGTCGCCGACAGCACCCAACACCAGCGCGCCATACCCTTCGCTTATCTCCGGAACCAGCACACCCACAGTGTGGCTGCGCATTCCACGCAAGGACCGAGCCATGGCGTTTGGCCGATAGTTGAACTTTTCGGCGGCGGCCAAAATGCGGGCCTGGGTCGCCTCGGGAATCTGGCCAGCTGCCGGAGCGGCGTTCAGTACAGTGGAAATGGTAGCCGTCGAAAGCCCTAGATAACTTGCAAGGTCCTTGAGTCCAACCGGCTTGGGTGTACGGTCCTGCTTTGATTTCCGCATGATTCCTATGTTTTGCAGCAATATTGTAGCTTCTACGCCCCTCGAAACTCTACAAGAAATTGAAATCTCCAATTGTCCCTAAGGGCCTCCCCCAGGCCGGAACCCTCTACCTAAACGTTTTTGTTAAAAAAAATTCTTGACTCAAGCATAAGAATTTTGAATAATGCTCGACCGTTGGGGGTGTAGCTCAGATTCTGCGCTCTCACTTGGTCCGCCAGCGGCAAGGTGAAATGCTGCAGAGCCGCAGAACGGAAACGTTTTAGTGCTTCAGATCAGTGCAAGGGGCCTGTTTCTCCGAACGCGTCGTCAAATTGAGGGGGATTCTATGGATCGCTTTCGCGCAAATTCACGCGGTATTTTGAGATTGACCTGGTTGGTGCTGGCGCTGAGTCTTGCGCCCACAGTATTCGCACAGACTGATACCGGTACTGTGCGTGGCACTGTAACGGATCAGCAAGGCAGTGCCGTTACCGGGGCTCAGGTTACGATAACCAACGCGGAAACTGCTTATTCGCGAAGCGTGAAGAGTGACGCGGATGGTAGCTACGGATTCCAGAGCCTTCCTGTGGGTCGCTACACTTTGAGAGTGGCGGGTACTCAGGGGTTCAAGGCCTTTGAAGAAAAGAACATAGTCCTCCACGTCAGTGACAACCTGACACTCAATGCCAAACTGGCCGTCGGTTCCACAGATCAAACTATCGAGGTCGAGGCCTCACCGAACCAGGTTGAGCTGGGCACGGCTGAATTGAGCGGTACGATTGAAGGCACTCAGATCACTGAGTTGCCGCTCAACGGCCGAAGCTTTGCGGAGTTGCTTACTCTGGTTCCCGGCGTATCGACTGATGCTGGCTTCAGCTACGACAAAAAAGGGCTCAACGGCGGCGCAGACATCTCTATCAGCGGCGGCGCTTCGAATGCCAACTTGTTTCTGGTGGATGGCGCCAACAACGTTGACGTGGGATCGGGCCGTACAATTCTCGTTTATCCTTCCCTTGACTCGATTCAGGAGTTCAAAGTCGAGCGGAACAGTTACAACGCGCAATTCGGCGGGGCCGGTGGCGGCATCGTCACTATCGTGACTAAATCGGGAACGAACGATATTCACGGTAGTGGTTATTACTTCGGCCGCAATGATCTTCTCGATGCCAAGGACCCTGTCCTTAATGCCATCGACCCGAAATCCAAGAAGAATTCTATTCGCCGCAACGACTTCGGCTTTTCCGTAGGCGGGCCGATTAAGAAAGACAAGATCTTTTTCTTCGTCTCAGAGGAATGGAACCGGCTGATCTCGGGCGTAGTCCGTACTGCTCATGTGCCGACGCCCTTGCAGCGCACCGGTGACTTCTCTGATTCTGCCCTCGATACAACGTTCAGCAGCGCCAGCACGATTGGCTGCCTGCCGATAGGTGGTCTCCATGATCCGGATCCAAGCAATCCTGGCGGCGCATTCACAGCATCGCCCTTAACTCCCGGTGTGATCGACGTCATTCCTTCAGGGCGCCAGAGCACTGCAGGATCCACGATCCTGAACACTTATCTCCTGCCTACGCTCCCTAAGGGTGCTACTAACTATGGTTGCGGCACTAACTGGGCGAAATCGATTAAGCAACCGACCTTCTTCCGCGAAGACAGCGTGCGCGGGGACATCAACCTCACAAAGTCAATGACGTTGATGTTGAAATACACCGGTGACTCCTGGGATTTTGGGCCTTCCGCCGTAGGCAATTCTGGTTGGGGAGCTGATGCCGGGGCTTCAAATATCCAGGAAACGTGGAGCCAGCCGGGGCGCATAGCCGTAGCCAAGTTGAGCAAGGTTTTTGGCGCCACTGCGGTGAACGATTTCCAATTCTCTTATTCGGCCAATCGCATCAATATCTCTCAAGCAAACCCCTCCGCTGCGGCGGCTCTCAACAGTGCGATTCCAACATTTTTCCCAGGGGGATCCGCTAGTAATCCTCCTGTGTGGATCAATGGCGGCGGCCTTCCAACGATCTGGAGCTTTGCGCCGTGGACCAACCGGGAAGACCTCTTCGCGTGGCAGGATGACTTTTCCAAGGTGGTAAGTCGTCATACTCTCAAGATGGGAGTCATTTACAGTCGGAATGCCAAAGACCAGGACAACTTCTCCCAGAAACAGGGCGTAACTTTTGGTCCCGGCGGGTACAACGGCTGCAAGAATGTTGGGGACCCGGGCTGTGCGTCGATTGCATTCACCAACACCGGGTATGGCCCCTCCGATTATATTCTGCGGAATATGGGGTTCAATTGGGGCGAACAGAACGTGATTTTCAAAAAGCAGGGCCGTTGGCAGAACTTTGAGACATATTTCAACGACGATTGGAAGCTGACCCCTCGCCTGACTCTTAACCTTGGCGTTCGGTATTCCTATCTGCCCAATCCCTATCAGGCCGATGATCAATTGACGATCTTCAACCCAGCGGCATTCGATGCCGCGCTCGGCGCTTCGCCTTGCAACGGATTGTTTTACTCGCCGGGGCTCCGTTCGAATCCATGTCCTGCGGGGACGGGCGGCGTAGCCGGACCTAACCGGGCTCTTCAGAACAACTTTCATTGGGGCTTCGCGCCCCGGCTGGGTGTGGCTTGGGATCCCACCGGATCGGGCAAGTGGTCCGTCCGCGCAGGATTCGGCCAGTTTTACAATCGTGACGACATCTACGTGACCGACGGTACCGCAGGAGTGAACCCGCCATTCGTTGGCAGCTTCACTTCAGTGAACGGTAATGGCCGGTTTCTGGATAACACAAACCAGCTTCCTGCCTGCGCTCCAAATTGCTTCGGTTCTGCTAGTTTAGGGATTCCCAGCATCGGCCAGGACCTGAATTCCCGGGCTCCCTACACCCTGCAATATAACCTCACCATCCAGCATGAACTGTGGAAGAATGCGCGGTTAGAAGTGGGATACGTTGGCAGCCAGACAAAAAACTGGACACGCAAGGTTGACGCCAATGCCATTGGTTTGGCTGACAGGCTGGCTTTTGCTGAATCCAACGGCAATGCAGCGGGAAATGCGCTCAAACCTTTCCATGCACTAACTAACGGCCAGCTCCCGTTTTTTGCGCATCGCGGCAGCGCCCAGTATGATTCCCTGCAGACAGCGTTCAGCACGCGCTTTCATCGGGGTTCCATCTTTCAGTTGACCTATACATACTCAAAAACGTTTGCGGATACGTTCCTGCATATCAGCAACGGCGGCGGAAATCTCATTATCGATCCGTTGAATCCAAGCGCTGGCTATGGGTTGGCGACCATTAACCGGCCGCATATTTTTTCGGCCAACCTGGTCTACAACCTGCCTACTTTGCAGAACATGGATCGATTGGTTCGCAATACGCTGGGTTCATGGGAAATTGGCTCGATCATCAACGTATCGAGTGGCTCCTCCATTACACCGGTCATCGGCGGACTGTCCAATGTTAACGATCCCTCCGGCATCGGTATTGGTAACGGCGTTGAACGGCCCAATATAGTGCCGGGACAGCCCTGCCGGAATCCCAGCTTTGACAACTTCCAGTTCCTTAACCCAAATCGCTACACTATGAATGGGTTCAAGTTGGGCACCGTCGGGACTGCGCCCGTCGGCGACTGCCTTGGGCCGTCCACTCGCACCGTCGACGCCTCACTGGCGAAAAACTTCAAAATGACGGAGCGGGTTCGCGTGCAGTTCCGGATAGATTCCTTCAACCTGTTCAACCACCCTCAGTATGGCAATCCGGGTGGCGGCAGCAATACCGGTGGCGTGAGTATAGGTTTCAACGCCGCGAATAGCGCCGGCAGTCCTGAGTTCCTGACTGCAAATGGAACTCCGACAACTTCTCTGGCGAGTGCGGCTACGATCCAGAACACTTCTCCGAATGCGAAGGCAGGTACGGTCTCTACCCTGTCTGACCGCAGCAGAGAATTTCAGTACTCGGTTCGTTTCACCTTCTAGTGCTGCGAGAATCCGATGAAATGGTCCCGCTGGCAACCAAGCCAGCGGGGCTTTTTTCTTATCTCGGCTTATTGAAAAACTCCCATGCCGTATTGCTATCTTCGCATGCCGCAATAATTCGGCGCTGTCGACTCCCCAAGACCTCATTATGAGCGGATGGATTATGGCTGCTGCGTGATCGAGGGGTGCCGGCTGGAAGATTTGCTTCGAGGAAAAAAGTTGTCTATGTTTAGGCCATACATGTCTGGGTACTCCGCAAAATCCTCCGTTCTCCTGATCTGTTTTCTGATTTTCAGTGTGGCCTCGGAATGCCAGGGCCCCAAGGCCGTTCCCGCGCCCGTTTCGCCGGCGAAACGCACCCCGTCGAACAAGAAAGACCGGAGCGCGTTACCACCGGTCCCAATCTTTAAAGACATTGCCAAAGACGTTGGTCTAACCGTTTCGCATATAGCCGCTCCCGAAGCGCATTACGTAATTGATTCAACAAGTGGCGGCGCCGGCCTGTTTGATTGCGACAACGATGACCGGCTCGATGTTGTCTTGATAAATGGCTCGACAGTAGAAAGGTTGCGCCAGGGTGGCGACCCCATGGTTACCCTTTACCACCAGGGAACAAACGGCACTTTCAAAGATATTACTAAGGAAGCCGGACTGACAAGGCTGGGCTGGGGCATGGGCGTTGCTGTCGCTGATTATGATAATGATGGGAAGCTCGATCTTTTTGTCACGGGCTACAACGGCAACGTGCTCTACCATAATCTGGGGAACTGTAAATTCGAGGACGTTACCGAGAAGGCCGGGGTTCGCGGTGGAGGGTTCAGCACCGGCGCAGCTTGGGGCGATTACGATCGTGATGGCAAGGTGGACTTGTTCGTCGCTCGCTATTCGCACCTGGACATGAACAACCTTCCCCAGTTCGGCAGCAAGAAATTTTGCCGTTTCAAAGGCCTCCTCGTCCAGTGTGGCCCCTGGGGCCTGGAAGGCGAATCCGATTTTCTTTATCACAATCGCGGCGACGGCACCTTTGAAGAAGTTTCAGTCAAAGCTGGCGTCCACGATGACATCGGCTATTACGGCCTCGGAGTGATGTGGGCCGATTACGACGACGATGGCTGGCCCGATCTTCTCGTCGCCAATGACTCCGTGCCCAACTATCTCTTTCACAATAATCACGACGGCACGTTCACAGACGTGGGCTTGCTGGCCGGTGTCGCATTGAGCGGTGAAGGCATGGAACTTGGGAACATGGGGGTGGATTTTGGCGACTACGACCACAGCGGGCGCTTGAGCTTTTTTGTTACCCACTTTGAAGAGCAGCCCAATTCGCTGTATCGAAACATGGGCGCAAAGGGGTTCGATGATGTCAGCTGGACTTCCGGGGTAGGCCATCCCAGCTATCCTTATGTCGGCTGGGGTACGGGTTTCTTTGATATGGAGAACGATACATGGCTCGACCTTTTTGTAGCCAACGGCCATGTATATCCTCAGATCGACACCTTGGAAACCGGTCCTCGGTATCGTGAGCCGTTGCTCCTACATCGCAACAATCGGGACGGCACCTTTGACGAAGTGTCCAAGGAATCCGGCCTCGCTGCTCTTGCTCCGCATTCGCGCCGTGGCGCAGCGTTTGGTGACGTTTTCAATACCGGAAATATTGATGTGCTTCTTTTAAACGTTAACGAGCCACCCTCTCTGCTCAAGAACATGAATGCCGATGGCTATCACCGCGTCCTATTCAAGCTGGTCGGCACAAAGAGCAACCGCGCCGCGATTGGCGCCCGAGTAATCATCCGGGCCGCCGGCGTGCAGCAATTGAGCGAAGTGCGTGGTGGAGGCAGCTACCTGTCGCAAAATGACTTGCGCTTGCATTTCGGTCTGGGCACTGCCGGCAAGATGGAATCGGTCCAGATTCGCTGGCCAAATGGTAATGTTGAGTCACTCCAGGATGTTGGCGCTGACTACATTTATACGGTCGTTGAGGGTAAAGGGATCCAGGACAAGAGGCCGCTACCTCCTGTGTCTTCAGGACGTGCTACGCCGAGTGGCGCTCGTTGAACGAACGGGAATTTCTTCGATGTGGGCACTCCGCTTTTTGAAACGTCCCTCGGCAAGCCTGGCGCTCCTGGCCGCGCTGGCGGCGTTAGTTCCCATCGCCAGTAGAGCAGCCGATGATCCAGCCAAAGTCCTCCAGGCGGAGTTTCAGGCAGCCAAGGATTCTCTGGTGGCAGGCAATCTTGCCTCGGCAGAAAACCATTATGTTGACACGATCGCGCTCGGTTTGCGGCAGCTCGCACAACTCTCTCTCTCTCAGGGCCAGGCCGATCATGCTGCTGCTTATCTGGACTCTGCGCTGAGGCTTAAGCCGGGCGACATCGAAACTCAGGTTGCTGCAGCTGGCGCTTGGTTCCGCAAAGGAGAAGTGGATAAGGCAAAGGCGTTGTTGAAGTCCGTTGTAGGCAAAGAGCCGGACCATGCGCGGGCACATGGCCTTCTAGGCCGAATCTATGTCTTCGAGGGAGATTCAAATGATGCGATTCAGGAATTGAAAGCTTCGTTAGATCTTCAGGACGATTTCGAAACCGGCTATTTTCTTGGAATTGCCTATTTGACCGCAAAGAAGTTGCCGGAAGCGTCAGCCTGGTTTCATCAGCTTGAATCCAGGATGGGGGAATCGGCTGCACTTCACATGATGTTTGGCCGGGCTTACCTGGTTACCAAGATTCCGCAGCAGGCTATCTCTGAATTTCGCCAGGTCATCAAACTTGATCCGAAGTATCCTCGCGCGCACGGTTTTCTGGGCTACGCCTATCTGGAACACTTTCAGGAGGAGGGTTATCCCCAGGCGCGCGAAGAGTTTGAAAAAGAGCTTAGGCTCCATCCTGATGAATATCAGGTACAGGAGCTTCTGGGGATCGCGAACGTGAATCTGCGCGACTTTCCTGCCGCGGAAACTGCTCTTCTTCACGCGGCGCGGCTGCGTCCAAAGGAGAGTTCCGTTTATCTGTACCTGGGCGAGACCTACGCGGCGACGAATCGTACCAAGGCAGCAGTCCAGGTTCTCGAGAAGTACGTCAGTATGGTGGGAACTCCCGGCGATGACAAGCTGCGCGAGGTCAGCCGCGCATACTACTTGCTTGGTCAGAGTTTACGGCGGGTCGGTCGCGAGGAGGATGCTCGGAAGGCGTTGGTTCGCTCGCAACAGATACGAGAAGCCAAGTTCAAGTACGACGTGAAACATATTTTCGATGAGAAGAAGGGTCCGGAAGAGGGCGAGAGCCGCGTTTCGGACCGTGTAGCCGACCTGCTTGAAACGGGCTCGCCGGAAGGAAAACAAGGCGCCCAGGCCATGATCCAGCAAGGCTTGCCCGGCGGACCGGCGGCTAAGCAACCGGCTTCGGCAAAAGAAACGGAAGCGGCCAGACAATACCGTGCATTTGTCGCGGAAATTCTTGGCAGTTCCTATAACGACCTGGGCGTGATGCGGGCCAAAAGCTCGAAATTTCCAGAAGCTGCTGAGTTCTTCCGGCAGGCTTCCACATGGAAGCCAGAACTCCTTGGTTTGGACCGCAATTGGGGATTGGCGGCCTTTCGTGCCGAGCTGTACGCAGAAGCTGTTCTACCTCTTGAGCGCCAACTCAAGGCGCATCCCGAAGACTCTCTCAGCCGCCAGGTTCTTGGCCTCAGCTATTCCATGCTGGAGAACTATCCGAAGGCTGCTGAAGTTTTCGAACCTTTGGTGGAACATCCTCCCGACGATCCTGGCCTGCTCCTGGCGTGGGGCACGGCCCTGGTGCGAACTCATCAATCAGGGGCTGCTGCCGGTATTTTCCGGCGGCTGCTGGCGCAAAATGCCGAAAATCCATCGGTACACCTCTTGCTTGGGAGGGCCTACGCGCAACAAAAGGATTATCCCAACGCCGTCAACGAAATCAACACCGCTTTGCGGCTTAATCCACGGTTTCCCGAAGCTCATTACTACGCCGGTCTGGTCTACTTGCATCAGAACGACTTCGAAGGCGGCGCACGGGAATTTCGTGCGGAGCTCGCTATTCGGCCCGACGATGCGCACTCGATGTACCATCTTGGCTACTCGCTGCTCTCGCAGGGCCAGATACCTGAGTCTATTGGTTTTTTGCGTCAGGCGGTCAAAGCCATGCCCGAGTATGAAATGGCTTACTTCCAGTTGGGACGCGCCCTCTTGCAACAGGAAGATATGACCGGCGCTATTGAAAATCTGGAAGCAGCCAAAAAGCTCTCTCCCGATCACGACGCTGTGTACTTTCAATTGAGCCAGGCTTATCGTCGTGCCGGTCGCCAGCAGGAGGCCGGACGGGCACTGGCGGATTACCAGAAATTAATCGAAACGAACCGGCAAAAAAAGCGTGAAAGCCTGGAAATAGACAAGCCTTGACCGGCTGTCATTTGCAGATATTGATATTGGGTAGCTAGCTCATATCTAAGTCGAAGGTATTGGCATTTAGACCTGTTTCAGAATCGATTCTGAACAGAGGTCAGAAATATGTGACACAGCCTGTCCACAAAGTCAGGTGTCCGTTTTGCCGACTCTGAAATCAAGCCTAAATGCCTGAATGCTTCCTAAAAAGGAACGACCTTAGGGTTGTTGTTTCAACGTCCACGCCTGAGCGCCTGTTCCGTTGCAATCAAAAATCTGTAAGCGCGCGCCATTGGCGGTTGAAGCGCCCGGGACATCCAGGCATCGGCTGCTCCCGCGTCCTACAAACTTGAACGTACCATTGCCGAGGGAGACTGGCTGCCACTGCTGGTTGGTACCGCCGCCAAATTGCCAAAGCTGGATCAGACTTCCATTGGTGGTGCCGACGTTAGTGACGTCCCACACCTCAGCAGGTGCATTGCGGTTCACAACTTTGAAGAAGCCGCTGTCGGTAGGCTGGAATTGCCACTCCTGATTCACTTGCGCGTTGCCGCAAGCCCACTGTTGCACGGCGGTACCATTGGCTGTGCCAAAGCCGTTTGCGTCCACGCAGGCGCCGCTGTTTTGGTTGACCACGTTGTACCAGGCGCTGCTGTTAATGGTGCCGGTGTCCGCCCTGTAAACGCGAACATAGTCAACCAACATGGTCGCCGGGTTGGGCGTCGAACTGTTGGTAAATCCCGGGAAACCTCCGCCGCCAATGGCGAGATTCATCAGGATAAAAAACGGCGCATTGAAAACCCATTGACCGTTAACGCCCGCGGTGGAGGGAGTCACTGTGAAGAAAGGATGATTGAAGTCATCGCGATAGAACTGCATCTGGTTTTGAGACCAGATCACGCCATAGACGTGGTAGCCGCCATCATCGACTCTTCCGCCATTCGGGAACGTGAATCTTGCCCCCACTCCGGCGCCCCCGGAGTATCCAGGCCCGTGAATGGTGGAAGACGTGACGTTGGGCCCGTAGGATTGGACCCATTCCATGATGTCTTGTTCACCGCTCTGTGGCCACCCAACACTGGTGATGTCAGTTCCCAGCATCCAGAATGCTGGCCATAAGCCCGCGCCTACGGGAAGTTTCATCCGGGCCTCAATGCGCCCGAACTGAAATTGCGCAAGCCCTTGCGTCTTCATGCGGCCTGAGGTCCAGGTGCCGCCAGAATTTCGCGCCTGAATGACCAGGTTTCCGTTGCCGTCTTGAAAGGTGTTTGGATTGCTAGCGCTGCAGGGAGATGTATTTGAGCCCGCCGCACAATAAATCTGGAGTTCACCATTGCCAAAGCCTCCGCCGCCCGTATCGTAGGTCCATTTCGATGGATCGGGAAGGGCACCTCTTGGAGCGTTAAATTCATCGTTCCAGACAAGGGTCCAGGTGGTCTGGCCGCTTGCCTCAGCGACAAAGAAGCTGGCCAATACTAAAGAGAGAGTTAGCGCTTTCAGAAGTTTGCGGCCAGGAACGAAAGCATCCGGCCGGCTCGGAGTTATAGACGCCCAAAGAAGAGATTTACCGTACAGTTGATCTATCATCGACGTATCTCCATAAGGTTGGTGGATGTTGGTTCTGTTACCACCGACTATTATGAGCGATAACACAGCTGCCGGAGTTGCTAAGCTGCGGCACAAAGTTTGTATAAGCTGGATTCGAAAATTCCCAAATCGGGAAAGTCGATTCAATGAAAATAGCCCCGACTTACAAGTTTCAGAA
>Ga0209488_10002539_pt1 | contig 14941 bp, 11 predicted proteins | sample Rivendell_Oct201_8_FD_188349 | JGI IMG/M metagenome (GOLD analysis project Ga0209488, IMG submission 188349) | Vadose zone soil microbial communities from the Eel River Critical Zone Observatory, Northern California, USA -... | ecosystem: Environmental > Terrestrial > Soil > Vadose zone >... | reverse complement strand
ACTGGCCGCAGCCGTGCGGTTGGTCGAGGCCGAAGGCCTGCCGCAGTTCTGCCGCGCCCTGTTCAATGCCAATGAGTTCGTGTTCGTGAACTGACACCCATGCCGTCCGATCCGCTTTCACTGGCCGGGCTGTCGCTGCTGGACCGGCGGCGGTTCCTCGCCGAGTCGGCGAGCGGTCTCGGTGCGATCGCCCTCAGTGCGCTGCTCGATGCCGCCGGCCGGTCGACGCGCGCCCGGCCGTCACTTCGCCAGACCGGGCCGCTCGACCAGCGCCCGCCGCACTTCCCGCCGAAGGCCAGTCGCGTGGTCATGCTGTTCTGTTCCGGCGCGCTCAGTCACATCGACAGCTGGGATCACAAGCCGGAGCTGATCGCCCGCGATGGGCAGCCGCTGCCGGGCGCCGACAAGCTGATCACCTTCCAGGGCGAGAACGGCAACCTGACGCGCAGCCCGTGGCCGTTCAAGCCGCGCGGCCGCTGCGGCAAGTATCTCTCCGATCTGCTGCCGAACCTCGCGGGACTCGCCGACGACATGTGCTTCATCCACTCGATGACGAGCCGCACCAACACCCACGGTCCCGGCGAGAATTTCATGAGCACCGGCTTCACGCTCGAGGGATTCCCGAGTGCCGGCTCGTGGGTCAGCTATGCGCTCGGCAGCGCGGCGCAGAACCTGCCGGCGTTCGTCGCCATCCCCGATCCGCGCGGCGTGCCACAGACCGGCGCCAACAATTGGGGCAATGGCTTTCTGCCGGCGGTGTTCCAGGGCACCGCCTTCAACGCCAGCAGGCCGGTGCGCCACCTCGCGCGCCCGGACGGCATCGGTGCCGCGACCGACACCGCCACTGCGGAGTATCTGCGGCTGCTCAATGATCAGCATCTCGCGAAGTATCCCGGTGACACCGAGCTCAGTGCGCGCATCGCCAGCTATGAACTGGCGGCCAGGATGCAGCTCAGCATTCCCGAGGTGTCGGACATCTCGGGCGAATCCGCCGCGACGCGCCAGCTCTATGGCGCGGACGACCGCAACCCGCTGAAAGCGGCGTTCGCCCGCAACTGCATCCTGGCGCGTCGGCTGTGCGAGCGCGGTGTGCGCTTCGTGCAGCTGTTCAATGGCTCGTACGCGATGGGCGAGGGCGTCGGCAACTGGGACGGCCACAAGTCCCTGAAGGCCCAATACGACGTGCACGCGCCGATTCTCGATCAGCCGGCGGCGGCGCTGCTGACCGACCTCCGCGCGCGTGGCCTGCTCGAAGACACGCTATTCGTGTGCACCACCGAGTTCGGCCGCATGCCGACGTTCCAGAAGGGCGCGAGCGGTCGCGACCACAACCCGGCCGGATTCACGGTGTGGCTGGCCGGTGCTGGCGTCAAAGCGCCGTTCAGCTACGGCAGGACGGATGACTTCGGCTACCAGGCCACAGCCGACATCGCCACCGTCTATGACCTGCACGCGACGGTCCTGCACCTGCTCGGCCTCGACCACAAGCGCGTCACCTTCTACCACAACGGCAGTGAACGCCGCCTGACCGACGTGCATGGCACGGTGCTGCGCGACATCCTGGCGTAGCGCCGCGGGCCGGGCCGCCAAACGGCCGGCCGCTTGCTCTCGCTGCGCCCATGCCACTACCCTCGGCGGCATGGAGTGCGTCCATCCGCTCGTCGCTGCCGCCAGCGGAGGGAAGCTGCTGCTCGCGCTGCTGTCGTTCGCCGCGGCGGCCACGGCGCTTGCCGTTCCGCAACTGCCGCCCGCTGCCGATCGGCAGGTGGACTTCGTCAGGGATGTGCAGCCGATCTTCGCGGCGAACTGCACGAGCTGCCACGGCGCCGACAAGCAGAAGGGCGGCTACCGGCTCGACGATCGCACGACCGCGCTCGGTGGCGGTGACGAGCACGCGCCGAACATCGTGCCGGGCAACAGTGCCGCGAGCCCGCTGATCCGGTTCGTCGCCGGCATCGATCCGGACGTCGTGATGCCGAAGAAGGGCACGCCGCTGACGCCGCCGAGGTCGGCATCCTGCGGTGAAGTGAGTCAGCCATGGCAAAGGGCCAGCAAGCGAAGAAGGACAACTTTTCCTACTCGTCAGGCCGTCTGGAACTACCTTCGCTCGCTGCGGTGAACGTTGACGGCGGCGAAGACTGGACGGGCGGCGAGTCACCGGTCATCCTGCGGTCGTGGATGAAGCACCTGATCCCCTGCGTTCGGGCTCGCGTCGGTCGTGGACGGCGCTGATCGAGTCGGTCGGTCCGAGTTCGCTGCTGGTGGTGATCGGGGCGCGCATGAGTGCCGCGCTGCGGGCCAGGATCACCGCCGAAGACGTGCTGCAGGAGACGCTGCTGCAAGCTTGGCGCGACCAGGGCCAGTGCGAATGGCGCGGCATGGCGGAGTTCCGCCGGTGGCTGCTGCAGATCGCGGAGAACCGGATCCGCGGCCTCGCCGACCTCGAGAACGCCGGCAAGCGCGGCGGCGGCAGGCAGCAGGTGCCGCTCGAGCGCGGCGCCGATTCGACGGTGGGAATGCCGGGGCTCGTGCCGATCGCATCGACCACGCCCAGTCGCGTCGCCGTGGCCAAGGAGCACGCCGAGCTGATGCGCAGCGCGCTCGCGTCGTTGCCGGCGGAGCTGGTCGACATCGTGCGGCTCCGGCTGTTCGAAGAAGAATCGAGCGAGGTCATCGCTGCGCGTCTCGGTCTCGGCGTCGATGCCGTGCAGTACCGGTTCCGGCGCGGGCTGGCGATCTATCACGCGCGGCTGAGGACGCTGCTCGGCATGGAAGGATCGCGGTCGCCAGTCGCCGATTCCTCTTGATCGGTCATGGCCCACGAACCGGACGCCGTCTTCCTCGATCAGGTTGCCGACCGGGCGATCGCGTTGTGGATCGCCGGCGAACCGATGAAAGCGGTCGATCTCGTCGCCGACCGCCATCACCTCCGCGCCCAGATCGAGGGCATCGTCGACATGGTTCGCGATGCTGCAGTGCGGCCAGGGTCGAGGACGCCACAGGTGCCCGGCTACGCGGTCCTCCACGAGATCGGTCGCGGGGCCATGGGCACCGTCTACCTCGCCCGTCAGGAAACCTTGCGGCGCATCGTCGCCTTGAAGGTGCTGCCGCACGCGGGCCTGATGGACGAGCACGCGCGGCGGCGTTTCCTCGCCGAGGCGCGGGCCCTGGCGAAGCTGCAGCACGAGAACGTGGTCGCCGTTCACGACGTGATCGATCGCGACGGCATCTGTGCCTACGCGATGGAATGGATCGAGGGGCGTTCCCTCGGTGACGAGATCGCGGGCCGCACCAAGCCGCCGGCGCTCGACGTCGTCGTCCGCCTGTTCCTCGAAATCGCGCGGGCGCTGGTGGCAGTGCATTCCGCGGACCTGCTCCACCGGGACGTGAAGCCCGGCAACATCCTGATCCGGCGCGATGGACGGGCCGTGCTCTCCGACTTCGGGCTCGTTCACGACGGTGATCACGACACGCTCACCTTGTCCGGCGAGTTCCTGGGAACGCCGGCCTACGCGGCGCCGGAGCAGTTGCGCGGCGACCATGCCGCGATCGGACCGTGGACCGACATCCATGGCCTTGGCGTCTCGATGTACCAGAGGATTGCCGGCCGGTTGCCGTTCCAGGGCGCCAACGTCAACGAGTTTTTGCGGCGCATCGAGCTCGGTGAGTGTCCGCGCCTGCGCAAGTTCGCACCGAAGCTGCCGCGCGACCTCGAGACGATCGTGATGACGGCGATGCATGCCGATCCCGCGCACCGCTATCGCAGTGCGAGTGCGCTGGTCGAGGATCTCGAGCGGTTGAGCACCGGTCACCCGATCCTGGCGCGCGCGGCGAGTTCGTGGAGTCGCTGTGCGAGGTGGGTGTCGCGGCGTCGGGGCAGCGTGCTGTCGGCGTTGGTCGGCGGTGGCCTGGCGTTGCTGCTCGCGGTGCCGGTGGTCGGCGGTCTGCTGCAGAGAATGCGGACGCCGGCGTTGGTCGCCGCGCATCTGCGCAGTGCCAGGTTGGCCCTGCTGGATCCTGCCATCGGCGAACACATGTTCGCCGGTGTCCATCTGCACCTCGACAGCAGCAACATCGCCTTGTCGGGAGCAATCGTCACGCGAGCGCTCGCTGAGTACGACGCGGCCCTGCAGCTCGATCCGGATCGCGTCGACATCCGCGCCGAACGTCAAACGGTCGATCTCGCCCGTGGTCTGGTGGGAAAGGACTGCAGCGAAGGTGTTCTGCAGGCCCTCGCCGGGACGGATCGCCGTCGCTTGGGCCTGCTCGCGTTCCTGCTCGGTGCTGCAGATCTCTGCACCCGGGCGTGGGAGGAGTTCGATCTGCTCATCGACTCGCCCGACCCGCTCGTCGACGCGGCGTTGGGTGAGCTCTTCCTTGCCCGCGACATCGGCACCCGGGCATTCCCGCGCCTGCTCAATGCCAGCGAGGCTTTTCCAGAAGCCGGCTTCCTGCTGGTGGATCTCGCCGACGCGGCTCTGCGCAGCCAGGAGAGCCCGGTCATCGCGAGGCACTATCTCGACAAGGCCAAGGCGGTCGGTGGGCGCGACACCTTTGAGACTCATGTGCTCGTTGAGGCGGATCTATGCGCTGCAGCTGGCGAGGTCCAACACGCGCGTGAGCTGTACGAGTACATGTTCCCGCGACATGTATCACCGACGATCAGACTGCATTACGCCCGCTTTCTCGATCGGCAGGGCGATCGGGAGCGAGCTGTCTGCGTGCTTGGCGGGCTCATGCACGGCTACGCGACGGTCTCGATGCATGAAGCGGAGTTCACCGCGTTGACCGTCGCATGGTGGGACGGCATGGATCCACCGTCCCAGGTGGCGGTGTTGGTGAGGGCAATGGGAGAGCCAGAGGTCCCTGCCTACGGGGTCGCGGGTTTCAAGACGGTGTTGATCGAGGCTAGCTCACGCGTTCATCGAGAAAGTCCGCGGAGCCAGCCGCCACTCTCCTCTTCACAGTTGCAACGGGTCCCGCTGCACGGCCTGTGCATCACCCTCGAACTCCTTGCCCTCGACCCAGCCGTTCTCCGTGCCTGCCCACCGCTCCTGCAGAGACTCGCTGCGGGTGTCGCTCTCGGTCTGGATGCAGTGCTTGCTGCTTGTCGCGGAAGAAACTGATCCAGAGCTGACAACAGAAGCGGTGGGACCGTCCGGGCATGTACGTCCATCGCCCCATGCTTGTTCGATGGCTGGGCGCAGCAAGGCATCTCGGCGGCAGTGTCGGATGGCGCTTGCAGTGCACTCAGTTTCTTGGATCACGAGACCATTCACCGGAGACCGGAGCTGTCATGAACTACACTTTGCAAGTGAGCTTTCGAGTAGTGGCACTGGCATTGACGTCGGTTGCGACCCTTGCTGCGCAAACACAGAGTGCTGCACAGATTCAGTCGGCAGCTGGGACGGTTCTCAGTCCGTGTGTGAACGCCTCGCCAGGTTCGCGGTGGGCATCATGCAACACCAACGCAGCAGTGGCCGGACCAGGGGGAAGGTCGGCGACGGAAGGGTGGGCCGAGGTTTCTCCCGGTAGGATTGCGTGTCTTTTCTCGACCAATATCACCACAACGGCGGTCGGAGGCGCACACACCGAGACATTTCAGTCGGCGGGTCTTCCGCCGAACTGCTTCGTGGATCAGAGCTACCTGGTCACGTCGACCACGCTGCCGATCGGGACTGCCGTGCCAGCGGGCACGCTGTTGCTTGATGTGTTCTTCGAGGGGTATGACCACGCGAGCACGACCGCGAACACTGCCGGGTACTTTCTGCAAATGCAATACAGCATAGATGCAGCAATCAACTCGGTCAATGCGAATGCCTTCACGAATCAGAGCAATGACCAGGGCGGCCTGTACTATCCAAACCCATGGATGAATGTCTGGCGGCCGAATGCGGCATTCAACCCCACGTATTCTGGCGGGATGCCGGGCTTGGAAGCGTTGGATTGGATTGGCTGGAGACAGCTGCCACTCAATCGCAATGTCCTGGTGGGTGACACGGTTCACCTGCGCATGACCATGACTGCCGGGGCTCAAGTCGGTGGCGGACCCGGAGTGTATCTGGTGCAGGCATTCGGTGTGTTCCTGTGCTCGCTCGTGACCAGTCCAGGATCCAATATTGTCTTGCAAGCCAGTTCGGCTGGTCTGTTGCAGGCCACTCCGGCCTTGATCCCGATCACTGGTGGGCAATCCAACATGATGATGACGGGACCACCCAATGACCCCTATGTCGTGCTGATGACGGCGAGTGGAACGATGCCGGGAACACAATTGGGAGGGCTGCGCGTCGCCTTGAACCTGGACGCCTTCACGACCTTGGGGCTGAACCTGCTGAATTCCCCCGGGACCTTCCCAGGCTCACTCGGGGTCTTCGACCCTGTCGGAAATGCCAGCGCTTCGTTCATTGTCCCTAGCTTGATCGGGCTCCCGTTCCACGGGCTGAGGCTGGACTTCGCATACCTGACGGTGAGCGCCAACAGTGCTCTCGGTGCGTCGAACCCCGCAAGCGTCGTCCTGTGGTAGTGCCCGGCGTGCCGCCTGCCAACAGATGGGCAGAAGACAGGGTCGTGGCGCGGGGCACCAGGGTTCCGAAGGAATGAGAGCCGTGACGGCATTCTGGATCGGCGGCCTACACAGCCTGTCGCGATGCGAAGGACAGGTTGGATTGAGTGATTGAGTCGAGCTCGCAGTCAGGCGCCGCACGCCGTCACGCCGCCGGCCGTGGCCGCGCCACGCGGCCCAGGCCGAAGCCGAGCAGCAGCGTCGCCAGCACGAAGCCGGCGGAGAAGTAGAACGGCACGGTGATCCCGAGGTGGTCGAACGACCAGCCGTAGAACAACGGCGCGGCAATGCGGGCGATGCCGCCGAACGTCTGCTGCACGCCCATGTACAGCCCACGGTCCGCGGCGCTGACGACGCGCGACAGCAGCCCGGTCACGCACGGGAAGGTGAACGCGGTGCCGAGCGGGATCATCGCCACGGCGATCGCCAGCGTGCCGAGCGAGCCGGCGAGCGGCATGCCGAGCACGCCGGTGGCCAGCGTGACGATGCCGATGCGCGACAGCACGGCTTCGCCGAGGCGATCGACCAGCCGGCCGAGCAGCAGCACGCGCGCGAACACCGAGATCGCGCCGATGTACATGTAGAAGTAGCCGATCGTGCGTTCGTTGACTTCGAAGCGCTGGTTGAGGAACAGCGCCAGCACGGCGCTGGTGCCCTGGAACGCGCCGATGGCGATCGCATAGATCCAGATCAGCCGTGACGACGGTTCCGACGAACGCGAGATCACCTGCCACACCGCCTGCCGCGGCGGCGTGCGTTTGGCCGTGGCGTGTGCGGCGGCCGGCTCGTTCGACTCCCTGAGGTAGCGCGCGGCGAACACCATGTTGAGCAGACAGATGGCCGCCGCGACGATGCCCGGCGCCGCACTGCCCATCTTCAACGTCGCCTCGCCGGGCATCAGGTCGACGTCGCCGAGCGCGAGCGCGAACGTGCCGACCACCGGTCCGAGCGCGACGCCGAGGTTGGTCGCCGCCGACAGCCAGCCGAGCGCCCGGGCCCGCTGCTCCGGCGCCGTGGTGTCGGCGACGTAGGCCTGGATCACGCCGACGGTGCCGCCGCCGGCGCCCTGCACGATGCGCGACAGCAGCAGCAGCAGCAGCGAATCGGAAAAGGCGAACACCAGGTAGGCGAGCACCGACGCGCCGAGCGCGATCAACAGCGCCGGCCGCCGGCCGAACTTGTCGGAGAAGCGACCCCACAGCGGGCTGCTCAGCAGCTGCGCGACCGTGAACGCCGAGCCGACGATGCCGGTCAGCAGGGCGATCCCCAGCGTGGTGCCGAGGAACGGCACGCCGTCGCCGCCGAGTCGCTTCACGTAGAACGGCATCAGCGGCACGATCATCAGCAGCCCGACCATGTCGACGAACGCCGTCGCCATCAGCACCAGCAGCTTGGCCGGGATCTTGCGCACTTCCCGCCCGAGCACCCAGACCAGCGCCACGGCGACCGCGCCGAGGACCACGCGTACGACCGGAGACTCGAACGAGTGCGTGGTGTCGATCTGGAGCATGCAGGGCGCGGCAGTCTATGCGCCCGGCGCGATCGATTCCTGGTCGCACCTCGTGGCCGTGGAGTTCACGCCGGCTTCGCGCGCCGGTCGAGCCATGCCCGCGCCAGCTCCCGCAATCGCGCGCGGCCAAAGCTCGGGTCGTGACCGGCGTGCACCACGGTGACCGGCAGCGCCATCAGTCGCTCCATGGTCCGCACGTACTGGCCGATGTCCGACTCCGGCAGATCGTCGAGCAGCGGTCCGTCGTAGATCGCGTCGCCGGAGAACAGCGTGCCGCTGCGCGCTTCCCACAGGCCGATCGAGCCGGGCGAGTGCCCGGGCAGGTGCGGCACTTCGAAGTGCCGGTCGCCGGTGTCGATCGCGTCGCCTTCAGAGACCAGCCGCGTGACACGCGCCGGGCGCTGGCGGAAGCCCTGCAGCGCCATGCCCGGCGGCAGCGCCGTCACCAGGAAGGTTCACTCATGTCGTAGCCGGCGCGCGCCAGGCGGGCGATGCCGTCGCTGCCGAAGGCGGTCCGGTGCTCGAGACTCGCGAGCCGCGGGTTCTGCAGCAGCGGCGCTTCGAGCGCATGCGCGATGCAGTCGTCGAACTCGTGATGCCCGCCGATGTGGTCACCGTGGCCGTGCGTGGCCACCGCGGTCACCGGCTTGTCGAGCAGCTGCTGCATCGCCGCCACCAGACTGGCGATGCCCATGCCGGTGTCGATCACCAGATCGCGGTCGCGGCCGCGCACGTGCCAGATGTTGCAGCGCATCAGCGGCACGACGTGCGGCTCCCACAGCCGCGTGATCGCAGCGTCGATGCGCTGATGCTCGAACCAACGTTCGGCGATAGGCAAGGTCATGGAGTCGGGAGCACAGCGTAGCCCGGTGCGGGGGCAGCCCGGTGTGGGGCACGGCTGGTCGCGCTCCTGGCCGGCAAGTGCTGCCGCCGGCACGGCCCGTCGCGAATGGGCCGCGCCGTCCTGGCGCCACGACGTTGGCCTGCTCGCCGACGGGCATCTATAACCAGCGGCCCGTTTCTCCGCGCGAGTCCAACCTGGGAGCCGCCCTGATGTGCCGATACCTTGCTTTGCTGGTCGCCACCAGCCTCACCTCGAACCCCGGTGCCCTGCTGGCGCAGGACAAAGCCGCCGCGCCGGCAACCGCCGCCGTCCCCAACGTGCAGAACAATCCGTTCATGACCGCGAGTGCGCTGCCGTACCAGGCACCGCCGTTCGATCACATCAAGGACAGCGACTATGCGCCGGCGATCGCCGCCGGCATGGCGCAGAACCTCGCCGAGATCGCGACGATCGCCGAGCAGCCGGCGGCGCCGACGTTCGCCAACACCATCGAAGCGATGGAGCGCGGCGGCGTCCTGCTGACGCGCGTCAGCAAGGTGTTCTCCGCCCTGGCGCAGTCGAACACCAACGACGAGATCCAGCAGGTGCAGAGCGACATGGCACCCAAGCTCGCCGCCCACCGCGACGCGATCTACCTGAACGCGAAACTGTTCGGCCGGGTCAAGGCGATCTTCGACCAGCGCGACCGGCTCGGCCTCGACCAGGAGCAGCACTTCCTGGTCGAGCGCTACTACCGTGACTTCGTGCGCGCCGGCGCGCAGTTGTCGGCCGCCGACCAGACGCAGTTGCGCGCGCTCAACCAGGAGGAGTCGACGCTGACCACCGACTTCCAGAAGAACCTGCTGGCGGCCACCAAGGCGGCGGCGGTGACCGTCGACGCCGAGGCGCAGCTCGCCGGCCTGAGCGCCGGCGATCTCGGTGCCGCCGCCGAGGCGGCGAAGCAGCGCCAGCTCGAGGGCAAGTGGGTGCTGGCGATGCAGAACACCACGCAGCAGCCGGTGCTCAGCACGCTCGAGAACCGGGCGCTGCGCCAACGCGTGCTCGCGGCCTCGCTGGCGCGCGGCGACCATGGCGGCACCGACGACACGCGGCCGCTGGTGCGGCGGCTCGCCGAACTGCGGGTGCAGAAGGCCAGGCTGCTCGGCTTCCCCGACTACGCCAGCTACGTGCTCGACGACCAGATGGCGAAGACGCCGGCGGCGGCGCTGAAGCTGATGACCGACATGGTGCCGGCGGCGACCGCCAAGGCGCGCGGCGAGGTGGCGAAGATGCAGGCGGTGATCGACCAGGGGCCGCAGCCCTTCCCGCTCGCTGCCTGGGACTGGTCGTTCTACGCCGAGAAGGTGCGCAAGGCCGAGTACGACCTCGACGAAGCCGAGGTCAAGCCGTACTTCGCGCTCGAACGCGTGCTGCAGGACGGCGTGTTGTTCGCCGCGCACGAGCTCTACGGCCTGTCGTTCAAGGAGCGCAAGGACATCCCGGTCTACCATCCGGACGTGCGCGTGTTCGAGGTGTTCGACGCCGACGGCAAGGCGATGGCGCTGTGGTACTGCGACTACTACAAGCGCGACAACAAGAGCGGCGGCGCGTGGATGGACGGCTTCGTCGATCAGTGCGGGCTGCTCGGCACCAGGCCGGTGGTGTTCAACGTCTGCAACTTCAGCAAGCCGGCGCCGGGCCAACAGGCGCTGCTGAGCTTCGACGACGTGACCACGATGTTCCACGAGTTCGGCCACGCGCTGCACGGCATGTTGTCGGACGTGCGCTATCCGACGCTCGCCGGCACCAGCGTGCCGCGCGACTTCGTCGAGTTCCCGTCGCAGTTCAACGAACACTGGGCGACCGAGCCGCAGGTGTTCGCGCACTACGCCGTGCACTGGCAGACCGGCCAGCCGATGCCGGCGGCGCTGGTCGAGAAGCTCAAGAAGTCGAAGACCTTCAACCAGGGCTATGCGACCACCGAGTACCTCGCCGCGGCGCTGCTCGACATGGCGTGGCATTCGCTGCCGGCCGACCAGGCGCAGCAGGACGTCGACCAGTTCGAGGCCGCAGCGCTCGCGCGCTTCCACGTCGACCTGAAGGAAGTGCCGCCGCGCTACCGCTCGACCTACTTCGCGCACATCTGGAGCAATGCCTACGCCGCCGGCTACTACGCCTACCTGTGGAGCGAAGTGCTCGACGACGACGCCTACGAGTGGTTCAAGGAGAACGGCGGCATGACGCGCAAGAACGGCCAGCGCTTCCGCGACATGATCCTGTCGCGCGGCGGCACGGCGGATGCCGCGGCGATGTATCGCGCGTTCCGCGGCCGCGATCCGAGCGTCGAGCCGCTGCTGGTGCAGCGCGGTCTGGCGCCGGCGAGCAAGTGAGGCGCTGAGCCGCAGACCGGCTCATCGTGCCGGCTCATCGTGCTCACCGGGCGCCGACCTGCACTTCCAGCGCGTTCGCGGCGACGACGCCGGCCGGGTTGGCCCCCGGGCTCTGGGCCCAGGACTGCAGGTAGCAGACGACGCCGAGCAGCGCCGTGGAATTGGGAATCGAAGTGCTCCACCGCAGCACGCCGCCGACCGAAGTGCCGGGCACGACGGCGTCGAGGCTGACGTACAGGTGGCAGCCGGTCATGCCGTTGGCGCCGAGGTCGAGCGGCAGCAAAGCCCCGTTCCACAGCTGGTTGGACAGGCCGAAGCACAGGCCGGCCATGCCGATGCTGGTCGGCAGCGCGGTCATCTCGACCGCCATCATGTCGCCGAGCCACGGCGCCTGCAGACCCGCGAGGCTGGCGCCACAACCGCTGCCGAACGGCCGCATGTTCGCCGGATGGAGCGGGCCGTAGAGCCACGTGTCGCCGAGGATTCCACCGGCTGCATCGCCGCCGAACAGCAGCGTGGCGCCGCTGTTCGGATCGAACGCCATGGCCGAGAAGCCGCGGCCGGCCGGCGTCGGCGACGTCGCACGCGCAAGCCAGGTCGTGCCGTCCCACTCGAACACGTTGGCCGCGTAGCTCGCCCCGTTGAAGCCGCTGAACAACACGACGCGGTTGCGCAGCGGGTCGAACGCCATCGCCGGCGTCGAACGCGGCCCGGGGCCGGTGGCGCTGCGGTGCGTCCAGTTGGTCCCGTCCCATTCCCAGGTGTCGCTCTCCTGGCCGAGAGCGCTGCGACCGCCATACAGCACCACACGCTGCCGCGCCCCGTCATACGCCATGCCGGCGGAATAGCGCGGCGACGGCGCGGTCGCGGGCAGCAGCTGGGTCCAGGTGGTGCCGTCGAAGCTCCAGCTGTCGCCGCGGTAGCAGCCGGTGCCACAGAAGCCGCCGAACATCAACGCCACGCCGCGCGCCGCATCGAACACCATGGCGTGCGAGTAGCGCGCCGCAGGGCTGGTGGGCAGGAACAGCTGGCGCCAGGCGGCGCCATTCCATTCCCAGGTGTCGCCGAGGAAGTTGGTCCCGTCCCAACCGCCGAACGACACGACGACGCCGCGCGCCGGATCGAACGCCAGGCGATGCGACGAATGCGGTCCGCGTCCCGACACCGCCAGCTGATGCCAGCCGGCCGCGTCGAACAGCCAGGTGTCGGCGAGATTGCTGCTGCCGTCCCAGCCGCCGCTCAGCAGGATCTGACCGCGGCCGGTGTCGGTCGCCATCGCGTGGTCCGATCGGGCGCCGGGCGTTGGCAGGCCGGTGGATTGCGTCCACCGGGTCTGGCCGATGGCGAGGTTGGCGAGGACGAGGGGGAGAACACAGCATCGCAGGAGAGACATGGCCGGCAAGTCGCCGGGCTTTTCTGGACTGCGACAAGAAACCTGGGTTCTGTCGTCGGCCCGGGCGAATCGACCAGCGGGCGGTAACAGACTGCGGAAAAAGCAGGTAGCGATGGCAGCACGCGGACGCGCCGCCGCAAACACCGGGTTCAGCAGCGTCGTGCTTGCGATGGCCGCCATGGTGCCGATGCTTCGGCGCTCACCGACCAGCCCATGCAACTGCAACTCCATCGCTTCACGTGGCCGTCCGTACTGCTCACGCTCGCCGGCAGCCTCGCCGCGCAGGAACCGAAGCCGGCAACGCCGCCGCCCGCTGCACCCGCCGCTGCTCCGGTGCACACCGAACCGAAGAGCTTCGTCACCGAACACCGCATCGAAGTGGACGGCAGGCCACTCGAGTACACCGCCACCGCCGGCGAGACGCTGCTGCGCGACGACGACGGCAGCGAGCGCGCCAGCTTCTTCACCTTCTCCTACACGGTGAAGGGCGGCGACCCGGCGCGACGGCCATTGACGTTCGCGTTCAACGGCGGCCCGGGCTCGTCGTCGGTCTGGCTGCACTTCGGCCTGATCGGGCCGCTGCGCGTGCGCGTGCCGAGCGACGGCAGGTCGGCCGGCGTGCCGCCGTACCAGCTCGAAGCCAATGCCTGCACGCTGCTGACCGTCAGTGACCTGGTGCTGGTCGATCCGATCGGCACCGGCTTCAGCCGGGCGCTCGGCAAGGCCAAGGGCGAGGACTTCTGGGGCGTCGCCGAGGACGCGCGCTCGGTGGCGGAGTTCATCCGCCGCTACCTGACCGAGAACAAGCGCTGGTCGTCGCCCAAGTACCTGCTCGGCGAGAGCTATGGCGGCATCCGCTCGGCGCTGCTGCTCAGCGAACTGCAGGGCGGTCTCGCCGCCGTGGCGATCAACGGCGCGATGCTGATCTCGCCGGCGTTCGACCTGCAGTTCGTCGACGGCAGCGGCAGCGACCTGCAGATCGCGCTGCTGGTGCCGACGCTGGCGGCGACCGCGCTGTACCACCACGCGCTGCCGGAAGAACCCAAGGATGCCGCGGCGTTCCTGCAGCAGGCGCGCGCGTTCGCCGGCGGCGAGTACCTGACGGCGTTGTTCGCCGGCGCCGGCCTCGCCCCCGAGCGCCTGACCAGCGTCGTCGCGCAGCTGCACCGGTTCACCGGTCTGTCGGAGGACTACTTGCGGCGCACCAACCTGCGCGTCAGCGCCGCGCGCTTCCGCCGCGAACTGCTGCGCGCGCGCGGCCTGGTGGTCGGCCGCCTCGATGCGCGCTACACCGGCACCGAGGCCGACGACGCCGGTGAAGTGCCGACCGGCGACCCGATGGCCCCGGCGATCAGCGGCGCGTATGTCGCGACCTTCGAGGACTACCTGGCGCTCGAACTCGGCGTGCACATGGAACGCAACTACGAAGTGATCTCGGGCCGGGCCGGCGGCGCGTGGAAACGGTCCCCCGGACTCAACCACTCGTTCGCCGGCTGGCTCGACGTGATGCCCGATCTGGTGCGCGCGCAGGCGGACAACACCCAGTTGCGCCTGTTCATCGCCAGCGGCCTGTACGACACCGCGACCACGTTCTTCGCCGCCGAGTACCAGGCGCGGCGCTACGGCATGGACCAGCAGCGCGTGACCGTGCGCAGCTACCCTTCGGGCCACATGGTCTACCTGCACGAGCCGTCGCTGCAGCAGCTGGCCGGCGACCTGCGTGCGTTCGTGCAGCCGGCGAAGTAGCCGCGCAGCTCACCCGTCCGCGGTCTTCTCTACGATGTCGGTCTGCAGCCGCGGATCGGCGGCCGGCACATGGCTGACCGGCAGGCCGAGTTCGGCGCGCACCAGGTTGGTGCCCTGGGCGATGGCGGTGGTCTTGAAGAACGCGATGTCGCGGTTGCAGCCCTGGCGGCCGAAGCCGCAGTCGCTGGAGACGATCAGCTGCTCCGGCGCCACGTGTTCGAGTGCCTTGCGGATCCGCGCGGCGATGTCCTCCTTGCGGTCGACCTGCAGCGTGCGGTGGCTGACGACGCCGACGCACAGCTTCTTCGGCAACTTGCCGCGCAGCGCCGAGAACAGCTCGATCTCCCTGAAGTCGCGGTCGGTCATCTCCACCGTCCAGACATCGCCGCGGCAACCGTGCAGGTACAGTTCGAACGCCTCGCGGTAGCTGTCGTTGTCGATCACGCGCTGCATGTTGGGGTTGCCCCAGCAGGTGTGGATCCACAGCTCGACGTCGTCGAGACCCTGCACTTCACGG
>Ga0209488_10002538_pt1 | contig 14941 bp, 20 predicted proteins | sample Rivendell_Oct201_8_FD_188349 | JGI IMG/M metagenome (GOLD analysis project Ga0209488, IMG submission 188349) | Vadose zone soil microbial communities from the Eel River Critical Zone Observatory, Northern California, USA -... | ecosystem: Environmental > Terrestrial > Soil > Vadose zone >... | reverse complement strand
CATACAGGCGTTGGCAAAGCTCGGAGCCAGGGTCGGGGTGAAACCTGACGAGTGCACCCACCTAGTCGTCAAGACTATCGCACGTACGGAAAAGCTCCTCTGTGCAATGGCGGTAGCCCCCGCTGTCGTGACAGAAAAGTGGGTCCACAGCTCCATTGCGGCCAAAAAGTTACTCCGTGGGTGACTCATTCGCTTCGGTTCCCCTTGCCACCTGTACCTGAGTACACTCCTTTCTCTCTTCCTTCCTTCCTACGCAGCTACGAACAAGTACACGCTCTCGGACCCCGTCAACGAGAAGAAATGGAAATTCAAGCTCGCAGACGCACTGAAGCGCGCCAAGGCCAACAAGGGCCAACTTTTCGCCGGCAAAGTTTTCTACGTGACGAACAAGGTACCGCTGGACAAGAAATTGCTCAAGAACGTCGTGTCGGCGCACGGCGGGCAGGTGAGCAGATTCGTTTGAATTGCGCGCGCGGGATTGGTCATAACGTAAAATGACCGCGGGGATGGGTTGATAGTTACGCCAACAAAATCCTACCATCCGCGCGCTGAGCGCTGGCAAGCGGTCTGAGCATCACTACGTGATTTCCTGTCTCGAGGATGCACCGATATGGCGGCCAATTGCCGAAGCTGGTCATCCGATTTACTCCCAGGAGCTCATCCTCAGCGCGGCTCTCACGCAGGAGATTCGTTTGAATGCCGAAGACGTTCGACTTGACACGCCGTGATGGAGTGGTTATCAAAATCGGACTATGCTGTTTCACTCCATTACATGTTAGTTTTAATTGGGTGTAGCTTGGTTGTCAGGAAATGCACGGTTTATACATGAGTCCCCGCATTTTAACCATTTGTAAACAATATTTTATCAACAGTTGGCGCAATCGCTATCTTCAAGTTTTTTGCAAAGGCGTCAGAGCACGATTACCCAGCAAATATACGGGGACTGCACACATGACGATATTAAGGTACACTGTCACCAACCCCATGCGAATGCGGATCGCTCATTCAGATCAACGGAGAGATCGAAAATGACCAGACGCTGGACTTGCAAGTCGTAAACCCATTTCCGGGATGGGACGTCCACTCCATCAAGGGTGAGGTGTCTGGGAGCCCGGCTGACGCCGAGAATGGTGACGACGCCCAGGAGTTGGACGACGCCGAAAGCACCATCCCCCCAAATATCGAGGTACGTATCGTGCGCGCTGAATACGATGACTCGGCTCTGTGCCGTGCTTCCTGTGGCATGGGTGTGGGCGTACGCGTCTTCCGAGTCAGCACGTTGTTCGGCAGCATCCGGGGGCTGCGTTTCGCCGTCGTCGATGTGTGCGGTACCATACGCATGGCCATCGACGCTGAGGGAGACGAGTAGGGCATATGGCGCCGCGGCGCTTGCATGCGTCGTATAACCTGGCTGGGAGTGCAAGAGCAACGCAGCACCCGAGCGGATGAGGACGGGAATGTGGCCAAGAGGCGCGTCCAGGTCTACCGTGCTTCCGCCGGCAGGCGCGCTCACGATTGCGTGGGTGTACCAGTCACGCCAGGTGACTTGTCCGCGACCAGGAAGGAAGCCTGTTCACGCGGGATCGGGATAAATGAGGTTTGAGGCGCCATCACACCACACACAGGGGCTAGGGCTCACCCGAAACAGAAGTGACGTTTGGTGTTAGCACGGGTGTCACCAAGATGTCGCGTCCGACCATGAACTGACGGTCTACCGAGAGCAGCTCCGGCTCTTGGGGGAATTCAAAAAAGAGTGCGCGCACAGGTGGCGTGCCATACAACGATGAGTTGGCGAAGAGCGTATACTGAAGACCACTCGTATCAACGGATAGCAAGCAACCGAGAGAACAGAGAACGTGCCCAGTAAGGAAGTAGAGCGTAGCGCACGGCTGTGGCAACGCGGGTGGCATGGGCGACACTTTCCCATCGATATGGTTCCTGGGGAATTGCGCCACGGATGTTGTGGTTACGGAAGAACGGTGTGAATGCGGCGAGTTGCATCCATCGATTACAAAGTTCCTCGTCGGTATTTCCAACTGCAGAATGAAATTTGTAACTTATCAGCGCCCAAGCAGTCATGATATGTAGATGAAACCAGCTCACTGAAGCCGCAAGCGTCTGCTCCTACCATCGGGATTTGGAAAAGTTGGAATTGTAATACGCCCTGGATGCTGTGGTACAGGTACGACCACTTGCTCCAGTTGTCTCCCAACTGATGGCGGAGAAACGTATCAGAATCGGACGCGCTCGGCCATCCAAGAAGATACGACTCACCCAGTGCCCTGTCCACCTTCCCGAACCAGCGAAGGTCGAGCGAGAGATAAGGAACGGGCGTTTGCCTGGATGTAGTTCCCGGACGGCCAAGTTTGCCGTACGAGCCAATAGGTGTCCAAACAAATTGTGCATATCGAGCTCCGTGCGGCCACCGTGATGCGTCGCGTTCATTGCGATCGTCTGTGTAGACAAGTCACCCAGAGCTACGGAGAAAGTGGTGAGAGATACGAAAAGGAGCAGGGCCAGAAATATTTTCACCATTGTGGATCGCATACAACGGTGAAGAACCAGGAGATATGTGTCCGATGGAAGATGCGTCGCCACCCCCGCTCGGGTTATTGGAAGATTGAATCCCAGCACCATAAGTAAGTGATCCATTGACAGTGATATTCCCACTTGGTCCAGAAACTACCGGGTCGTACCTATTGATAGACAGTTGATTATCGACAATAGGAAGTGTGACTATAGATTACCCCTCTGGATAATCGGTTACAAGATTCCCGGGATCCCCAGGAAGGATGATCGGAGAGCGGTTGAGTCGACCAGCAACTGGGGGGCTATTTTCCCTGTCAACAACGGGCCACAAGATGGGTGCCACACCTACCAATGGCCATCACAGAAAGACTTGGGCTCATTCATATCCAGCCAAAGACCGGAGAACTCTACGCCCAACGAGGTCCAGTTACGCAAAGCTTCTTTCCACCATAATACCACATTTGGAGCCAGCCAGTCCGGAAAGACCTGGAATTATGTTGAGTAATTGGTACGCTGAAAAGGTCATCCAGCCTACAGTGTGCCCCGGCCAGACTTGCCCTATGAACAACGAATGATCGGGATTGCGAATAAATACATCCCTAGGAGACATGAGGTCACTTGCGAGCGATGCCGAGGGTCGTGAGCCTCACAGTTCAACCCCACGAGTGTAAGGATCGTACTACCGATGCGTGAGTGACGCTCGTTGCGATCGCAGAAAAGACAAAGCTTACCACGTCCGTCGCGTTCATGACAAGGGCCGCGTAGCCATGAGTGATGGGGATATCTACCACTCGCATGAGCTATTTCCTCAGGAGCACATACGGGATCGCATACAGTGCTGTCCGTTTGCCCCCTATGCGGACTGTCAGCCTCACACGTGGCGATCGTAGAAGAACAACTGACTAGGTTTCTGATAAAATCGCGCATTTCATTCGCGGGAAATGTGACGGGGTCGACTGTGAAGTCTCTGTAGTCATGATACAACTCCAAGTCGTTCCACATTACTGCACACGGCATCGTCAGCCATAAGCATGCCGTGCGGGAGAAGCCATTTTCGGGATTCCGAACTCGAACCTTCGAGCGGGATATTCGCCGCGAGCATGGCGTCGACTTGCTGTTTCGTCTCGGCAAGACTTGAATAACCCCATCTACAAAGATGGAAGCCAAAACCCCAATTTGGCGGGCGGGTGGGCAAGCCAACCACTTGGGCATATTGTTCGAGCACGCGATTCGGGTCTGGGCCTGAGAAGAAGTACAAATCGAGTGTGCCACCGATGATGCGGTACTGTATCAGAGACTGGTTCGAGGATGGTGGCGACGCGAGGATGATGTCCGATCCTGCAGCGCTGGGAAGAGTCGGCATAGTCAGAGGGAGAAAGCCGACGGGTGCAAAGAGAAACGGCACCTGGCAAGGAAGACGCCATGAGATTGGAAACTGTTTATGGATGGTACCCAGCGATGCTCGAGATAGAAGGGATGGGAGCCGTAACTAGCGAAATAGGTGAGACGTGGAAGAAACACGTAGAAAGAACAGACATGTTTTCATCAAAAGGGTCTGGTGCGTCTCTGTTCCACATTGTCTGGGTTGTGCCATTTAGGACGTCCCGGCGGAAGCCACTGGAGGCCACGACTTCGCCTAATCCATAGATGTTAGTATCGAGTGGAAGGGACGACGTGAGCTGACGTCAAACACGTGAGTGCTAATTGAAAAAGAAAGACGGAGATGAAGAGACGGGGCACCTGCAAATATCTGTCCTCGAAAACTAAAGGGAAACCGTCGACAAAGGCAGGGATCGGCGGCGAGGGCAATGACGTCAAGCGCGTGTCGAAGATGGGGACAGACCCAGGGTCGGATCGACGTGTGATCCAGAAAGCAAACGGCGACGGATCATAGTGGAATTGCAAGTCTGCACTTTCCAGGCATTCAAGTTCTGGCTTTGGAAGGTCAAAGTATTCCGACGGAAGTGTGAATTGTTGAGCTGATTGGTCAAAAATGTTGACGTGTAACCTGAGAACGGTGCTCAGCTCGCTGACATGTGGAGACAGCGTGCAGTGCGGACTCACCGAGAAGTGGTTTCGTATGTGACCTGTATCGTAAGATTGGCGATGTCGTTTCCAAACGCGTTGCACGGAGGCCCAGCAAGATGAAGCTGCGCTCTGAAACCGTTTTTGTTCTCTCTGAGATAATCGAGGGTGTAGCCTTGGAGTATTAATTAGATCTGTCGGGTCGGCGAAAGAACGGGGAGAGAGAAGAACACAAACCTGGACAATCGGCGACACTCCCCGAGTACTTCTCCGACTCAACAGCGCGGATCTCGTCGAGAAGTACCGAGGCCTGTCCTCGCCAGAACTGATACGGATACGGATACGGCGCCGATCCGAGCAGGAGAGCTACGATGACCGACAACACAGCGCCAAAGGTCCTGCAAGCGGCAAGGGCCTCTCCTCAGCAAACCCCCACCCACAAAAAGTCGAGGCAACCTTACCATGTCAAGCAACGCCAGCGTATCCACTGGCAGCTGGGTCGCCGACCCCCATGATCATGATCCTGCGACCGTGACGCTGCGACTTGGAGGCCATCACGAGGCTTGTGCATTGGCGGCGTTCTGTCACGCTCGCCCCAATCGACCTTAGGTTGCTTGCTGCCATCACCACGTTGCGAATGCGGCTTTGGAGTTGGCATCGCCGTAAAAGCTGAACGATGGCGGCGACCAGGGTGTGGTAAGACAGAAGGTGGAGGTCGAGCGCCCTCGGCACTTGCAGGCAATTCCCAATTGGCTTATGACCAGCCGCATCGATAATAATACGTCAGAGGGAGTACGTTACCCGCGAATTTGCGAATCGGCAAACCGACCACGTCTTCTTCCCTTTCCTGATCATTCATGACTTTTTTTACGTGGAATTTGGAAGCGATCCATTTTTATTTAATCATTGGTCTTGTTTGCGCGTATTCGCTACCGGGTCTCGAAAGGCCCATTTGTGAAGGGTTAAAGCAGGACGTCTCACTTGCATAAGTGTCATCGATCGTGATTAGATCAATGAATACCAGATAAAGGCCATCCTAGTCCGCGCCACGAAGTAGGTGGTCTCTAGCGTAAGGATGCTTGGCATGTCCGAAGTCTCGAGTTCTAAGCCCGACATGAAAACCTGCGTTCAAAAAACTGGTACATTTCAGTGATGTATCCATATTTTTTCTACCGTAGAATGAGATGATGTATCAACTTGTAAGAACGTTGGGGTTAAATGAATGCTCAACAATAACGATACGAATAATAATTCCACCCAGAAAAGAAAGATGTCTATACAGAAACAATGTTGGATGTATGTACCTGAAAAGCAGCGGGAAAGCCATATGCGTTATATATACGACTGAATGGAGGGAGGCGGGGACGGACGGCAGGGAGAGAGGGGGGATGAGTGAGAATACACATACATGATATAGACCCAAAAAAAGAGAAAATGTATAGATATAAAGCGATCAGGCCCTCGGCAACGAGATAGAAGTGGTAGTACCACCGTGGGCATTGCTGCTGCTTCGCCGCGCGGCACTCGAGAGGCGGCCGTGGGACTGGAGCTTGACTTGCGCCTCGAGCTTGACGCGTTGCTTGCGGACCTCATCGTCTCTGAGCCTAAATGAGTTGGCCAGTTCAATAAACAAGTCCGGCGAAGAGGAGATCAAGAACGATGGCGGGCGCCTAAGGAGGTTCAGCACCTCCGCCTCCTGCTGCATCCCGAGCAGCGTACGGTGGCAACAGGCAACGATGGCGAGCCCAACACGGAAGAGAAAAACCACCCCTTGAGAGGGCACGTCAGCATGTGAAGGAGAGAAAATACGAAATCGTACAAACCTTCACTCAAAAAGATGTCCCATACCCTTTGAAAGTAGTGAGCTGGGAGGGCCTCCACGAAGAGTGTTGAAAACCTGAAAAAAACAAACGTCAGGTCAGACGCGCACTCGCATCACGATGGGAACACCGACCATGGTCGGCAAACGCGAATAGGGGGAATAGCCATTTCGACGAACAGCTTCTTCGCGATTGTGGGGTCAAATGCTTCCACAGACTTGGCAAACAGCGACGCGTCTATGTCAAGTTGGACGGAACTAGAAGAGAAGTACGCCCGCAGGTGCGAGTCCATGAGAGAAATGAAGATCCAAAACGCGTCCTCCTCTGGGGACTGCAGGAGCAGCTGACCCGCGATGAACGCCAAGCCTGCGACAGACGGACCTCAGACTTTCTCACATTATCAACAACAAATAAACCCACCTTTGGAGTACTGGATGTCCGGAACCATCGTCAGATATGCCTGTATGACCGAGACCAACGGCCCATTCGGCTGGGACAGCAGCACATCGTTGGGGAAACAACGCGCAGCGTCCCGCTGGATGTCCGCAAATGCTGGAACCTTCTCGCGCCGACCAAGCTGCATATACAAGCCTTCAATGCGCTTCGCTTTGCTGTCCGTCAGGTGCGCCCACACCTGATAGCGCACCGATGCCGGCACGCCGTCTTGGAGCAGCTTGCGGATTTTCTTGCTCTTGCGCGCCTGCGATGGCGGCGTCGATGACATCACCGCGATCCACTTCAGCTCGCGCGCACGGTGCGCCTCAACAGAACCCACGCCTGCGCCTGTCGAAGTTCCTGCGACTGGAAATAGAGATGTCGCGGAGGGGCTGACAGGTGAGCGTGTGTCGGACGCGCCGCCCGACGTCGAGGACATCGCAGGGCTATCTACGCGCAGGAACGATGGTCGCCCCTCACTCCCCGAGCTCTTACTATTGGCGGCCGAGTCTTCGCTCAGTCGCAGGCGAGTCGGGTTAGGGCGGATGAGCTCAAAGTCGGTGTCCTTCACCTGCACAGTGTCGGCCTCGTATAATCCCCCGTCATCCCGCGATGACTTTGCGCGGAGTGCCGATAAAGATATCTTCGAGCGAAGCGAGCCACTTCTTCCCAAGGATGCGTTAGAGGTTGGGGCCTGCGGGTGCGAGGACACCTGTGAGCGAGCAGCGTCGCCACGGGTTGAGCGCTCGACGTTCGATGATCTACGTCGTAACGAGCCCATGGACAGTTGACGGGAAAACAGAACCTCGTTTCCTTGGGCGGAACGGTTTGACAGCAACTGGCTCTCACTAGCAGAGATCTGGATCGATGGGGGTGAACCCTTCACCGCCGGGCGACTCGACGCGGCCTCGTCTGGTTTCGCAGGGGACTGTGATGGCCCCTCGCGCTCTTGTGTGGCTTTCGGGGGACCAGAGCGTAGCAATGGTTCGCTCTTCACGGGCGTCAGCTTGCGACGTAGAGTTGGAGATGTTGGGGACGAAGTTGGGTGTACTGGCGAAGAAGCGCTGGAAGTCAAGGCTCGTGTGCTGCCTCTGGCCGACGTTTGGGATAGTGCCAACGGGGACGGGGTATACTGTCGAGCCTGGTGAATACGGGCGGTATGGGCAGCAGCCCGAGCAGCCATCGGGTTCGCCCGGGAATTGGGAGTCGATTCCGCGGCCGGCGGACGGGAGTTCGTCGCCTCTCGGCTATCAAAGAGGACTTCATTTAAACGAAAGGGAATGGGATGGGATGTAGTACGAACCTCTGCTCTTTTGGACGAGCCTCGGGGCCAATCGAAGAGTCAAAACCCGAGAAAGAACGCGAACGAGGACGGGCAACCCCAGCCTTTGGAACAAAGCCTGGTCGAGGAATAACGTCCGTAGTCGCACCCTGGCGCGGGGCTGGGGGTCGCGGCTTTGCTGGAGCTGGAGCTGGAGAAAGCTTGTTCTGCGCCGGAATACTAGCAGGAACGAATGCTGGGGTCGGCACTGCGGCCGGGGCCACGCGCATTCGATTCGCCGTGATATCGTTTGGCGGATCAACCGAAAAATTGATTGGTACTGGCCCTACAGCAGAAGCAAGATCCTGTATGGTCGTTCCGTAGATGGTACTAAAGCGCGGAAGCCCGTTCGGCGCGACACGCATCTGAGCTGCCCTGTGCATTACGTTGACTAGCGATGTCGAAGGCGGCGGTTGCACAAGCGGCATCGGGCGCCAGTATAGCGGGCTTTCCGGTGATAAGTTTGGCTTTGGGGCATTCGGATGGGGAAGAAAGACGCCGGTTAGTGATGGGTCGACAGCCGGCTCTGCTACCGCGCGCAGGGGCGAATGTGGGGCCATAGATGTCGGCATCGCAGCAAACGTTTGGGAGGGGCTAGATGTCTGTGGAAACCTGGTGGTATATGGAGGAGGCGGGGTTGGATTCATCACAACGAGCGGTGTCGGTCCACCGCGACTTTTCTTTTCTGGTCCCGTACTTGAAGAGCTCGCAGCAGGTGAGGTGGGAGATTGAGGTTGCGATCTAGGTATATCTTCATTATCTTGAACGACGATGCTTTGGGGCTCTTCAAAGGTACGCCCATCGGACTTTGTGGAAGATACGGGACTTATCAGAGGACTGCCTTTCCCGTGGTCCGCTTCAATCCTTTGACGCAAAGCAGACGTTGCACCGCTTCCTTGGAGAGTAGCGACGGGGGACAGTGGCACGGTTGAGGAGGTATTTGAACCCGGAGGTGAGGATTGCGGCGAGCCAAAGTTAGTGTGAAGTAGCGGGGAAGTGACCGTCGCAGTCACGAGATTCGAAGGCTCAGGATCTAACGGACTACTTGTCAAGGCAAGCGGCGGGGGAATATTCCGGATCGCTTGCACCGCCATTGGAGGAGTCGCTTCCCGAGGTGGCGGGAAGACTGACGTCTCAGGTGGCGGTGATAATGGCTCGGAAGGCGGTGCTGGTGCTGAATACTGTGAATCTTGTGAATGGCGGACCTGCGGAGGGGGCTCTGTAGGGACGGGAGGCGGTACGGTAGCAACCGTGTAGCCAGATGACTTGGACATTTTCGAGGAAATGGACAGCCGGGAATAACGATAGTTGTCGTAGAACGACGCGCCATCCCCGTCGTCGCTATACTCAGAGACGGATGACGTTGGTCGAAGCGCATCCAGCACGAAAGAGGTGGCCCGACTGGACGGCGTAGGAATTTGTGTTGGAGGCGCAGGGAAGCCATCGACTGTTTCTTCTAAAGACGTACGCTCGCGCTCAGATTGAGACGAGAACTCGTGGTCGCTGTTGTCTCCATCCTCATCCTCGTCCTCATCCTCGTCATCTTCATCTTCATCTTCATCTTCATCTGCATCTTCACCTTCACCTTCACCTTCACCTTCACCTTCACCTTCATCTTCATTGTCGTCGACATTACCAGAAAGGAAACCTTGGAGCATGGACAGTCCGATCCCAGCAGCGCCATCAGAATTGCGTGCCAAACGGACACTGCCTGTACCATCAACACCCAAATAGGAACTGGAAAGTTCCATCTTTTGGGGTGATGGTGGTGGGAGACTATGAGCCGCGATGGGCGTGTCTGATGACTGTGAACCAGCTTGCGCTGGGCCCAGGGAATCGAACGTAGGACCTGATACCGGCATAGATGAGGGCGGGGTGTCTGGGGTATCTAATTTTAGTTGAAAGGCACTGGGTAATTGATTTTTAGCGTTATGAGAGGATTCTGAGACAACGGATAGTCCGGTCTTATCCCTGAGAGGGGGCTCTGCGAACGACTCGGACGGCGTTGGGGGTGAGGCTGACTCGTGGGCAGATGATGACGAAGAGTGGCTCATAGAAGGCGTAATAAGTGGATCATGATGAGATGGCTCAGTGGAGACATGGTACCTGGGTGACGTCTCCGAGATGTGTGGATGCCAGTGATCGTGTGGGAGAGGATTCGAGACGGAAGGAGTGGAAGGACTAGAGGATACATGGGGCACGTCTTCCTCATGAGACTCGGCTCGAGAGGGTGACGGAGCGGGGCTCCCGGGCTGAGACGGTTGTTGCCTACGAGATGGCGTTAAAGAGCGGGGACGTGGTGACTTGGAGGTGGAGGAACGCTTGGCAATGACAGGCGTTTTGAGCTTCCCAATGAACTGAACATAGGTGGCGGCAAAGCGGCCAACGACACCTTCACAGTAGCCCTGTCCGAAAGAGTAAGGAGTGGGTGAAGACGGTGAATGGTGAGAATGAACGGACGAGATAAATGCCATCCTCGTCAGGGAGTTGCATCAAGACCGTGATTTCATCACCCTATTTGACTTTGCTGAGAGAAATGCAAAAAGTAGAGTGGAGAGAGGGAACAGACCTTAAAGAACATGAGATCTCCTGGTTGTTCGGCGACACAGTCCTGGAGAGCTAAACATTTTCCAATTCCTCCTTTTTTAGCAAAGCGAGTCCATCTGGAGAGTTGAGAGGCGTCCATTAAATAGAGAGCGTCTGGATAAGATTATAAGTGAGACAGAGCTCAAAATGACGGGTCTTTTCGTTTTCTCGCCTCTGTGGGAGAGTTTTAGGCGGCGGGCGAAGATATCTCGGCCGTAAATGGAGAAGTCAATTATTAGCCGCAGCCGATGCGATGCTTTAACCCCAACACTTGATCTGATCCATCAATCAGACAGATGCAGAGCACATCCTTTTGCGTTTCTCCCGACGGACCAGCTAACAGCGCGCACACCCCTCCCGGACTCGGACTCGGAGCCTGAGCGCCGATAGATCACCACTCAATCTCAATAACTACTATTACCGCCGGACAAGTTTGCCCCATTTGGTCCTCTCCTCTAACGGCATTACACTCTCTCTGAGTTTAGGCTTCGTATCGTTTGGCACTGTACTGTATGGATCACCGTAATATTCGTCGCCTGCCTACGTAACTGGTCATCCCGGGCCTCTGCGGCCTGATAGAGTTGCCCAGCCGTTTCTTATGTGCATCTACTTGGGGAGCACATGTTTTCCTTCTCTCCCGCTATCGGCCTGGCTTGGAGCCCAAGTCATCACGATATAGACAGGCTAAACTCATTCTCGCTGCGAATGGGGATCGGGCGATCGAGGGGCGATCGTGCGTCGCATCCCTCGTTGTGAACTCGGGCTAGTAAGGGCCAGATAAATGCTGTGATTGACCATGCTTGAAGAGGCGCAGATCCGCGTGGCGCGCGAGGTACGCACACCTCAACTGCCAGTGAGAGACCTTTGATCGACAACCCACTTTTGGGATCCGGTGACTCATTAGCGTTTCCATGTTGAGCTTCCATATCTCCTAAAAATACTTGCGACCATATGCGATGGAAGCGTTGGTCAGTGTGCTTCCCTCTCAGACAACTTCATATGTAGGATTTACATTTGAATTGATGAGTTGTATGGTGCTGCAATGTTTTCTTTCTTTTTTGGGGGTAAGGGTAGAAGTAATGACTACTCACACCCCCAAAGCCTAGCTATGCAGACGCTGCAGAATTACTGAACCCGTCCTGCTTCTGGGTCTGTTGTAACTGGGCCTGCAATTCGACCAACTAGAGGAGATGAGAGAGAATAATTAATTCATAGATGACAAATGCAAGCACCTCCAATTTTTTCTTCTCGGATCTCTGTTCGATATCCTGTAGTTGAGCCTCTATCCGCTTTCTGTGTGGCGACCGGGTGAGCGTCATCAGCGGATTGGGTGGCAAACCGAGGACGGACGTTTCCCCACGAATGAATTCAAGTCGCTTGTCGACATTGGCCTTGGCTTCTGCCTGATCCTGTTTGACCAAGACTGGACCTACAAGCTTGAACACGACATTGTTTGGCGTCAAAGTGGCGAACTCCTGGTGATGGGCAGTTTGCGGAGAGTTCAGGTGAGAAAGCTCGGTCTTACCTTTTTAACGAGTTCGTTCTCTGAAAGTTGGGCATCAAGCCGCTGGCGGGCTTCTACCACGTTGGATAGCTCACCCTGAAGCCTTTGATATTCATTGGAGGCCACTTGAAGACGAGCTGTCAGAGACATCATGCCAGTGCCAGCGCCAGTGAGCGTTGCGATGCGTTACGATTGCGAGATCTGGTCGGTGTATGGCACGTGATCGCGGGAAGCTGGCAGACTTGGGTCCGCAGCGTCAGCGTCACGGTTTCCATTCAGGATATACACACAATTGAACAGCGTCCACGATGGACTCGTCTCCCACCTCGCTCTTTGATTCTTATGAACAAGACTTTCATCAGATCCTCCAGAGCATTCGTGTAAAGCTAGAAGGAGATGGTTCCGACCAACGTGGAGGTAGGCCATACAACACCTTTTCATTCTCGGGCTTTACCTCTCCTCGTTCTTCTCTCAGAGCAGAAAAAGGCAACTCTGCGTAGAGTAGAGATGGAACTCGACGAGGCAGCCGAAATGGTGGGCTCCTCGGTCTTTTTTCGTACATATAGGTGCTTACACCCGTTCCACGAAACCACGGCAGATTTCGCAAATGGAGATTGAGATTCAGGGGATACCCCAGTCTATCAGACCACAGTACCAGTCCCGTATCAGGTCCTCCAAGGCGGATCTCGAACGCTACAAGAAGCTCTCTCGTGAGATGCATGCGCAAGCTTCGCGCGTGGATCTGTTCTCCTCGCGTGGTGGCGGTGCACCAGCCACCTCCGACGAGCCCTATGGCTCGAGCGACCGCGCACGTCTGTTAACCGGCACTGCAATCCTCGAGGATGGCTCCAGACGCCTGCAGGAAAGCCAGCGCATCGCTCTCGAGACAGAGGAGCAAGGTGCCGGCATCCTCCAGAGCTTGGTCGGACAGCGTGAGCAAATCGAGAATGCTCGCAATACGGTGCGTCGCGGCTGCTGCTCCCCTCCCAGCAGCTCCTCTGCCGTTCAATGCATACAGAGTTAACTCGTATTGTCGTACAGCTCCAAACTGCGGATAATTCTATTGATCGAGCGTCTGGCACGCTCAAGAAAATGATTCGTCGGTAGGTGCTTTCACTTTCCGAGCCGTTCTCGGCCGATGCGGTTGTTAGGTGGTTCTAAAAGCATCGATTTTGCCTTTTCTTTTCCCGCAGAATGTATCAGCAGCGCTTTGTCACCGCCATCATTATTATTGTCCTTGTTATACTCATCGGCTTTATTCTCTGGGCGAAACTGCGATGATAGCATGGCGCGTTCAAAGCCCATGGACCCACCCCGTTTGCACCTGAATACTTTTTGGGGACACACCTGTATTTATGCATCTACCGTCTCTGCCATTCATCTTTGTTAGTATGTATGCCTTACGCTACTAGGATGCAATCTCACAGGCCTCCGAATCGAGTCCTTGTTGTACGCCACCTCCAGGTGGCCGTATCGCGGACAGGTTATCCTTGTATCTCGAGGGCCCTTGTAGCTGCACTCACGAGTCCTCGCGTTTGTCTACCTGTTTGCGACTATACCCTCGTGCATCATCTCACGACACCGCTGGGTCCACCTCACAGTCGTGTGGGTGTATACAGAACACCGTATATGTCGTCCTTTGTACTTGAATCTTCATGATTACTTTTGTTTTGGCATAGTGCCGCTGAATCATGTCTTTAAGTTTGATGCACAATCAATTGTTCGCGACGGATACTCGGATATTCATAGGAACAGGCCACGCGCAGGCGGTCATGCACCTGGGTGACTGTCAGTCATCAGCTCGGTCTGCAGCTCAGGGTTGTGTCTTGCCGATTCATAGGTGGGTGGTTTTCGCTCTTTGGCCTCCTTGCAACGTTGTACCATCTGCAACCAACATTTTGTGGTCACTGATATCCGTGATATCGACGCGCCACATCTCCACAGGGTGTTTGTTTCCATGGCCCCCTTACAGTATGTATTATTTTAGATCGCGTCTGCAAATAACCCGTGGTGTGCGAGGGCGAGGACTCGTAGCAGCCCTTAACCTTCACATTACAAATACATTTCACTTCTACGCGTAATTCATCAAACAGATTTGACGCTTTCAATGTCTTTTTTTGTTCTCGTGGGAAATGAAAGCCAGTATCACGTGATCGATTTAGAGGGCAGACACGAACGCGCGTCGGACAATCTTGCCCGCCGTGGCACTCGCACATCAAACATATTCGCATCAAATTTCACTACGTTAGGGAACAGGTACACAACGGTGAACTAAAAATCGTCACTCGCATCCACACTAAGGACAACGCCGCGGATATTCTTGGTCTAACTTAAGCCCTGAGCGCAGATTGAGCACGTGACTCGGGAACTGCCGCTTACAGGAGTATAATGCGGCGGGCAAGATAAATCTGGGTGATTGTCGCCGAAGGCGGCAATCCCGCGGAACCCAAAATGGTACCCTGGGTTTTCTATTTTGACATGGGTGCCAGTGCGTTGTCTTACAGAACCATATATCCATATTTGACCTCTGTATTCACAATTTCATGATGTAAAAAGTGCCAGTTATAGTCTCTGCCTCAGCGCCTCCAAGCCCACCGCGGTCTCTAAGTTTCCCAAGCAACACTGCATTACTACCTGCAGTTGTGGCCACAGTTTCGGTCACTCGGCCAAGCGACCCTCTCACCTTTTTTGTCACATCATAGCAACTTGTCATCCCATCCC
>Ga0209488_10002537_pt1 | contig 14942 bp, 12 predicted proteins | sample Rivendell_Oct201_8_FD_188349 | JGI IMG/M metagenome (GOLD analysis project Ga0209488, IMG submission 188349) | Vadose zone soil microbial communities from the Eel River Critical Zone Observatory, Northern California, USA -... | ecosystem: Environmental > Terrestrial > Soil > Vadose zone >... | reverse complement strand
CGGCCGGGACAGCATCTGGTTTCGCCGGAGGTCTACAACCAGATCTTCAGTCTCCACGGGATCACCATGCTGTTTTGGTACGCAGCGCCGATTCTCTCGGGGTTCGGCAACTATCTCGTGCCGCTGTTGATCGGCGCCCGCGACATGGCGTTTCCGCGCCTCAACGCGTTCAGCTACTGGACCTTCGTCCTCTCCGGCGTGTTTCTCTACGCCAGCCCGTTCCTCGGGCAGGCTCCCGACGGCGGGTGGTTCGCCTACGTACCCCTCACGACGTCACAGTATTCGCCCGGATTGAACATCGATTTCTACGCGCTCGCGTTGATCTTCCTGACGATCTCCACGACGGCCGGCGCGATCAATTTCATCGCCACGATTCTGCGCCTGCGCGCACCCGGTATGACGATGTCCAAGATGCCGCTCATGCTCTGGAGCACGCTGACCACCTCGATCATGATCGTGCTGGCGCTGCCTGCCCTCACCGCGGCGTGCGTCATGCTCGAGCTGGATCGCCATTACGCAACGCACTTCTTCGATCCGTCGCTCGGCGGAAGTCCGTTGTTGTGGCAACACCTGTTCTGGGCGTTCGGACATCCGTGGGTGTACATCGTGTTTCTGCCGGCGACCGGAATGATTTCGATGATCCTCCCGGTGTTCAGCCGCCGTCCGATCGTCGGCTACCCCTACGTCGCAGGCGCGACCGTCGCGATCGGTGTCCTGAGCTTCGCGGTGTGGGCGCATCACATGTTCGCGACCGGCATGTCCGCGTCGGCGATGACCGTGTTCTCCGTCGCCAGCATGCTCATCGCAATCCCCAGCGCGGTACAGGTGTTTGCGTGGCTGGCCACGCTGTGGAAAGGGAAGCCCGTCATCACGACCGCGATGCTGTTCGCCTTGGGCTTCATCGTGCTGTTCGTGATGGGCGGGGTCACCGGCGTGATGGTCGCGTCGATCCCGTTCGACCAGCAGGTCACCGATAGCTATTTCGTCGTGGCGCACCTGCATTACGTCCTGATCGGCGCCAACGTCTTTCCGGTCTTCGCCGCCTTCTACTATTGGCTGCCCAAAATCACCGGCCGGCTGCTCTCCGAGCGGCTGGGACGCTGGAACTTCTGGCTCATGTTCATCGGCTTCAATCTCGCGTTCTTCCCGATGCACATCGTGGGTTTACACGGCATGCCGCGCCGCATCGCGACCTACCAGCCGGGGCTCGGCTGGGATGCGGCAAACCTGCTTTCGACGGTGGGCGCGTACCTGTTGGCGATCGGCGTCCTGGTCGGCGTCGTCAACGTGATCCGGAGCCTCCGCCGGGGCGCACCAGCGGGTGCGAATCCGTGGGTCGCCGACACACTCGAATGGAGCATCCCGTCGCCGCCGCCGGTGTACGCGTTCGAGCGCATCCCGACCGTGCGCACGCGCCATCCGCTGTGGGACGACCACGCCGAGTTCGCGGATCCCGATGATGCCCGCGTGCTCGCCGATGGGCGCGAGACGCTGGCAACGGGAACGCGCGATGCGCGAGGCGAGTGGGTGGCGAAGATGCCGGACGATACGCTCGTGCCGCTCATCGCCGCACTGACGCTCGGCATCGTGTTCGTCACGTTGCTCACAAAGGTGCTTTGGGTTGCCGCGGTGGCACTGATCGCAACCGGTGTCGCGGCCGCGGCGTGGTTATGGCCACGCGCATCGGAAGCACTCGAACAAGGACGCGGCCGGATCGGCATGATCGCGTTCGTCGCGACGGAAGCGGCGTTGTTCGCGTCGCTCTTCCTCAGCTACTGGTATCTCTCGCGCGGCCAGGCGGGCTGGCCGCCGCCGCCCTTCCCGCCGCCGACGCTCGGGCTCGCGACGCTCATGACGGTCCTCTTGCTGTCCTCGAGCGCCGCACTGCACTGGGGAACCACGGGGATTCGTCAGGCCGATCTCTCACGATTGGGCTTCGGCCTCTTGGTCGCGCCGCTGCTTGGTGCCGGATTTCTGCTCACGCAATTCTTCGAGTATCGCGAGTACCTGAGGCATGTGCTGCCGAAGAGCGGTGCGTACGGGTCGATCTTTTACACGATTACCGGAATACACGGCGCGCATGTGTTGATCGGCGTGATCATGCTGGTGTATGCCGGACTTCAGGAGCTGTACAGGCCGCGCATGCACCTGCCGGCGCGTCTCGTTTCCTGGTACTGGCACTTCGTCGACTTCGTGTGGCTCGGCATCTTCGCCGTCCTGTACGTGCGACCTCATCTCTAGCGGTTTGGGAAGGAAGTCCTCGTGAAGCGTTCTTGGCTACTGCTGGTCGCGCTCGTTCCCGCGTGCAAGGGCAATCGGCCGCCGGCGGCACACGCCGGTTCTCCCCCGCGGGCGATCGCGGCCCCGACGGCGCACGCCATCATGGCTCCGGCCGGAAAAGAATGGCCGCTGCCCGGCGGCGATTACGCGGCGACACGGTTTTCGTCGCTCGATCAGATTACGACGGAGAACGCCGCGCAGCTCAAGGTGGTCAGCACGTTCTCGACCGGTGTGCTCCACGGTCACGAAGGCAATCCGCTCGTGGTGGGCAGCATGATGTATGTCGTGACCCCCTACCCGAATCTCCTGTACGGCATCGATCTCACGCAGCCGGGCGGCGCCGTCAAGTGGACCTACGAGCCGAAGCCGAACGACCGCGCCGTGGGCATCGCGTGCTGCGACGTCGTCAATCGCGGGGCGAGCTACGCGAACGGCCGCATCTACTACAACACGCTGGACGCACACACCGTCGCGATCGATGCGAAGAGCGGCAAGGAAGTGTGGAAGGTGAAGGTCGGCAACATCGAGATCGGCGAGACCATGACGATGGCGCCGCTCGTGATCAAGGACAAAGTGATCGTCGGCGACGCCGGCGCGGAGCTGGGCGTGCGCGGCTGGATCGCGGCTCTCGATGCGGGCAACGGGAAAGAGCTGTGGCGCGCATACGCCACGGGACCGGATCGCGACGTGCTCATCGGGCCGAGCTTCAAGCCGTTCTATCCCGACCATCGCGGCGCCGACCTGGGCACCAAGACCTGGACCGGCGACCAGTGGAAGCTCGGGGGCGCCACGGCATGGGGATGGGTGTCGTACGATCCGCAGCTGAACCTCATGTACTACGGAACCGCAAATCCCGGCGTGTGGAATCCCGACATGCGTCCCGGCGACAACAAATGGTCGATGACGATCTTCGCGCGCAATCCCGACAACGGCGAGGCACGCTGGGCGTATCAGATGACACCGCACGACGCGTGGGACTACGACGGCGTGAACGAGAACATCCTGGCCGACGTCGAGATCGGCGGCCGTGCGCGAAAAGTGCTGTTCCACCCCGATCGCAACGGCTTTGCCTATACGATCGACCGCGAAACGGGAGAGGTCATCAACGCGGGCAAGTTCGTCTTCACCAACTGGGCCGATCGCATCGATCTGCGCACGGGCCGGCCGGTGGAGAATCCTGCGTATCGCACGAAACAGGGCGTCGTGACCCGCGGCATTTGCCCTTCATCGACTGGGGGCAAGGACGAGCCGCCCGGTGCATTCTCGCCCGTGACGGGATGGTTCTACTTCGCGAACACGAACGACTGCATGGACTACGAGGGCACCGAGGCCAACTACATCGCGGGGACGCCCTACGTGGGGGCCAGCGTCAAGATGTACGCGGGCCCAGGCGGACATCGCGGCGGCGTGAGCGCGTGGGACGCCGCACAGGGCAAGGCGGTGTGGCATATCGACGAGAACTTCCCGGTCTGGAGCGGCGTGCTCGCGACGGCGGGCGGCGTGGTGTTCTACGGCACCATGGACGGTTGGTTCAAAGCGGTGGACGCCCGCGATGGGCATGAGCTGTGGAAGTTCAAGGTCGGCTCGGGCATCGTCGGGAATCCCATCACCTACACGGGACCCGACGGGAAGCAGTACGTCGCGATCTACTCCGGGATCGGCGGCTGGATGGGTGCGGTCGCCTTTCCCGATGTCTCGATCGACGATCCGTATACGGCCCTTGGCGTGGCGGGCGCGATTCCCGATATCAAGAAGGCGAGCGGAATGGGTGGCATGCTGTATGTCTTTGCTCTCTAAAGCCGCGGTCATTGGTCTCATCCTCGGCGTCGCAAGCTGCGGCGGCGCAGGACGGCCCGACAAAACGGCGGCGCTGGCGATTTGCGCCGACCCCAACAACCTCCCGTTCTCCAACGACAAGCTCGAAGGGTTCGAGAACAAGCTGGCGCAGCTCGTCGGTCGCGACCTCGGACTGCCGGTGCGTTACACCTGGCTGCCGCAGCGGCGGGGCTTCGTGCGCAACACGCTGAAGGCGGGCCGGTGCGACGTGATCATGGGCGTCCCATCGAGCTTCGAGCTGGCGCGTCCCACCGAGCCGTACTACCGGTCCACGTATGTCTTCGTGTATCGGAAGGACCGGCATCTCGCGCTTCGTTCTTTCGATGATCCGCGCTTGCGGCAGCTTCGCATTGGCGTGCACGTGATCGGCGACGACTATGACAACGTCCCGCCTGCCGCCGCGCTCGCGCAGCGGCACATCGTACGCAATGTCGAGGGGTTCAGCATTTACGGCGACTATTCTCAACCCAATCCGCCGGCACGGCTCATCGACGCCGTGGCGCGCGGCGAGATCGACGTCGCCATCGCGTGGGGACCGCTCGCGGGATACTTCGCGCGCCGTTCGGCGGTCCCGCTCGAGGTGGTGCCGGTCACACCGCAGGTCGATGTCCCGTTTCTCCCGTTCGTATTCGATATCGCCATGGCGGTCCGGCGCGGCGACGACTCGCTGCGCGTCCGTCTCGATGCCGTGTTGGAGCGCCACCAGAACGAAATCCGGCGCCTGCTCCAGGACTACGACATCCCCCTGTTGCCTTTGAAGGCCGAGAGCTGATCATGCGATACCTCCTGACGTTCGCGGCGCTGGTGCTTACGCCGTTCGCCGCCGTAGCCGCACAGCAGCAGCCATCGACGCAAATGGGCCCCACGCCGGGACTCGGAGGCGCAACGACGGCAGCGAAGAATCCCTATGCCGACGACGTCGCCGCCATCAGAGAAGGACGTCGCTTGTACAACTGGTACAACTGCTCGGGTTGTCACGGCGATCACGGGGGCGGGGGGATGGGACCGAGCCTGCGCGATTCCACGTGGGTCTACGGCGGCAGCGACGGCGCGATCTTCCGTTCCATTTTCGATGGGCGCACGAAGGGGATGCCCGCCTGGGGCACCAAGCTTCCGGCGGACCAGGTCTGGAAGCTCGTCGCCTACATCCGGACCATGCGCACGTCGCGCGAGCCCGACAGGCCGTGAGTCGACTCGTCGGGCTTGGCTCGTTCTTTTTCATCGTTGCCGCGATGGTGTGCGTCATCGTCGCGCTGCTCGTACTGCTCGGTGCCAGGCGGAGGCGCGGCTCGCTCGCCGAGCATGCGCCCGTAGACGCGAGCGGCGGCACGGCCTGGATCGAGGTTGGCGGGTTAGTGATTCCCGTCGTCGTGCTCGCCGTGGCGTTCGTCGCCTCGGAGCGCGTCATGCACCGCACGACGACGACGGCTCACGCCGCGACTCCCGTCGCGGAGATCGACGTCACCGGACATCAGTGGTGGTGGCAGCTGCGGTACGACACTCCCGATGGAGCTCACCTATTTACCACCGCCAACGAGATTCACATTCCGGTGGGGAGGGCCGTGCGTGTCCGGCTCGAATCGAGTGACGTTGCCCACAGCTTCTGGGTCCCGGAGCTCGGCACTAAAGAGGACATGATCCCGGGGCGCACCAATGTGCTCGTGCTCGAGGCCGACCGGCCCGGGACCTACCGCGGCGAATGCAGCGAATTCTGCGGGGAGGAACACACCCGCATGGCCTTCACCGTCGTGGCGGAGACTCCGGACCGCTACGCCGCGTGGCTGGCTCATGAAGGGGCGTCTGCCGCGGAGCCGACCGATTCATTGGCGGCGCGCGGCAACGCCGCCTTTCTCGACAAAGCGTGTGGATTCTGTCATACGGTGCGTGGCACGTTGGCACAGGGCGTCGTTGGCCCCGACCTCACGCACGTCGCGAGCCGTCAAACGCTCGCGGCCGGCACACTGCCCAACACGCGTCCCATGCTCGAGGGCTGGATCATGAACGCGCCCGCGATGAAGCCGGGAACGCAGATGCCGGCGTTCCCCCAGATCGATGCAGCAACGCTGCAGGCCCTGGTCGCGTACCTCGAGACGCTCCGGTAAGCGCTACGGTTGTCCGCTATGCGTGAGAATCATCAAGGGGAAAGCGGCGAGTGCGGCGATCACGATGATGCCGAAGAAGACCCATCCCAGCATCTGTTGGACCTTTCCGGTGACATGCTGCCCCATGATCTGGCGGTCGCCGGCGGCCTTGAGAATCGGATAATAGGTCAGCGGCATGATCAGCATGCCGAAGACGATCGAGAAGTTGACGAGCGTGAGGGGCTTGATGCCGGTCAACGCCAACACCAGCCCGACCACCAGCATGGCAACCCACGTGCCGGTGAAGAAGGGCACCTCCCGCGGCGGCCGGTTCTTGTGCCATTTGAGACCGAAGAACTGGCACACGTTGTAGCCGCCTGACATTGCGGTCTCGACCGCGGCGCTGGCAACGCACGCCAGGACCCCCACCAGGGCCACACGCACCGCGATTGCGCCCAGCGGTACGGCGACGGGCAGAACCGTTGTGGATAGCAAGTCCGGGAAGATCGATCGTGGCAGGAACACGACCGCGCCCAGGATCAGCAGCCCACAGGTGAGCAGGGAGCCCAGCACGATTCCGCTGACGGCGACGATCGTGTTCTCGGGAAGGTCCTTCGCGGTCCATCCTTCTTCGATCGCCCCCGACGAATAGAAATGCACTTCATACTCCATCAGCATCGCACTGAAGATTCCCACCGCGAAATAGGCGTACAGCAGAAGCTCACGGCTTCCCCCGTGTGCGGGGACTTGAGGGACCAGACTCGCGGCCGCCGCTCCCCAGTCGGGATGTACTTTCCAGGCGGCCACCGCGAACACGATCATCGCCAGTCCCGAGAGCCCGAACGTCCGCTCGATCCACTGGAAGTTGAGCAGCCAGACGAGCGCCCCCAGCACCAGCGCCCCAATGACGAGCGCCAGCCGTTCGGGCACACCGAAGAGCAGGTGCAGGACGATGGCCACGGCGCCCAGCTCGGCCGCGCAGGTGATGAGGTTCAGCAGGTTGGAGCCGACGAGCGTCGCCAAGCCGAGGCGCTTGCCGAGCTTGGTCCGCACGACAGCGAAGACGGGTTGCTGCGCGACGGCGGCGACTCGGCCGCACATCTCCATGTACAGAATGATCGCCACCATGCCGAGCACGATCGACCACAGCAACGCATACCCGAACCTGGCGCCGGCCTGCATCGTGAACACGATCTGCCCGAGATCGACGAACCCGCCCAGCGCCGTCATGATCCCCAGGGTCAGCTGGAGGATCTTCTTCATCGCATTTGCACCATGAGGGCGACGGATCGCTGCTCGAGACGCACGGCGTCCGCCCGCGCTCGCGTGAGCGCCGACTCATCCCCCGGTCCGGGCTGGGCCTTCGCAAGCTTTTCGCCGTGCTCGCGCGCGCTTTGGAAGAGGTAGGCCGCGTGTTTGCGCGCAATCCGGCGGGGCACGTGCCGTGTGACGAAGACCTCTTCCACAAGTGCCATTTCCTCGTCGAGCGAGTGCAGCTGCCGGATCTCGCTTTCCAGCTGGTCGTGATTCATGACGGTCGAGCCGGAGCACCCCAAAGCGACGAGTGCGGCGAGGACGAGCCACCGCTTCATGTCAACGAATGGGATTCAGCACTTGGTGGCCGGAGGACATCGGGCGACTCGGGCGAGCGCGGCCGGCCGTGACAGCCGGGGATGAGAATCGTCGCCCCGATCTGGAGCAGGATAATGAGCGAAAATACGGCGCTGCCCAGCACACCGATCTGAGCCAGGAAGCGCGTGCGTTCGTTCTGTCCCGCGCGGACCCAGATACCGCGACCCACGAGTCCCGCGGATACCGCAACCAGGAAGGCCACAAGCGAAATCATACGCGGCGCCAGCGGAGAATGCACGCGACACACCTCGTGCACGGCGAAGTAGCCGACGACGAGACTCACGAACCAAGCCGCCGCAGGACCGAACACGGCGAACCACAGGCTGGCGCTGCCAGGCTCAGAAGATGCGCGGGGAGACATAGAGCATGAAGTAGAGCGGCAGCCAGATCAGGACGATGAAGAACCAATACATCGCGGAGTCGGCCACATCGGCGAAGTGTCGCTTTTCCACCGGTCCCAAGAGCAGCAGTACGCCAAATACCAGCGTCTCGCCGAAGTCCAGAAGGAGCAGCGTACTGTGCGCGCCCAGCGTGAACCACACCGTCGAGCCGTATGCGGTCCCGTCCCAGCGCATCGGTAACGCGTAGAGCTCGTAGGCGCGCAGCATGACGAGGAGCGCTTCGACCGCGGTGCCGATCAGCAGCATGCGCAGCACGGCCGCGCGATCCATGCGCTTGGCGGCGCGATTCAACAGAAATGCCGGGACCAGACTCACCAGCAGCCCGGCGGCGACGACGGTTCCGAACGCCAGGTTGGGGAGCGGCGTCCCGGATGGCGGCCAGAGCGGACTGCGGCGGCTCAGGTAGGCGTAGGCCATCGCGCAGAGCGCGAGACTCGAGCCCTCGATGAACATGAAGCCGAGTGTGCCCCACCACGTTGGGGACGCCACCCCGAAGCCCTCGGTCGGCAGCGCACTCGCATCGATGGTCTTCGGATTCCGAATCACGCAGAGCCTCCGACCTTGGGCCAGGACCACGCGATGAACGGGGCTGCCGACAGCAGCGCGGCGACCACCAAACCCCAGGGCGTGAAGATCAGCATCACCAGGCCGATGGTCGTTCCCACCGCCGCGGCCAGCGTCCAGACGGTAGGACCGGGAAGCTCGATGCGTCGCGCCGGCACGGCATCGAGCGCAGTCGTGAACAACACCTCGCGGCGTTCCGGCGGGAGTCCCGTCACGATCGGGCGATCCTCAGGGCGAGTCTGATCCCAGTTGGGATCGCGACTCTCGACCACCGGCAGACTCGCAAAGTTGCCGGGCGGCGGCGGAGACGTTGTGGCCCACTCCAGCGTGTCGGCTCCCCAGGGATCCGCGCCCGCTGTCCGGCCCCGGAAGGCGCTCAGAATCAGATTGCCGACGGTCACGAGCACCCCGAGCGCGAGGACGTAGGAGCCGATCGTCTCGAGCTGGTTGAGACTCCCCCAGCCGGTGCTGGCGAGGTAGGTGTACGTCCGCCGCGGCATCCCGTGGAGGCCGAGGACGTGCATGGGGAAAAAGGTGAGGTTCTGTCCGACGAAGAGCAGCGCGAACGCCCACCGGCCCGCGGTTTCCGACGGCATTCGTCCAGTGAACTTGGGATACCAGTAGAGCAGCGCTCCCATGAGCGGAAACACCGCGCCGCCGATCAGCACGTCGTGCAGGTGCCCGACGACGAAGTAGGTGTCGTGTGCCTGCAGGTCGAACGGCACGGAGGCGAGCATTATGCCGGTCAGTCCACCGCGCACCAGAATGAAGAAAAAGCCCAGCACAAACAGCAGGGGCACGCGCCATTGCGGCCGCCCACTCCACAAGGTCGCGATCCAGCAGAAGAGCTGGATGGCGGTCGGGATCGTGACCACGAGCGACGAGGCCGTGAAAAAGCTCAACCCTAGCGCGGGCAGGCCGGTCGCGAACATGTGATGCACCCACACGCCGAAGCTGATGATTCCCGTCGCGATCGTCGCGAAGACGATCGCGGTGTAGCCGAACATCGGCCGGCGCGAGAACGTCGTGACCAGATGCGACACGATGCCCGTCGCGGGGAGAAAGATGATGTAGACCTCGGGGTGGCCGAAGAGCCAGAAGAGATGCTGCCACAGCAGCGGATCGCCCCCGGCACGCTCGACGAAAAAGCGCGTGTTGATCAGCCGGTCGGCCGCCAGGAAGAAGCTCGCCGTCGCGATCGTCGTCATCGCGAAGACCACCATGAACGACGTGACCAGCATGCTCCATACGAACAGTGGTACGCGGTTGAGCGACATGCCCGGCGCGCGCTGCTTGAGGATCGTGATGATCAGCGTGACCGCGACCGCCATCATCGAGATTTCGGTATAGGTGATCGTCTGGGCCCAGATGTCGGAGCCCTTGGTCGGATCGAACGCCGATTCGGAGAGCGGTGTGTAGCTGAACCATCCGGCGGGCGCGCCGTTGCCGGTCAACAGCCCACTATAGAGGAAGAGGCCGCCGAAGAGGTACACCCAGTACGCGTAGGCGAGCAGCCGCGGGAAGACCACGTTCCGCGTCCCGATCATCAGCGGCACGAGGTAGATCCCGAGTCCCATCATCACGGGCACGGCGAAGAGAAACATCATCGTCGTGCCGTGCACGCTGAAGAATTGGTTGTAGAGCTGCGGCGAGAGCAGATGATTGTCCGGGCGCGCGAGCTGTGTGCGCATCGTCAAGGCGAGTACGCCGCCGAGTGCCATGAAAAACAGCGCCGTGACGATGAACCGCAGGCCGATATTCTTGTGATCGACGGTCGAGAGCCAGCCTACGATTCCGCGCCGCGTTCCCCACGTGCGCGCGAGCGTGTCCGGTGCGACGACGGCGGGTGCGCTCACCGCAACGTTCCGAGATAGTCCAGGAGCGCGTTCAGATCGCTGCCGCCAACGAGATTCGCCGGCATCTGATTGCCGGGCTTGATGCCCTGCGGATTGGCGATCCACGCGGCTAGATCGGCGCGATGGTTCGGGATCGTGCCGGCAGCGAGGGTCGAGCGGCTCGCGAGATGCGTCAGATCGGGCGCGACGTTCCCGCCGCTCGACGTGCCGCGAATCGTATGACAGAACGGACACGCCGCCGCCAGAAATACCTCACGACCGTGCGCAGCTGCGCCACCGGCTGGCGGCGGTGCATCGCGCAGCTGGTTCGTATACCACGCCGCGAAACTGTCCGCGGGCTGCGCCACGATCAGCAGCGCCATCTTCGCGTGCTGCGTCCCGCAGTACTCGGCGCACGGCGCGCGGTACACTCCCGGACTGTCCGCCTGAATCAGGAACGCATTGCTGTAGCTCGGGATGAGATCCGATTTGCCGTGCAGATTCGGCGCCCAGAAGCTGTGGATGACGTCGGCCGACTCGAGCGTCAGGACGACCGGCCGCCCCAGCGGGATGTGCAGTTCGTTCGCGGTCACTACCTGATACGGCGGCGTCCGTTGTTGATACTGTACCTGCCACCACCACTGACGGCCGATCAGGCGGACGTGCAGCGTATCGGAGGAGCTGGTGTGGGCGGTTTCAATGTCTCGCGCGGTGCCGTAATCCACGAATCCGAGCGCCAGCAGAACGATCGTACTCAGCCCGAGCGCCGCGCTGACGGCAATGATCTGCCGTCTGGTGAGGCGCGCGTCGGTCTCGCGCTCGCCGAGGCGTCTCGAGCGCAGCAGCGCATAGCCGAGAAAGCCGAGCACGAGCAGCCAGACGATGGCGGCAAGTGCGAAGAACAACAGCGCGAGGTGGGCGATGGCCGCGGCTTGCGGCGAGGCGGGGCCGAGGACGGAATGCGCGCCTTGCATGGGCGATTAGTCGTACACCGCGTACGGGGTGAGGCGTCGCTCCTTTGGGCTAACTCTCTGTCACGACTTGGCACGTCCCGACGGGTCCGGGTACAAGAAGAAGGTTAGTCCCTAGTCCCACGCCATCCGTCTCTGGAGGAGATTATGCGACCGGCCGGTCTCATCGGGATCCTGTTGATTGTTTTCGGAGCGATCGTGCTCGTCTTGCGTGGCGTCTCGTACGTCAAAGACCGCGACACAGCAGATCTGGGTATCGCCAAAGTCACGACGGAGCGCCGCGGATTTGTCCCACCCTGGGTCGGCGGCGTAGCCCTGCTCGCCGGTATCGTGCTGCTGTTTTCCGGGCGCCGTACCGGCAGTCCGTCCGTTTAGCTCATTGAAATCTGATTTTGCACTGCGGGGGCCTCCGGATTCTCGGGGGCCCCTTGGACCGGATACATTCATCACATGACCAACACGCCCCCTCCTCGCCTGCTGTCGACCGGAATCACCGGTCTCGACGACATTCTGCACGGCGGTCTGGCCGAACCCGGGCTCTACGCAATCGAAGGCGATACGGGAGCAGGCAAGACCACGCTCTGCTTACAGTTCCTGCTCGCCGGCGTAAAGGCAGGGGAACGGGTCCTGCTGGTCACGTTATCCGAGTCGACGGCGGATCTGCGTGCGATGGCCGCGTCGCACGGCTGGAACCTCGACGGCATCGACATCCTGGAGCTGACCGCCTCGGCGGAGTCGCTCTCCGCAGACGCCAACTACACGATGTTTCATCCGTCTGAGGTCGAGCTCATCGAGACGACCCGGGCGATCCTCGAGGCGGCGGAGCGGATCAAGCCGTCGCGCGTCGTGCTCGATTCGGTCGGCGAGCTGCGGTTGTTGGCGCAGTCGCCGCTGCGCTATCGCCGGCAGATCCTCGCGCTGAAGAATTTCTTCAGCCGGGCCAGGTGCACGATGATGATGGTGGACGACCCGCGCGCGGATAACCCCGAGCTGGCGATCGCCAGCATTGCATCCGGCATCATCACGCTGGATCGTGATGCAACCGAGTACGGCGCGTTTCGCCGCCGGCTGCAGGTGCTCAAGATGCGCGGTCGCGAGGTCCGCGAGGGATTTCACGACTGCCGGATTCGCCGCGGCGGGATCGAGGTCTATCCGCGACTGATTGCGTCCGAGCATTCGACCTCGTACGCGCGCGAATCGATCAAGAGCGGCGTGACCGCGCTGGACAAGCTGCTGGGGGGCGGCCTCGCGCGCGGCACGAGCTCCCTGTTTCTTGGACCGGCGGGTACGGGCAAGTCGACGCTCGCCGCGCAATACGCTCGCGCCGCCGCGGAGCGAAGCGAACACGCGTCAGTTTTCCTGTTCGACGAGAGCATCGGAACGTTTCTCGAGCGCTCCGCCGGTCTGGGATTCGATGTCAAACACGTCGTCGATTCCGGCAAGCTGGTGTTGCGACAGGTGGATCCCGCCGAGCTGGCGCCGGGAGAGTTTGCGCACCTCGTCCGCACGGAGGTCGAGCAGCACAGGAGCCGCATCGTCGTGATCGACTCACTGACCGGCTATCTGAATGCCATGCCCAGTGAGCGGCTGCTGACGTTGCACCTGCACGAGCTGCTGAGCTATCTGGGTCTCCAAGGGGTCACGACGATCATGGTGATGGCGCAGCACGGGCTCGTGGGAGCGGGTGGCGAGGCGCCCGTCGACACGAGTTACCTCGCGGATACGGTGTTGCTCCTGCGGTATTTCGAGCAACGGGGCGCCGTCTCCACGGCGCTCTCGGTGATCAAGAAGCGCACTGGCATGCACGAACGCACGATCCGTGAGCTGCGGTTCGAGAACGGCAGGATCGACGTCGGCGAGCCGATCACCGATTTTGCCGGCGTCTTGAGCGGGATCCCGCGACTTGTTGTCGGGGAGACGGCCAGCCGGGGCACGCGCAAATGACGGAGCGGCTGCTCCTCGTCAGTCCCACGCGCCGCGACGCCGAGCTGGCCGAGGGGTTTCTCCGCGATGCGGGATTCGAGCTGCATCCCTGCGCGAACCTCGCGGATCTCTGCCGCGAGATCGCCGCCGGTGCCGGCGCCGTGCTGCTGACGGACGATCTGCTGGCGCATGAGAATCCCGACACGCTCGCCAACGCGCTGCGCGACCAGCCGCCGTGGTCCGATCTGCCCGTCGTGCTGCTGTCCCCGCGCGGCGCCGACTCCGCCACGGCAGTCTGGGCGATGAACGCGCTCACGAACGTCACCGTGCTCGAGCAACCGGTCCGCGTGATGACGCTCATCAGCGCGCTGCGCACGGCGATCAATGCCCGCCGCCGCCAGTATGAGCTCCGCGACCGGTTGGAGGCACTGCGTCAGGCCGATCGCCAAAAAGACGAATTTCTGGCGACGCTCTCTCACGAGCTGCGCAATCCGCTCGCGCCGATTCGCAATGCGCTCCACGTGCTGCGCCTCGCCGGGGGAGACGAACAGACGCGGGCTCGCGTGATCGATACCTTGGAACGCCAGACCGGCAACGTGATCCGCCTGGTGGACGACCTGCTCGAGCTGTCGCGCATCAATCAGGGACGGATCGAGCTGCGCAAAGAGCGCATCCGGCTGTCGGCTGTGGTGCGCAGCGCGCTCGAGTCGAGCGCGCCGATCGTCGAAGCCGCGGGCCACGAGCTCGTCGTCGCCGAGCCGCCGGAGCCCGTGTTGCTCAATGCCGATCCGGTCCGGCTGACGCAGGTCATCGCCAACCTGCTGAACAACGCGGCGAAGTACACGGAACGGGGCGGCCGCATCGTTCTCAGCGCCCAGATGTTCGGCTCGGAAGCCGTCATCACGGTGCGAGACAACGGTATCGGCATTCCCGCGGACATGCTCAGCCACATCTTCGACATGTTCGTGCAGGTCGATGCGTCTCGCGACCGCTCCCGCCAGGGACTCGGCATCGGCCTGACACTGGTGAAGCGATTAGTCGAGCTTCATGGCGGCACCGTCGAAGCGCGGAGCGAAGGCCCCGGCAAAGGCAGCGGGTTCATCGTGCGGTTGCCGGCATTTGCCGATCAGCGGGCGGTGAAAAGCGATGCTCCCAAGCCGCCCGGCCCGGAGCGGCGCCGGAGCGACCTCCACCGCTTTCGGATCCTGGTGGTGGACGATCATCACGACGCGGGCGACAGCCTGGCGACGCTGCTGCGGCTGTTGGGACACCAGGTGCGGGTCGCGTACGATGGCGCCGGGGGCTTGGAGGCGGCCAGAGTGTTCCGGCCGCAAGTCGCGCTCCTCGATATCGGGATGCCCGGGATGGACGGCATCGAGCTCGGCAAGCGCTTGCGGCAGGAGCCGGAATTCGAGAACC
>Ga0209488_10002536_pt1 | contig 14947 bp, 10 predicted proteins | sample Rivendell_Oct201_8_FD_188349 | JGI IMG/M metagenome (GOLD analysis project Ga0209488, IMG submission 188349) | Vadose zone soil microbial communities from the Eel River Critical Zone Observatory, Northern California, USA -... | ecosystem: Environmental > Terrestrial > Soil > Vadose zone >... | reverse complement strand
GGCGCCCGCGCAAAAGCGCGTGCTTGCGGCCAATTTAGCGGCTTCCCACAGTCCGGTCGAGTTGGACGCGGGGGCTGCGACGATCGCGACCTGCTACCAGAAATACAAATGGTCGTACTGGGTCACTAAGAGGACAGGCGGTTGTCGCTGGGCCCTCTCCCCTCGCGGGAGAGGGCATGACACACCTTTCAACCAATTCTCATGGGTGAGGGGGCTATGGGCAGTTACCCCTCACCCAACCGCGCTTGTTGAACCGCTGGTGCTGCCCTCTCCCGCAGGGGGAGAGGGCGCAGTCATGAGCGCCGCACAGAGCGTCACAGCGCGAACACGAACAGCATGGTCTGGTTGCGCTGCTCGCGCAGCTCCGGCGTGAACTGATGCCGCCTGCGCGTGATCGGGCTCAGCCCCGAAAGGACCGCGACATATTGCTTGCCGTTCACCTCGAACGTCATCGGCGGCGCATTGAAGCCGATGCCGACATTGATCTTCCACAGCTGCTCAAGCGTGGTGTCGTCATAGGCCACGAAGGTGCCGTCGGTGAAGCCGGTGAAGACCAGCCCGCCCGCGGTCGTGAGCGCGCCGCTATTGTTCGGGTAGGGGGTGTGAGCCTTGTGCTTGATCTCGCCGGTCAGCGGATCCGCGACGATCATGTCGCTTTCATTGCGCTCGATGTGCCGGAAGGTGGCGCCCTTCCAATCGCCGGCCTTGCTGGAGAGGCTCGGATCGAGCGTCACCTCGTTGCAGGAGCTCATCGACGGAATGTAGACGAGCTTGGTCCGCGGGCTGTAGGCCGCCGGCCAGTAGTTGTTGCCGCCCGACATCGACGGGCACAGCTTCTTGGTGCGATCCGCGAGCGTCTGGTTCTGCAGGCCGGAATAGACCTGCAGGTCGAGCTTGGGATCGTAGTCGACCGGCTTGCCCGTCTTCTGGTCGATGCCCTTGGTCCAGAGGATGTTCTCCATGTAGGGCTTGGCCATCACGGTCTGCCCGTTGTTGCGCTCCATGGTGTAGAGGAAGCCGTTGCGGGCCGAATGCGTGATCAGCTTGCGGGTATCGCCCGCAACCTGGCCGTCGATGAGGATGTGCGTCCCCGCCTCGTCGTAGTCCCACGGATCGCCCGGTGTGTACTGGAAGAACCAGTTCATCTTGCCGTCGTCAGGATTCCAGGAAATCAGGCTGTTGGTGTAGAGGTTATCGCCCGGCCGATAGGTCGGATCGAACATCGGCACCGGATTGCCGGTGCCCCAGAGCACCTGATTGCCGGCGACGTCATAGCTGCCGGTGATCCACATGGCGCCGCCGCCGGTCTGCCAGGCCACCTGGTCCTTGTCTTTCCAGGTCTCGCTGCCGGGCTCGCCTGGCGCGGGGACGACGTGCTTCTTCCAGGCAAGCTTGCCGGTCTTGGCGTCGAGCGCGCCGATCCAGTCGCGCACGCCGCGGTCGCCGCCGGCGGCGCCCACGATGATCTTATCCTTCACGGCAAGCGGCGCCGCCGTGAGTTGCAGATCGGCTTGGCCGTCCGCCACATTGGTTTCCCACGCGACCTTGCCGGTGTCCTTGTCGGTCGCGATGACGCGTGCCGGATAGCTGGCGACCGAAACGACAAGATTGCCCCACAGCGCCGCGCCGCGGTTCGACAGCGGAACCTTCTCCTGACCCGGATCCATGCGCCAGACGATGCGGCCCATGTCGCCCGAGCGCACGTCGATCTTGTAGACGATGCCCCACTGGTCGACGACATACATGTAGCCATCCTCGACCAGCGGCGTCGACTGCAGGTTCTCGTTGATGGCGGTCCCGCCGATCGGCACCGCATAGGCGAGCCTGAGGCTCTTGACGTTGTCCTTGGTGATGCGCGCGAGCGGCGAGTAGCGCTGCGCGTCGTAGGTCCTGTGGTTCATCAGCCAGTTCTGCGGCTCCTTGTCGGGATTGGCGAGCCGATCCGGCGTCACATCAGCGGCGAGCACGGGCGAAGCCAGCAGCGCGGCCCCGCACAGCAGAGCTGTTTTTCGAGTTGCTTGTTCCATCTCTGTTTCTCCCTTTGAACGATTAGTGACTCGTAGGGTGGGCAAGTCGTACGACACGCTTTCCTTCGGTGAAAAGCCGTGCCCTCGCCCATAGCCCGTCGAAGACGGGCGTAAACGCCCTTATGGCCCACCCTACGCTCATGTTGCTTCTTCCAGTTTGATCAGAGCCCGAACACGTAGAGCACCATGGCGTTGCGCTGCTCCTTGAGCTCGGGCGTGTTGATGAGCTTGGACTTCGCCGCGCCGCTCGGCCCCGATGCAATGGCGATGTATTGCTTGCCATTGATTTCGAAGGTCATTGGCGGTGCCGCAAAGCCGGAGCCGACATTGACCTTCCACATCTCCTCAAGCGTCGTGTCGTCGTAGGCCGCGACAGTGCCATCCAACAGCGCCAGGAAGACGAGTCCACCACCGGTCGCGAGCGTGCCGCTGTAGTTCGGATAGCGCAGCGTGATGGTCTTCTTGACGTCACCGGTGAACGGATCGACGGCCGTGAGATTGCTCTCGTAGCGCTCCGGCGCCCGATAGCCACCACCCGAGCGCACGAACCAGCCCTGATCCTTGCCGCGCTCGGCGAGCTGCCGGCTGTTGGTGACGTCCTCGCAGGCGGTCATCGCCGGAATGTAGAGGAGCCTGGTCTTCGGGCTGAAGGACGACGGCCAGTAGTTGTTGCCGCCGGTGCGGTTGGGGCAAAGCCGCTTCACCGGCTCGGCCTGCGTGGGCGTGGCGAGGCCCGCATAGAGCTGCACGTCCTTGGTGGGATCGTAGTCGACGGGCTTGCCGGTCTTCTGGTCGATGCCCTTGGTCCAGTTGATGTTGTCCATGTAGGGCTTGGCCGCGACGATCTGGCCGTTGTTGCGCTCCATGGTGTAGGTGAAGCCGTTGCGCGCCGAGTGCGTGATCAGCTTGCGGTTCTCGCCGGCGATCTGGCCGTCGATGAGAATGTGGGTGCCGACCTCGTCGTAGTCCCAGCCGTCATTCGGCGTGTACTGGAAGTACCAGTTCATCTTGCCGGTGTCGGGATCGTAGGAGACGGCGCTGTTGGTGTAGAGATTGTCGCCCGGCCGTGCCGAGGGATCCATCATCGGCACGGGATTGCCGATACCCCAGATGGTCTGGTGCGTGGCGGGATCGTAGGTGCCGGTCACCCACACGGCGCCGCCGCCGGTGCGCCAGGTGTCGTTCTTGTCCTTCCAGGTCTCGCTGCCGGGCTCGCCCGGCGCCGGGATGGTGTGCTTGAGCCAGATCAGCTTGCCGGTCGCGGCATCGAGCGCGGCGACCCAGTCGCGCACGCCGCGGTCGCCGCCGGCGGCGCCAACGATGATCTTGTCCTTGATCGGGAGAACGGCGCCGGTGATCTGAAGGAGCGGCTGGTCGTACGCGACGTGCGTTTCCCACACGACCTTGCCGCTATCTTTATCGGTCGCGATGATCCGCGCCGGCCCGTTCGCAGGTGTGATCACCAGGTTGCCCCAGAAGGCGGCGCCGCGATTGTTCACCTGGCGCTCCTGCTTGGGGTCCATGCGCCAGACAATGCGGCCGATGTCGCCCGATCGGGCGTCGATCTTGTAGAGCACGCCCCAGGAATCCGTGATGTAGAGGAAGCCGTCCTCTGCGAGGGCGGTGGCCTCGTTCCACTCGTTGCCGGCGCCGCCGCCGAGCGGCACCGCGTAGGCGAGCTTCAATCCTTTGACGTTTGACTTGTTGATGCGCTCCAGCGGCGAGAAGCGCTGGCCGTCGTAGGTGCGGTGGTTCATCAGCCAGTTCTGCGGCTCCTTGTCGGCATTGAGCAGCCGCTCGGGCGTGACGTCCGCGGCGAACACGGGCGAGGTCGTCGCGAGCAGCATGCACCCGAGCGCACTCAACAGGCCTGTCGGTATCTTCTTCATTGTCTCCTCCCTTGCGTTCTGTTCCTCCGTTCGTCCCCGCGAAAGCGGGGACCCAGGTGCCAAGCGCACTGATCTTTCCAAGACTGGGCCCCCGCTTCCGCGGGGGCGAACGGAATGGCTTCAGTTGATTCTCATCACAGCCCGAACACGTAGAGCACCGTGGCGTTGCGCTGCTCCTTGAGCTCCGGCGTGTTCTCGAGCCTCGACTTGCCGGAGCGGCTCGGCCCCGATGCGATCGCCATGTATTGCTTGCCGCCGACCTCGAAGGTCATGGGCGGCGCGGTGAAGCCCGAGCCGACGTTGATCTTCCAGAGCTCCTCGAGCGTGCTGTCGTCGTAGGCTGCGATCGTGCCGTCGAGCAGCGCCGTGAAGACGAGCCCGCCGCCGGTCGCGAGCGCGCCGGAGTAGTTCGGGTAGTTCACGCGGACAGTCTTCTTGATCTCGCCGCTCAAGGGATCAACCGCAGTCAGGTCGCTGGTGTAGCGCTCGGTGATCTTGAACGAGCCGCCATTCCAGCCCGCCGCCTTGCTGTGCTTGTTGGTGTCGATGGTGATGTCTTCACAGTTGCTGAGCGCCGGGATGTAGACGAGCCCGGTCTTGCGGCTGTAGGCCGAGGGCCAGTAGTTGTTGCCGCCGGCATGGCCGGGGCACACCTTCTTGGTCGGCTCGCTCGGGTTCTGATTGGCGCGCGTGGAATAGACCTGGATGTCCTTGCCGGGATCGTAGTCGAGCGGCTTGCCGGTCTTCTGGTCGATACCCTTGGTCCAGTTCACGTCCATGTAGGGCTTGGCGAGAACGGTTTGTCCGTTCGCCCGCTCCATGGTGTAGAGGAAGCCGTTGCGCGCGGAGTGCGTCATCAGCTTGCGCGGCTGGCCTGCGATATTGCCGTCGATGAGGATGTGGGTGCCGACCTCATCGAAGTCCCACATGTCGCCGGGCGTGAACTGGAAGTACCAGTTCATATTGCCAGTGTCCGGGTTGTAGGAGATCGCGCTGTTCGTGTAGAGATTGTCGCCCGGCCGATAGGTCGGGTCGTACATCGGCACCGGGTTGCCGGTGCCCCAAAACGTCTGATTGGTCGCCGGATCGTAGGTGCCGGTCACCCAGATGGCGCCACCGCCGGTCCGCCAAGCGTTGTTCTTGTCCTTCCAGGTCTCGCTGCCGGCCTCGCCCGGCGCCGGCACGGTGTACTTCTGCCACAGCCGCTTGCCGGTCTTGGCGTCGATGCCCGCCATCCAGTCGCGCACGCCCTGGTCGCCGCCGGCGGCGCCGAGGATGATCTTGTCCTTGACCGCGAGCGGCGCCGACGTGATCGGCGCGTCGGGCGTGTCCGCGAACGCGGACTCCCACTCGACTTTACCGCTGTCCTTGTTGGTGGCGATGATGCGCGGCGGGTCGTCGGCCGCGGTGATCACGAAGTTGCCCCAGAGCGCGGCGCCGCGGTTGCGCTGCTGCTTGGCTTGCTTCGGGTCCATGCGCCAGACGATGCGGCCCACCGTGCCCGAAGTGCCGTCGATCTTGTAGAGCACGCCCCAGGAGTCGGTGATGTAGAGGAAGCCATCCTCGGCGAGCGGAGTGGCCTGGACCCACTCGTTGCCGGCGCCGCCGCCGAGCGGCACCGCGTAGGCGAGCTTGAGGCCTTTGACGTTCGTCTTGTTGATGCGCTCGAGCGCCGAGAAGCGCTGGCCGTCATAGGTGCCGTGGTTCATCAGCCAGTTCTGCGGCTCCTTGTCAGCGTTAGCGAGCCGCTCGGGCGTGACGTCAGCGGCCTGCGCAGTTCCAGCGAGCAGCGCACAGGCGAATGCCACCAGTACAGTTGAAGTCGTTTTTCTCATTGTCTCCTCCCTTGCATTATTCTTCTCCGTTCGTCCCCGCGGAAGCGGGGACCCAGACTTTGAGACGCTTGAGTCCTTGGCCCTGGGTCCCCGCTTTCGCGGGGACGAACGGTGTGATTGCTTCCGAGTCCGTCACAGCCCGAAGACATACAGCACCAGCGCATGGCGCTGGTCCTTGAGCTCCGGCGTGTTGCCGAGTCGTCCTCGCGAAACCGGGCTCGGCCCGGACACGATGGCGACGTACTGCTTTCCATTGACCTCGAATGTCATCGGCGGTGCCGAGAAGCCTGAGCCGACATTGATCTTCCACAACTCGTCAAGCGACGTGTCGTCGTAGGCTGCGATCGTGCCGTCGAGCAGCGCGAGGAACACGAGGCCGCCGCCGGTCGCGAGCGTGCCGCTGTAGTTCGGATAGGGCAGGTGGACGTTCTTCTTCACCTCGCCGGTGATCGGGTCGGCCGCGGTGAGATTGCTCTCCCAGCGCTCGTTCGTGCTGGAGAGGCCGCCGTTCCAGCCCTTCTCCTTGTTGTGCTTCTCCCGGTCGATGGTCACGGTGACACAGTTCGACAGCGCTGGGATGTAGAGCAGCTTGGTCTTGGGGCTGAACGAGCTCGGCCAGTAGTTGTTGCCGCCGGCCTGCGACGGGCAGACTTTCTTGGTCGGGTCGCTCGAGTTGAAATTGCCGACGCCCGCATAGGTCTGGATGTCTTTGGTCGGATCGTAGTCGATCGGCTTGCCGGTCTTCTGATCGATGCCCTTGGTCCAGTTCACTTCGATGTAGGGCTTGGCCATCACCATGGCGCCGTTGGCGCGCTCCATGGTGTAGAGGAAGCCGTTGCGCGCGGAGTGCGTGATCAGCTTGCGCGATTGCCCGCCGACGACGCCATCGATGAGAATGTGGGTCCCCACCTCGTCGTAGTCCCACATGTCGCCGGGCGTGAACTGGAAGAACCAGTTCATGTTGCCGGTGTCGGGATCGTAGGAGATCGCGCTGTTGGTATAGAGATTGTCGCCTGGCCGATGGAACGGATCGAACATCGGCACCGGGTTGCCGGTGCCCCAGATGGTCTGGTTGGTGGCCGGATCATAGGTGCCGGTCACCCAGATGGCCCCGCCGCCGGTCTGCCAGGCGTTGTTGTTGCCCTTCCAGGTCTCGCTGCCAGGCTCGCCGGGCGCCGGGATGGTGAACTTGCGCCAGAGGAGCTTGCCGGTCTTGGCGTCGAGCCCCGCCATCCAGTCGCGCACGCCCTGGTCGCCGTTGGCGGCTCCGATGATGATCTTGTCTTTGATCGCAAGCGGCGCGGAGGTGAACGTCACATCCGGCGTGTCGGGGAACGACGTCTCCCACACGACTTTGCCGGAGTCCTTATCGGTGGCGATGATGCGTGCCGGCGAGATACCGGCGCCGGTGATGACGAGGTTGCCCCACAGCGCGGCGCCGCGGTTGCGCAGCTGGCGCTCCTGCTTGGGATCCATGCGCCATACGATGCGGCCGACCTGGCCCGACGTGACGTCGATCTTGTAGAGCACGCCCCAGGAATCCGTGGTGTAGAGGAATCCGTCCTCGACCAAAGGCGTCGCGACCGTAAACTCCGCGCCGGCGCCGCCGCCGAGTGGCACCGCATAGGCGAGCTTCATTCCTTTGACGTTGGTCTTGTCGATGCGATCAAGCGGCGAGTAGCGCTGGCCGTCGTAGGTGCGGTGGTTCATCAGCCAGTTGTGTGGCTCCTTGTCGGCATTGACCAGCCGCTCTGGAGTGACGTCGGCTGCCAGTGCCGGCAGGCTTGTCGCGACAACGCAGCACAAGAGTGCAGTCTTGCGAATAGCACGAACGTGTTGGCGCATTGCGTTTCCTCCTCTGTGGCTACTCCCTTTTCAGTCGCTTTTGAAACACGCCAGCGGCTTCTCCTCTATGGGAGATAGACGCCGCGAGTGTACCAGTGCAGCGCGTCGATGCTCACGACCTTCTCGGTGCCGTCGAACAGCGGCGCGATCTTGCCGCCGCCTGCTTTGTAGGAGAACTCGGTCACGCGGTCGCGCACCGGCACGGTCGCGTTGCGCATGATGTCGAGGCCCTGATCGATCTTGAAGATCTGATAGAAGCTCGGAGTGGTCGAGGAGAAGAACTTCACCTCGTTGCTGGTCTTGCGGGCGGCGGCGCGCTCGTATTTCAGCCGCACCTCCATGTGCTCGCCGCTCGCGGCCGCGAACTCCCAGACCTCTTCGCTCAGCGTCGGCTTGCCGGCGCCGCCGCTGGTCGAGCGCGCCATGCGGTTCGTATTGGCGTGCACATAGACGCCGTGCGGGCCGGGCGCGTCCTTCGCATCGGCGGTGAGCCCATAGATCAGCATCTGGCCGTTTTCGCTGCCGCTCGATTGTTTGATCGGGACCGCGAGGTAGACGAGCTGGTTCGATCCGGGCGTGGCCGGGCTGCCATCCGGCTTGGTGATGTCGACCCGGTCGATAAAGATCATGCGGACGTTGCAGTCCTTGGCAGGGCCCTGAGTGGCGACGTTGGGCTCCCATCCGGCTGGCAGGAACTTGGCGAGTGCGGGGGCGGGCACCACGAAATCGAGCTGCATGCGCACTTCCGAGCTGTGCTCGACCATGGTCTGGGCGACAGCCTGTCCGGTCAGCCCTACTATGGCGCAGCCCGTGAGCAATGCCCCGATCGCCCCAAATGCAGCCTGCGGCTTCATGGCAGTCCTCCCCTTATCGTTAAGCCTTTGAATCTGTTCCGCTGCCAGCGGTCATCAATCATACTAACATGCTTTCCGGGTCGTGCCGCCACCGCAATGTGGGGGTGAGTAGGTTTCAAGTATGCGTGAAGCTGTTACCGCCGGGGCTGCGCCCACTGATGTGCCTTCGGGTCGCTCGATGCGGGCGGCGCACATCTATTGGCGCGCGCGCACCTTGCGGACCCAACTGCTCAGCCTCTTCATCCTGATCGAGCTGATCGCGGCGGTCGTCGCGGGCGCCGTCAGCATTTTCAATGCGCGTTCCGCGACCCGGATCGAGATCGCGGCCTCCATGGAGCTTGCCGAATTGTGGGTGAAGGAGGCGGTCCTGCTGGCCCAGCGCGAGACGCCGGCCGATCGCTTCCTGGCTGACCTGTCATCGCAGCTTCGCCGCGCCCGCCATGTGCGCATCGAGGTGAGGGATGCGGCCGGCAATGTGCTCGAGGTGCGTCCCGCCGCGGTGGTGCCAGCGCCTCCCGGCGGCGAGACCGAGGCGCCGACGACATCGCTGCCGACCTGGCCGCTCTCGCTGGTGTCGGCGCCGGCGCCGGCCTGGTTCGCCGTGCTGATCGCGCCGCCGACCGAGCGGCGCGTGGTGCCGGTTGTGGTCCAGGGTGTCCGCATCGGCTCGGTCGACGTGGTGAGCGAGCCGAAGGATGAGATCGGCGAGAAGTGGGAGACCACGGCGTTGCTGGGCGCTGTCGGGCTCGGCGTGACGCTCGCGGTCACCGGGCTCCTCTATCTGCTGGTGGGGCGCGTGCTCAAGCCGCTCACTGCCCTGGCGGCGGGCCTCGCCGAGCTTGAGCATCGGCGCTATCGGGTGCGGCTCGAGCGGCCGCAGCCGGCGGAGCTTGCGATCATCACCGATCGGTTCAACGCGCTCGCGGAGGCGCTGGAAGCGACGCTCGCTGAAAATCAAAGCCTCAATCGCCGGCTGATCACGGCGCAGGACGATGAGCGCCGGCGCACGGCGCTTGATCTGCATGACGAGGTCGGCCCGAGCCTGTTCGGGCTCAAGGCCCACGCGGCATCCATGGCCAAGGTGGCGGAGGCGCTCCCGGAAGGCGCGGCGGCGGAGATGAAGGAGCGCGTGCGCGATCTCAACGCCATCATCGATCATCTGCAGGCGATCAATCGCGGCATGCTGAACCGGCTGAGGCCGATGTCGCTCGGCCAGTTGCCGCTCGCCGACGTTCTCTCGGAGCTGGTGAGCGGGCGCGCCCGCGAATATCCGCAGATCCGCTTTTCGTTCGCGGCCGAGGGCATCGAGCGCAGCTATGGTGACTCGATCGATCTCACGCTCTATCGCTGCATCCAGGAAAGCCTGACCAACGTGATCCGCCACGCCGAGGCTACCAGCGTCGACGTGAGAATCGAGGCCGCGTCAGGTCCGGCAGCCGAGGCCGTCGTCATGCTCACAGTACAGGATGATGGCCGTGGCATCGATCCGCTGGCGCCCAAGGGCCTCGGCAGCCTTGGCATGAAGGAGCGCGTCGAAGGCCTCGGCGGCGACTACGCCCTCGAGAGCGAGCGCGGCCGCGGCACATCCTTGCGAGTTGTGATCCCGCTGCGCGCGAAAGAGAATGATGCCCGCAACACAGCAGCGTCAAAGACAACCACATGAGCACCGTCCTGATCATTGATGATCATCCGATCGTGCTGCAGGCGTGGCGGCGCATGCTGCAGGACGCCGGCGTCACCGACATCTGCGATGCCCGCGATGTGGCGTCTGGATACCGTCTGTTCCGGCGGCGCCAGCCCGGGTTCGTGATTGTCGATCTCTCGATGCAGGGCAGGGGATTGGGTGGCCTGCCGCTGATCAAGCGGATTCGGGCGCACGACCCGCGCACGCGCATTCTGGTGTTCAGCATGCACAGCGACCCGATGATCGCGGCACGCGCGCTCGAGGCCGGCGCCAATGGCTATGTACTCAAGGACGCCTCCCCTGACGAGCTGATCAAGGCGTTCGAGAAAGTGCGCTCCGGCTCCCCTTACCTGAGTGGCGACATGGCGATGCAGGTGGCGCTGGTGCGCACCGGGCTGCATCGCGACCGGCTCGCCGACCTGACCCCGCGCGAGCTCGAGACGCTGACCTTGCTGGCTCAGGGCAAGCCTTATGGACAGATCGCCGAGGAGCTGAACGTCAGCTACAAGACGGTGGTTAACATGTCGTCGCAGCTCAAGCAGAAGCTTGATGCGCGCAACCTGCCGGACCTGATCCGGCTGGCGGTACAATTGCTGTCGACGACGCCGGCGTGAGCCCACGCTCATCGCGACATTTGCCAAAACTTCCCGGTTAGCTTTGCACAATCAGACCGTGACGGTCGGCAACGAACCGCCGACAATGTCGAATCGGGGAAGCCAAGAAATGGCTTGGGCGGGGCGGACGGGGATGTACGGGGTATCTCGCAGGCTAGACCATGATCCGATCAAGTTGAATCTGGATCATGGTCTAGCTTTTTGTTTGAGCATGATCTTTTTCCGAAAACCGGTTCCCACTTTTCGGGATCATGCTCTAGGAGTCTCTAGCCGCAGCCTTCTGTTGGGTCTTACCGGGTCAGTGAGCCTGGCGGTGCTGATGGTGCCAGGCGCGGTGCTGGCCCAGGAGGAAACGACGCTTCCCGAGGTTCGGGTCATTGCAACGACGCCCGTTCCGGCCGGGCCACGTCGCCCGACCCGCACGGCTCCGGCGCGGACAACACGGCAGGCGCAGACGCCCACGCCGGCACCGACGCCGCCACCCGAGCCTGGCCTGATCGACCGCGACAAAGTCCCGTCCACCACCCAGACGCTGACGCCGGTCGACCTTGACGCGTCGAAAGCGCCAACCGTGCCGGACGCCCTGATGCGGACTGTTCCGAGCGTCTTCATCGGCGACACCGCCGTGAATCCATTCCAACCCGATATCCAATTCCGGGGTTTTGTGGCGTCGCCCACTGTGGGCACGCCACAAGGATTGGCGGTCTATCAGAACGGCGTGCGCCTCAACGAGTCCTTCGGCGATACGGTGAACTGGGATTTCATCCCCGAGCGCGCAATCAGGCGCCTCGACCTTTTTCCCAGCAATCCAATTTTTGGCCTGAATGCGATCGGTGGCGCGATCTCGCTCGAGATGAAAAACGGCTTCAACTACAACGGACGTGAGATCGAGGGCATCATCGGCTCGTTCGGACGGCGATCGGTGGGCGCGCAGTTCGGCGCGCAGAAGGACAATGTCGCGTTCTACGCGGCCGCTGACGCGCTCAACGACAATGGCTGGCGCCAGCGCTCAGCCTCCGAGCTGCGCCGCATCTACACGGATGTGGGTGTGCGCGGCGATGATACCGAATTCCATCTCAACTTCACCGGCGCGTCGAATCGTTTCGGTGCGCTGGCGGCGACGCCGATCGAGATGCTCAATCGAAGCTGGAGCTCGATCTATACGTCGCCGCAGACCTACCAGAATCAGCTCGCCTTCCTCAACGCGACCGGCAGCTATCGCGTCAGCGACACCTGGACAGTGAAGGGCAACGCCTATATCCGCAGCTTCCGGCAGCAGCACGTCGACGGCAATGTCAGCGATGTGGAGGTGTGCAGTGGTGGCGGCTTTCTGTGCTTCGGCGATAACACCACACCTTTGATCGGCCAAAATGGTGCTCAGGTCCAAGACATCCTGGGCGGTGCCATCGCGGGCTCCCTCGACCGCACCAAGACGGTCGCGCAGACGATCGGTGGCACCATCCAGGCAGCCAGCAGCGACAAGGTGTTCGGGCGTGAGAATCAGTTCGTGGTCGGGGCGAGCCTCGATCATGGCAATGTGCGGTTCAACGCATCGAGTGAGCTCGGCACCATCGGCAGCGACTTGTTCGTCACCGGGACGGGCGTCATCATTGCTCAGCCCGACGGCGCGGTTGCTCCCGTCGATCTCAAGACCCGCAACACCTATTACGGCTTCTACGCCACTGACACGATCGATCTGACCTCGAGGCTCGCGGTGACGGCCGGCGGACGCTTCAACCTGGCGCAGATCAAGCTCGAGGATCAGCTCGGCGTCGATCTCAATGGCAGCCATCAGTTCTCGCGCTTCAATCCGGTGATCGGCGCAACCTATAAGTTGACGCCGAACGCGACCGTCTATGCCGGCTATTCGGAGGCCAACCGCGCGCCTACGCCGGCCGAGCTTGCGTGCGCAGATCCGGCGCGGCCATGCCTGCTCGACAATTTCCTGGTCTCGGACCCGCCTTTGAAGCAGGTCGTGTCCCGCACCTACGAGGCTGGCATCCGCGGCCAGTTCTCGCCTGGCAAAAACGAGCGCTTCAGCTGGAGCTTCGGTGTGTTCACCACCGATTCGGCGGACGACATCATCCGGGTTGCGAGTGCGATTGCGGGCCACGGCTTCTTCCAGAACGGCGGCACCACGCGCCGGCAGGGCCTTGAAGCTTCCGCGAACTATAGCTCGGATCGCTGGACTGTGTTCGCCACGTACAGCCTGGTTGACGCTACTTTCCGAGATGCGCTGACGCTGTCATCGCCGTTCAATCCGCTCGCTGACGCGGGGCTGATCACGGTCCACCCCGGCAATCGCCTGCCCGGGGTGCCGCGCCATCGCTTCAAGGCCGGGGTGGACTACACCATGCAGGACGGCTGGACGGTCGGTGCCGACATGGTCGCCGTGAGCGGGCAATATCTGGTCGGCGACGAATCCAATCTCAATCCGAAGCTGCCAGGCTACTGGGTCGCCAACCTGCACACGACCTACAAAGTGTCAAAGCAAGTCGAAGTTTTCGGCCAGGTCCGCAATGTGTTCGATAAGCGCTACTACACGGCGGGCGGGTTCTTCGAGGTCGACGCCATCCCGTTCCTCGGCCTCACCGATCCGCGCACGGTCAGTCCCGGTGCGCCGCGTGCCATCTATGCCGGACTGCGCGGAAAATTTTAGGTGTGGAGCAAGCCGCTTGACGGCTTGCGAATGCCGCAGGACCTTGGGCTCGTGATTGCAACAGGAGCCCGTGCATGAGCCGTCAGGACTTCAGGTCGTTTGTTCCGGAACCGGGCACGTCGCGCATTTCCGGTCCCAACGCGCGGGCTCATACGCAGGCGCGGCTGAAGTCGCCGCGGGCGCAGGAGCTGTTCGGGACCTGGGCGAAGCTTGCGGCTCATCCGTTCAAAGGCGTCACGATCGACGGCCATGTCGAAGCCGGCCTGTTCTCGCCCGAGCCCGCGAGTGCGCCGACCGCCGCGATGGTCGAGGCCGCATCCGCGCTCATCAAGCGTGTAACGGCCGCCGAGCGCGAGCGCATGTGCTTCCCGGTCGATTCAGGTGTCTGGCAGCAATGGCAGAACACCGAGAACCATATCGAGACCTACGGATTGCGGCTCGACGAGACCACAGATGACGTGCGCGAGGCCGTCATGGGCGTGCTGCGCGCAAGCATGAGCCCGAAGGGCTACGAGGTCTCGCGCAATGTGATGCGGCTCAATCGGTTCCTCGGCGATCTCGTCGGCGGGCCGGCGGTGCTGGGCGAATGGAGCTACATCTTCTGTCTCTACGGCTCGCCCTCGACCACGGACCCTTGGGGCTGGCAGCTGTTCGGACATCATCTCTCGCTCAACTGCCTGGTGATCGGTGGCCACATGGTGCTGACGCCCGCTTTCCTGGGCGCCGAGCCCTGCTTTGCCGACGACGGCCCGTTCGCGGGCATCAGCCTGTTCGAGGACGAGGAGCGGCTCGGTCTCTCGCTGATGCGCTCGCTGTCACAGCCGCAGCAGCAGCGCGCCATTGTGGCCCAGGCCATGATGGGCGGCGACCTGCCGCCGGGGCGTTGGCATTTTGCCGACCATCTGCATCTCGGCGGCGCGCATCAGGACAACCGCATCGTTCCCTTCGAAGGATTGCGAGCGAGCGAGATGAGCGCGCTGCAGCAGCGCAACCTCATCGACCTCGTGGCGGCCTATATCGCGCCATTGCCCGAAGGCCCCTTCGCGGCGCGCATGAAGGAGATCGAGCGGCATCTTGCCGAGACGCATTTCTGCTGGATCGGCGGCTTCGGCGAGGCGAACCCGTTCTACTATCGCATCCAGAGCCCGGTGGCGTTCATCGAGTTTGATCATCACTCAGGCGTGTTTCTCACCAATCCGGAGCCGGCGAAATTCCACGTGCACACGATCGTGCGTACGCCCAACGGCAACGACTACGGGGTTGATGTGCTGCGCCAGCACTATGCGCATGCGCATACGGCACAGCCGTAGGGTGGGCAAAGGCGCGGCTCACGCGTTTTATCCAGGCACGGCCGTGCGCTCCTTTGCCCACCACGATAGGACCTCGCACTTCATGGTGGGCAAAGGCGTGCATCGCTGTGCCAAGAACGCTGTGCCGAACAGCGCCTTTGCCCACCCTACAGAAGGCGCCAGCGAAGCTGGTGCGATCAGCTGGTGCAAGTCCGGCCCGGGTAAGGCCTAGCGAGCCGCCCGGAAGCGAG
>Ga0209488_10002534_pt1 | contig 14950 bp, 14 predicted proteins | sample Rivendell_Oct201_8_FD_188349 | JGI IMG/M metagenome (GOLD analysis project Ga0209488, IMG submission 188349) | Vadose zone soil microbial communities from the Eel River Critical Zone Observatory, Northern California, USA -... | ecosystem: Environmental > Terrestrial > Soil > Vadose zone >... | reverse complement strand
GCTCACTTTCGACCAGATGTCGGGATGCTCGCGCATCAGCTTGACGAACAGCTCGAACTCAGGCCCGTCGACGGGTCTCGTCACGTCCGGGCGACCCATATGGTCCACGACCACGGTGGTGGGCAGGGAGGCGATGAAAGCATAGAGCTCAGGCAGTTCCGCGGCCTCGAAGTAAATGACGACGTGCCACCCCAACGGCGCGACACGTCGGGCGATTTGCAGCAGCACCTCGCGCGGAGTCGTATCGACCAGCCGCTTGACGAAGTTGAATCGCGAGCCACGGACCCCGGCCGCATCGAGCGCCGCAAGCTCGCGATCGGTGACGCCGTCCGCCACGGTTGCAACCCCGCGCGCCCGTCCGCAAGAGCTCTGCAGCGCATCGACCAGGGCACGATTGTCGGCGCCATGACAGGTGGCTTGCACGATGACATTGCGCTCAAACCCCAGGTAGTCCCTCAGACCCCACAGCTTCGTCTTCGGCGCGTCACAGGGCGTGTAGCGGCGCTCGGGGGCATAGGGAAACTGCGCTCCGGGTCCAAACACGTGACAGTGCGCGTCCACGGACCCTGGTGGCGGTACGAACCGCGGGCGATGGGGCGCGGGATGAAACGGCAGCCAGTCCCCATCCATCGTGAAGGGGCCGGAGGCCGAACCCGAGGGCCAGGCCCGATCGCCGGGGCGAATGGTCTCCTCTTGACTCACAGTCCCCGCGCCTCGAGCAGGGCGTTCAGCCGCGGGAAGACCCGGCGGGCGTTCGTTTCGAAGATCCGCGCTTTCCCGGCGGCGGGTATGGAAAGTGCGTCGATGTAGCGCCTGGTGTCATCGAAGTAATGCCCGGTCAGCGGGTCTATGCCGCGAACGGCGCCCACCATCTCGGACCCAAAGAGGATGTTGCCGATGTCGATCACACGCACGAGAAGATCGATGCCCGGCTGGTGATACACGCACGTGTCGAAGAACACGTTCTTCATCACGTGTTCCTCCAGGGGTGGCCGCTTGAGCATGTCCGCGAGTCCCCGGTAGCGGCCCCAGTGGTAGGGAACCGCCCCGCCGCCATGCGGAATGATGAAGCGCAGTGTCGGGAAATCCCGGAACAGATCTCCCTCGATGAATTGCATGAACGCGGTGGTGTCGGCGTTGATGTAATGAGCGCCGGTCGCGTGGAAATTCGCATTGCACGAGGCGGAGACGTGGATCATGGCCGGCACATCGAGCTCGACCATCTTCTCGTAGAACGGGTACCAGTGCCGGTCCGTGAGCGGTGGGGATGTCCAGTGTCCGCCCGAAGGATCCGGATTCAGGTTGCAGCCGATGAAATTCAGCTCGCGTACGCAGCGCTCGAGCTCGGCAATGGAGTTGGCGATGGGCACTGCCGGGGACTGCGGCAGCTGGCACACACCGACAAAATTCTCAGGGAACAGATCGACTACGCGCCTGATGAGATCGTTGTTCGCGCGCGTCCAGGCGCTCGAGATCGCTTCGTTGCCGATGTGATGCCCCATGGCCGAAGCGCGCGGCGAGAACAGGGTCAGATCCGAGCCGCGCTGTCTCTGCAGCTGCAGCTGATTCTTTTCGATGGTCTCGCGGATCTCGTCATCCGATATGGCGCCGGGTCTTGCTGCCGGGGCGGTCGGGTCCTTGAGGCCCGCGAGCTGCGCGTCGCGGAATTTCTGATGAGCGGCCGGCGCCGTCGTGTAGTGGCCGTGACAATCGATGATCATCGGCGCGCTGCCTCCGTCGACCGCTCGGGCGCGGGCGTACGCGCCAACAGGTGATCGAGCATGTCTGTCAGGGCTTCCTGGCTCAATGCCTCCGCGTGTGCCGCGGCCCACTCCTGCCGCTCGACACTGCCACGGCTCATCCAGGGCTCGAAGCCGGCTTCCGCCACTGTTCTTACCGCCTCTCTCATCTCCTCGGCTCGCCGCCGACCGTGCTGCAGGGAGCGTGAAATCATGTAACGCGCGAGTGAGCGCCAGTCGCCGACGGGGAAGAGGTCCTGGAGCGATGCCAGGACGGCGTCCTCGACCCCATGACGTCGGGCCGTGAGGAGCGACTCGGCGAGCAGCGCCTCCATCCCCTTGATGATGACGCTGCGGCACATCTTGGCGGCAGACGCAGCGCCGATCGCGTCCGAATACACCTTGGCGCCGGCGAAACCGAGCGACTGTGCCAGCGGCAGGAAAGCCCCGGCATGCGGACCCCCCAGCCACATGGGCGAGGCGATTCGTTTCGGCGCGATCGGCGACATCACCGCGGCTTCGACGAAGCGGCCTGCGGCGGCTTCGATCGTGCGGGCGGCCTCCGTCCTGGTTCGAGGCGACACGGAGTTGAGGTCGAGATAGAGCGCGCCGCGGGTGAGCGCCGGGGCGGCTTCGGCAGCCGCCGCCCGACATTCGCCCGCGGTGACGGCTGAGATCACCATCGAGCTGCCGCTCACCGCCTCGGCCATGGAGCTCGCCGCCTTCAAGCCGAGCGATCGTGCGGCTCGCCGGGGCTCACTGCCCTCGACCGCAAACAGGCGATCCCACGCGCAGAGCGCCACGCCTCCCGAGCGGTGTAAATCGCTCGCCAGCACTTGGCCGACTTCTCCGAGTCCGACGAGACCGATGCGGCGCGGGCTGGTCATGCATCGCTCCAGAGGCTTCCCGGGATGAACACCTCCCCCTGCATCAGTTTGCGCGCCGTGCGCAGCAAGGCGGAACGGTTCACCGTGACGTCGGTTCCGTCCACCGTCACATCCATTTCCACCGTGAAGAATCCCGTCGGATGCTCGATCTGCAGGCGCTGTGACCCCGAGTGGGGTGTCAGGCCCGCGACCTGTGCGGCCACGGAGCCTGAAGTGACGCACGCCGTGGCAACGCTCACTGCGCCCAGGACCCCGATCGCTTCGTGCACGCGGTGCGGGATGAAGGTTCGCGTGTGGATGGTGCCGCCGTGCCGCGCGGGCGAAACGAGGCACATCTTCGGCACCGTCTTGTTGCCGACCTCGCCGAGGTTCATCCGCGGGCCCAGCGCCAGCCGGATTTCCTCGATACGGGCTTTGAGCGCCGCATCGCCTTCGAGCGCCTCGGGTGATTCATCGCCGCGCTTGCCGAGATCGGCCGCTCGCATCAGGACGACGGGCATCCCGTTGTCGATGCAGGTCACCTCGAGACCTGCGATGCGGTCCAGGTGCGCTCCGGTCGGAAACAGCGAGCCGCACGAGGATCCGGCAACGTCCAGAAAGTCGATCGGTATCGCTGCCGCACTTCCCGGGACACCATCGATACGGGCGTCACCCTCATATTCCACCGTCCCATGGGGCGTCGGGACATGCGCAACGGCGATGCTTCCGGTGTTGAGCATGTGGATGCGCACCGGCGTGGATTCGCCCGCGATGCGCACCAGACCGTGCTCGATCGACCAGGGACCGACGCCTGCGAGGATGTTGCCGCAGTTCTGGGAGTCACTCACTTGCGCTTTGTCGACCACGACCTGAAGAAACAGATAGTCGACGTCCGCGTCCGGGCGCTTGGAGGGGCCGATGATCGCGACCTTGCTGGTCAGCGGGTGCGCACCGCCCACGCCATCGATCTGGCGGGGATCAGGCGAGCCCATGGCCGCGAGCAGAGCCCGGTCGCGGGCAGGCGCGGATTGCGGCAGGTCCTTGGCGTGAAAATAGAGTCCCTTGGACGTTCCACCACGCATCAGGGTGCCGGGAATGGCGCGCATGTCGGCTCACTCCGCCAGCGCTTGCGGGCGGTAGATCAATCCGCGCTTGGCCAGCTTGTCCCGCATGTCGTAAATATCGACGCCCAATTCCCCCTTTTGCAGCCGCTCGCGCACCGTGGCTTCCTTGGCTTCGCGGGCCTCACTGGCCTTGAGCACCGCTGCAGCCTCGAGGCGCGCAACCACGCACACACCGTCGTCGTCAGCGATCACCACGTCACCGGGATTCACCAGGCCGCTTCCGCAAACCACCGGAACATTCACCGATCCCAGGGTCTCCTTCACGGTTCCCTGCGCGTGCACGGCCCTGGACCAGACCGGGAAGCCCATGCCGGTCAGATCACGCACGTCCCGGACACCGGCATCGATGATGAGACCGCGGACACCGCGCGTGGCGAGCGAGCTTGCAAGCAGCTCGCCGAAATAGCCGGCGTCTGAATCGGAAGTCGGCGCGACGACCAGAACGTCCCCAGCCCGGCACTGCTCGACCGCTACGTGGATCATCCAGTTGTCCGCCGGAGGGACACTCACCGTGACCGCGGAGCCGGCGATGCGAGCCCCCGGATAGATGGGGCGCAGCTTCGGACCCAGGAGCCCGGTTCGGCCCTGCGCCTCGTGGACGGTGGCAACGCCGTAGCGCGCCAACCCATTCACCACCTCGGAATCGGCGCGGCGAATACTGGTGTACACGACATTCATGGCAGCCACCTGAAAGCTCGGGAGCGGCCATTGTCCAGCCGCGCCCGCCCGGGCGGGTAATTGCAATTCACGGCCGGGTATAAGAGATTGTGGACATGGCCTCTGGCTCAGGTCCTGGCGCGACGCCCAACGTCCGGCATCTCATGCTCTTTGATCAGGTGGTCCGGCGCGGCAGCGTGAGCGCGGCCGCCCGCGCGGCGCACCTCAGTCAGCCCGCGGTCACCCAGGCCGTCGCTCGGATTGAAGCCGCCCTGGGAGCCCGTCTCCTGCACCGCAGCTATTCCGGGCTCGAGCTCACCGGCGCGGGGCGCGCGGCCGCGCAGCGCGTCGAGCGGGCACTCGGGATGCTGCGGGAAGCGCTCGGGGCGGTGCGCCGATCGGACGATGCGGCGAACGAAGACGTCATGAGGGGCATAACCTCCACGCAACTCACGGCGCTCATCGCCGTGGTGGAGGAGGGCGCTTTTGCCCGTGCGGCGCGCCGCACCGGGCGCGCGCGGGCGGCCGTGCACCGCGCTGCGCGACAACTGGAGAGATCTCTCGGCACCGAATTGTTCGAGGTCACGAGCTTCGGCGTGCGCCCGACCCGCGAGGCGGAGAAGCTCGCCCTGCGCACGCGCCTCGCGTTTGCAGAGATCGCCCAGGCCCAGGCAGAGGTTGCCGCCGCCCAGGGTACCGGCAGCGGCTCGACGGTCATCGGGGCCATGCCGCTCGCTCGCAGTGTGCTGGTCGCGCGGGCGGTCCTCGAATTCGCCGCGGCACGACCCGAGCACGGGATCAGTATCCTGGACGGTCCCTACGAGAGCATGCTCGGCGCTCTGCGCCGCGGTTCCGCGGACGTACTGGTCGGCGCGTTACGCGATCCCATCCCGTACGAGGACATCGTGCAGGAGCACCTGTTTGATGACCCGCTGGCGATCGTCGCGGGGGCTCAGCATTCACTGGCCGGTCGCGGCGCGCCCACCCTGGCAGCGTTGTCGCGATTTCCGTGGATTGCGCCGCGGCGCGATTCTCCCCTGCGGCGGCATTTTGACGCGCTCGTCGGGCGGCTGAACGCCAAGCGGACCGTGGCGCCGATTGAGTGTAATTCCTTGGTCGCGGCACGCTCCATGCTCCTGGCGAGTGACCGCGTCATGCTCTCATCCGAGCACCAGATCCACCACGAGCTTGCAACCGGGCAGCTGGTCGCCTTGCCACATCCGTTTGGCACGGTCACACGCTCCATCGGACTGACAGTGCGCCGCGACTGGCTACCGACGCAGGTGCAGGCGCAACTGGTTGAAGGACTGCGGCGCCACGCGCGGGCGGCTTCCTCCCGGCAGGCCAAGTCATGACGCGCTCTACCCAGGTGGCGATCGTCGGTGCCGGGCCTTCGGGGCTGCTGCTCTCGCAGCTGTTGCGCCGCAACGGGATCGACTCGGTGGTACTGGAGAGCCGCTCGCAGGATCACGTGCAAGCCCGCATCCGCGCGGGGCTGCTGGAGTGGACCACCGTGGAACTGCTTCAGGAGGCCGGGGTTGGCGCTCGGATGATGCGCGACGGACTCGTCCATGACGGCTTTGACATCGCCTTCGCCAACGGCCGTCACCGGATAGACCTCAAGGGACTGACCGGCAGAAGCGTTCTGGTCTACGGGCAGACCGAACTGCAGAAGGACCTCGTGCAGGCCAGAGCGGGCGAACCGGGGGCGGTCCTCTGGCAAGTGGTCGAGGTGGTGCTCCAGGACTGGGACACACACCAGCCGCGGGTGACCTACACCCACGCCGGCACGCCTCACGAGCTGCGGTGCGACTTCATCGCCGGCTGCGATGGCTACCACGGCGCGAGCCGCGCGGGTGTGCCGCCGGAGAAACGCTCGCAGTTCGAGCGCGTGTACCCGTTCGGATGGCTCGGGCTGCTGGCCGATGTGCCGCCGCTGCACGAGGAGCTCGTGTACGCCAATCACGAGCGGGGGTTTGCACTTTGCAGCATGCGCTCGCGGGGTCGGAGCCGCTACTACGTGCAGTGTTCGCTCGAGGACAAGGTGGAGCAGTGGCCGGATGGCCGTTTCTGGGATGAGCTGCACGCTCGCCTGCCCGAGCGGTACGCCGGTCGGCTGATCACGGGCCCGTCGCTTGAGAAGAGCATCGCGCCGCTGAGGAGTCTGGTTACCGAACCGATGCAATTCGGGCGACTGTTCCTGGTGGGCGATGCGGCGCACATCGTGCCTCCCACGGGGGCGAAGGGCCTGAATCTCGCCGCGGCCGACGTGCGGGTTCTGGCGCGCGGCCTCATCGAGTTCTATCGCAGTCGAAGCTCGACGCTCCTCGATGAGTATTCCGCCAGGGCGCTGAGTCGGGTGTGGAAGGCCACGCGCTTTTCCTGGTGGTTCACCACGCTGATGCACAGGTTTTCGGCCGATCCGTTCGCGCAGCGCCTGCAGTTGGCTGAGCTCGAGTATCTTTCCCGATCCACTGCCGCATCCCGGACCGTGGCGGAGAACTATGTCGGACTGAGCCTTGACTGACCGGCCATGACGGCTTGACCGGCGGCCGCGCCAATGGTATGCAACACTTACAGAATGACGGGTCGGGCCGATGCGCAGCGTCACCTTGTATCACTGGGAACCCAACGCCAATTCCGGCAAGCCCATGCTGGCGCTGATGGAAAAAGGGGTGGCGTTCAACAGCCACTACCTCGACCTCCTCAATTTCGATCAGCATCAGCCCGATTACCTCGCCATCAATCCGCAGGGGACGATCCCGGCGATGCTGCATGGGGAGCGCGTGCTCACCGAGTCGACCGCGATCATGGAATACGTCGACGAGGAGTTCCCCGGTCCGCGCCTCATGCCTGAAGATCCTCGCGACCGCTGGCGCGTGCGCTGGTGGATGAAGCTCATGGACCAGTGGCTCGGTCCCAGTTTCTCGATGATCGGCTGGAAGGTGTTTGTTGGCCCGGCGGTCAGCTCCAGGGACCCCGGGGAACTGGAGGCGGCCATCGAGCGCATTCCGCTGCCGGAACGCCGCGTCGCCTGGCGCAAGGCGATCTACGGACAGTTCAGCGAAGAGGAGCTCAGGGAGTCCCAGCGCCGCGTGGCGCTCGGCATCACCATGCTGGAGCAGGAACTTGCGAAACGGCCCTGGCTCGCCAGCAATCAGTACAGCCTCGCCGACATCAACGGTTTCAATCTGGCGTATGCGCTGCCGCTGTCCCAGCCGGCGCTGTCCAACGACGAGCTGACACCCAACACATTGCGCTGGCTGCGCGCCATCTACGCGCGTCCCGCCACCAAGGCATGCTGGGCCATGGGTCGGACCAGCATGGTGAGGCGCGTCACGATCCTCGAGCAGCCGCACATCGGCGCGGGGCACGTCACATGAGCATGACCTTGTACCACGGGGAGCCGAACGGCCCGTCCCTGGCCGTGCTCGCGACACTGTTCGCCAAGGAGGTCCGGGCCGAGCTGGTGCGCATCGATCTCGGGAGCGGCCAGCGGCACGGCTTGCCGTGTGCGCAGGAACCGCGGGTGGCCATGAGCGTCGAGGGAGAGGGACCGGTGCTCGTGGTCGAGGGCGAAGCGATGACCGACTCGGTGTTCATCGCCTGTTATCTCGATGATGTGGGGCAGGGAGCCGCCCTGCGTCCCGCCGACCCGTACGGCCGCTGGGAGACGATGCGCTGGTGCCGGCAGGTGACTGAGCGGACCGCGCCCGCTGCCGCGTATCTGGGCTGTCGGGCGCACCCGCCGAGGGCCGACGCGGCGCTGCTTGAGAGGATCGGAAGCGTCGATCTGCGCGCGCGCTGGGAGCAGGTCACTGCCGGACGGCTTTCCGATGATCGCCTCCCCGACTGCAGGAGCAAGATCCGCCAGGCGGTGGAGAACATCGAGGCGAGACTCGAGGCGCGGCAGTGGCTGATGGGCGCGTTCTCGATCGCCGACATCGAGAGCTTTGCGTGGCTCACCGGTATGGTGGCGCTGGTGCCCGCGGCATTTGTCGGCAAGCCGCGCACGAGGCAGTGGCTCGAGCGCGTGAGGGCGCAGCCTGCCGTCGCGCAGGCGCTGTCGCTCGCGCGCAGCGCCGACCCGGCCGCGAGCTGGAGCGTGGGTCCGGAAATCAACCGCTGGGGATGAGGGATGACCATCAAACTCTATACGGCCGCGACGCCAAACGGCTGGAAGATCTCGATCGCGCTCGAGGAGATGGGCCTGCCCTACGAGGTCCGGGTGATCGATTTTGCGGCCCAGGAGCAGAAGGCGGACTGGTACGTCAGGCTCAATCCCAACGGCCGCATTCCGACGCTGGACGACGGCGGTTTCATCCTGTTCGAGTCGGGCGCCATACTGATTTATCTGGCAGAAAAAACCGGCAAGTTCCTGCCGCAAGACGTGCACGGCCGCAGCCGCGTGATCCAGTGGCTGATGTTCCAGATGTCGGGGGTCGGTCCGATGATGGGTCAGGCGAACGTGTTCCTGCGCTACTTCCCCGAGAAGATCCCGGCGGCGATCGAGCGCTACCAGCGCGAGGTGACACGCCTGTTCGGGGTGCTCGACCGGCAGCTCGCGAGTCACGAGTACATCGCGGGGGAGTACTCGATTGCGGACATGGCGCTGTGGCCCTGGGTATCGGGCTATGAGTGGTCCGGTGTCAGCGTTGCCGAGTTCGCGAGCCTGCAGCGCTGGCTCTCGCTCGTCGGCGCGCGCCCCGCAGTACAGGCGGGGCGGGATGTGCCGATCAAGCGCGATCGGGCCGCGGAGATCGAGGCGGCGATCAAGACAGCCCCCAGGATGTTGGCCTGAGAGTGCCGCATGATTGATCTGTCCAAGGTTCGCGCGATCGACGTGCACGTGCATGCGGATGTCTCCTGCCATGACCCGGAGGATCCGGTCATGGGGCGGTTCTTCGATGCGGCGTCCGCTTATTTCAAGGCGCCGCGCGAGCGGCCCAGGATTCCCGAGATCATCGACCTGTATCGCGGGCAGCAGATCGCGTTCTGCCTGTTCACCGTCGACTGCGAGAGCAGCCTGGGCGCGAAGCGCGTCAGCAACTACGAAATCGCAGATTACGCCGCCAGGAACGACGACATCGTCATTCCTTTCGCTTCGATCGATCCGCGCAAGGGCAGGATGGGTGCGCGCGAGGCGCGCGACCTCATCGAGAATCACGGCGTACGGGGCTTCAAGTTCCACGGCATCATGCAGGACATCCATCCTGCCGATCGCATCGCCTACCCGATCTACGAGGTAATCGCCGCGCACAAGCTGCCGGCGATCTTTCACACCGGCCATTCGGGGATGGGCACGGGGCTGCCCGGCGGCGGGGGCGCGCGCCTCAAGTGGGGCCAGCCGATGCTGATTGACGACGTCGCGGTCGACTTTCCTGACATGAAGATCGTGCTCGCCCACCCGAGCTGGCCCTGGGTCGACGAGAGCCTGTCGATGGCGTTGCACAAGGACAACGTGTACATCGACCTGTCCGGCTGGAGCCCGAAGTATTTTCAACCGCAGATCATCCAGTACGCCAACGGCCCATTGAAGAAGAAGATGATGTTCGGCTCGGACTTCCCGCTGATTCGCCCCGACAAATGGCTGGAGGCGGCACGGCAGGTCGGCTTCAAGGCCGAGGTGCTGCCGGGCATCATGAAGGACAACGCGGCGCGGCTCCTGGGGCTGGCCTGAGCGTTTCGCGGACCGCCACCATGGTAGGACTGACATGACACTCAAGTATTACCACGCGGAGCCGGCGGCGAACTCGCTGAAATCCATGATTCCGCTCATCGAGAAACGCCTGCCGTTTCAGAGCGTCTACATCGACCTGCACAAGTTCGAGCAGCACGCGGACTGGTTCGTGGCGATGAATCCCGAAGGACAGGTGCCGGTGCTCGATCACGACGGCGTGATCATCACTCACACGACCGTCATCAACGAGTACCTGGAAGACGTCTTCCCCGACATTCCTCTGCGGCCGCGCGACCCGGTCGGCGCCGCGCGCATGCGCTACTGGAACAAGTTCTGTGACGAGCAGGTGATGAACCATGTCTCGATACACGGCTGGCACCGCATGGTCAGCATCATCGCGCGCAGCATCGAGAGCGACGAATTCGACCGGCTGATGGAGCACATTCCGCTGCCCGACCAGCGCAGGAAATGGCGCGCGGCACGCTCCGGTTTCAGCGAGGCGGATCTCGCCCAGGCGACGGAGAAGATCCTCTACGCGGTGGACAAGGTGGAAAAACAGCTCGCGCAGACCGCCTGGATTGCAGGCGATGGCTACACCCTCGCGGACATCAATTTCTATTCCTATTGCGGTATGTCGGTGGAGCGCATGTTTCCGGAATTGGCCATAGGCGAGCGCTGCCCGCGCCTCATCGAGTGGCGGGAAAAGATGCGCGCGCGCCCGGCAGTGGCGCGCGCGCTCGCGGGCGAGGACCGCACCGCGCCGGGCCTGAGGACCTGGACGGGTGAGGCGCGATGAGCGCGGGGCGGAAAATGCGCGCGTGGCGGCTGCCCGCGGGCTGCACCTCTGTTGAGCAGCTCGAGCTCGTGGAACTGCCCAGACCCGATCCGGCGCCGGGGGAGGTGCTGGTGCGTGTGCACGCCACTTCCCTGAATTACCGCGATCAGGCCATCGCCCAGGGACGCTATTTCGGCGCCGCCATCAAGGTGGCCGGGACTCCGCTCTCCGATGGTGTCGGGGTCGTGGAGGCGGTCGGTGCAGGGGTGAAGGCCCTGGCCCCCGGAGATCGGGTGGCCGGCACCTTCTTCACGGCCTGGTTTCACGGGCCGCCGCCCCCGGCCAAGGGCGAGGCGCTCGGCTGTCCGCCCGCCAGAGGAATGCTCGCCGACTACGTGGCGCTTCCCGAGACGGCTGTCGTGAAGCTCGCTCACTCGCTGACGTTCGAAGAGGCGGCGACGCTCCCCTGCGCCGGGGTGACCGCGTGGAATGCGCTGCTGACGGGCGTACGTCCGCTCGAGCGCGGCCAGTGGGTGCTGTTGATCGGCACCGGTGGCGTGTCACTCCTCGCGCTGCGGATCGCCAAGGCCGCCGGTGCGCGGGTCGTGGCGACTTCCTCGAGCGACGCGAAGCTCGCGCGCGCGAAGCAGCTCGGCGCCGACGCCACGCTCAACTCCAGGTCCGAGCGGGAGTGGGGTGCCAGGGCGGCCGAGCTCGCCGGAGGCACCATCCACCACGTGGTCGAGGTCGGCGGGCTCGGTACGCTCGCGCAGTCCATCCAGGCCGTCGGTTTCGGCGGGGAAATTGCGCTCATCGGCGTGCTGTCGATGCAGGGCGATGCCAACCCGATGCCCCTCATGGTCAAGGGCGCGAGTCTGCGGGGAATATTCGTCGGCTCCGCCGCCATGGCGCGCGATCTGAACGCCTTTGTGGACGCGCATCAGCTGAAGCCCGTCGTCGACCGCGTGTTCGCTTTCGCCGAGGCGAAGGCGGCGTACGCGTATCAATCCTCGGGCGAACTGTTCGGGAAAGTCGTGATCGCAAATCCAGGGGGATGAATGATGGGCGCGCGCAATCTGGAAGAAATCCTGGCGGCAACCGCAGACACCGTGAAGATGCTGCGCAACTCGCAGCTCGGCGCCTACGTCTACCCGGTGGTCGCCTCCGAATTCAGCAACTGGCGCAGCGAGCAGTGGGCCTGGCAGCACAGCGCCGTGCTCTCTGACCAGTCGCACCACATGGTGAACCTGTACCTGCGCGGCAAGGATGCGCTGAAGCTCCTCAGCGATACCGCGATCAACTCGATGCAGGGCTTCGCCGTCAACAAGGCAAAGCAATACGTACCGACCACGCCCTACGGCCACGTGATCGGCGACGGCATCGTCTTTTATCTCGCCGAGGAGGAGTTCGTGTACGTCGGCCGGGCGCCGGCTTCCAACTGGCTGCGCTTTCACGCGGCCACCGGCGGTTACGACGTCGAGGCCGAGCTCGATGACCGCTCACCGATGCGCCCGATGGGCAAGCCCGTGACCCGCTCGGTCTGGCGCTTTCAGATCCAGGGGCCGAAGGCCTGGGCCATCATCGAAAAGCTCAACGGCGGCCCGCTCGAGCAGCTGAAGTTCTTCAACATGTCCACCATGCGGATCGCCGGCAAGACCGTGCGCACGCTGCGGCACGGCATGTCGGGTGCGCCGGGGCTCGAGATCTGGGGTCCGTATGCGCAGCAGGAGGAGATCCGCGCCGCCATTCTCGAGGCCGGCCAGGAGTTTGGCATGCTGCCCTGCGGGGGCCGCGCTTACCCCTCGAACACCCTGGAATCGGGCTGGATTCCCTCGCCCCTTCCGGCCATCTATACGGGCGAGAAGCTCAAGCCCTATCGCCAGTGGCTCGGTCCCGACAGCTACGAGGCCACCGGCTCAATCGGCGGCAGCTTCGTGTCCGACAACATCGAAGACTACTACCTGAATCCCTATGAGATGGGCTACGGCTCGTTCGCCCGGTTCGATCACCCGTTCCACGGCCGCGAAGCGCTCGAGCGGCTCGAGCCCGAGGCGCAGCGCAAGAAGGTGACGCTTGCCTGGAATCCGCAGGACATGACGAAGATCCTGGCTTCGCTCTTTAATCCGGACGGTGAGCAGTACAAGTTCTTCGATGTCCCGCTCGCCAACTACGCCTCGTCCAACTACGACCGCGTGATCGATGCCGACGGCAAGACCGTGGGCCTGTCGATGTTCACCGGCTACAGCTACAACGAGAAGCAGGCTCTCAGCCTTGCCACGGTACGCCCGGAGATTGCGCTCGGCACCGAGCTGCGGGTCGTGTGGGGAGAGGAGAACGGCGGCACGCACAAGACCACGGTCGAGCCCCACCGGCAGATCGAGGTGCGTGCCATCGTGAGCCCGGTTCCCTACACCCGCATGGTGCGTGAAACCTACCAGCAAGGCTGGCGTACGCGCGGCAGCGCCTGAAGGGCTGGGCTACAGGAACCGCCCGTCCACCTCCGGTCGGGCAGATTTATCGGCTATTTCAACCCATATCGGCCAACGCTAAGCGCGCACGCTCAACTCGCCTTCAGGCCCCGGCGCTGTTTGCGGTAGCTCTCACGGCGCGTCTTCTCGAAATCGGTCCGTTGGCCGTGACCGGGATCGACGGGATAATCGCGAAAGTCCTGCATGATCTCGCCGAACACCTCGCCTAGCTCGTCCTTGAACTCGGGGTGCGTGAAGATGTGGAAACGATCCTCAGCGATAGCCTCGAGTACGCGCGTGGCGATCACGTCCGGCTCCATGCCGAACTCGTGCACCTGCGCGAGGCGCTTCGCATTCTCCGTGTTCACCGGCTTGGCGCCCGCCCTAAGGGCCGCCGGCCGCACCTCCTCGCTCGCGTAGATGTAGGACTTGACGAGCCCGGGGCACAGCACCGACACACCGATGCCGTGGGGCGCCAAGCTCGCGCGCAGCGATTCGGACAGTCCGCGCACGGCGAACTTGCTGGTGTTGTAGATACCGCACACGCCGGCCGCGAGGAAACCGGCCATCGAGGCCGTATTGACGACGTACCCGCCCTGGCCCGCGCGGATCATGCGCGGCACGAAGGTCATGACGCCGTTGATCGGGCCGTGGAGATTGACCCCCATGAGCCAGTCCCAGTCGTCGTAGCTCGACTCCTCGATGGTCTGAAACAGATTGACGCCGGCGTTGTTGAATAACAGGCTCACGACGCCGAACTTCGCCTCCACCGCTTCCGCGGCGCGTGCCAGATCCCTTCGCGAGGACACATCCGCCTCCACGCCCATGGCTCTCGGGTTGTCGAGCGCTCGCAGCGCGGCCTCGATGGAGGCGGGGCGGATGTCGGCCATGGCGACGTTGCAACCCTGCGCGAGGAGTGCCCGAACGAGTCCGATGCCGACGCCGTTCGCGCCGCCGGTGACGAACGCGGTTCGGCCTGCGAAATCCTTCATGTCTTGCCCTTCCTCTGGCGGGCCGTCTCGGCCGCGTGGATAGGATTGCGGAACAGGAGGCTGAAGGTGCGCTTGTACTCCTCGTTCTCGGGCAGATCGGGCACGGCCGCGCATAAGGCCTGCGCGCGATCCTCGACCCCCTGGCGGAACTCGCTATGGGTCATGATGTAGAGCTCGTCGTTGAGGATCCCCTGCAGCACCCGCTGGCCGACCTCTTCCTTCGTGCGGAAGAGGTGAAAGAAATTACCGCCCTGCTGGCGGCGCTTGTCGCTCTCGGCATAGCCGGTATCGGCGAGTGCCGCCGGTCGGGTCTTGCCGGCTTCGGCGATGTTCGACTGCACCGCCCCGGGGCAGAAGGCCGAGCAGACGATGCCGTGCGGCTCGAGCTCGGCACGCATGCATTCGATCATGCTCACCACGGCGCCCTTGGAAGTCCCGTAGAGCGTGGCACCCGGATGCGGCACGAGCCCCGACATCGAGGCCGTGTTGACGATGTGCCCGCCCTCGCCGTGCCGCATGATGCGCGGCAGGAGGATGACGATGCCGTTGACGGTGCCGCCAAGATTGACCCCCAGCACCCAGTCCCAGTCGGCGAAGGTCGCGAGCTCGGTGGGACCTACGACCCCGACGCCGGCGTTGTTACAGAGGA
>Ga0209488_10002533_pt1 | contig 14951 bp, 14 predicted proteins | sample Rivendell_Oct201_8_FD_188349 | JGI IMG/M metagenome (GOLD analysis project Ga0209488, IMG submission 188349) | Vadose zone soil microbial communities from the Eel River Critical Zone Observatory, Northern California, USA -... | ecosystem: Environmental > Terrestrial > Soil > Vadose zone >... | reverse complement strand
ATCGCGCAAAAAGGTCCTACCACCTTACCGCGGCGGAATCCTACTATGGCTCTAGGGACATGTGCAAGAGGGTAAATCGATTTATTTGACATTTTTTTTACAATGTCATGTCCTGGCAAGGAGGGCATTGGCAGGAAACTTCTCCGGGCTTACAGGGTTGACAGGCTCTGAGCCTGCAGCGTATGAGAGTCGTGTGCGGCCCCGAGTGCTTTGGGGATAGGAAGAAACCGGCCTGATACTAAGCTAGGCATGCAGTAGAATCATTTTTCAATAGCGGTACGAAGAAATCCAACTTGATAAGCCAATCAGCGCCTTTTCCCCTTATCGCAGAGAGGTCTCAGGCCCAAAGCCGCGTTCGGGCCATTTCCCTATTTCTCCTCTTCACGGCGACGGTAGTACCTTTACCGTCCTTGAACGCTCGTGAAAAGGATGCCGTGCAATATGGGGCCGGTCTGATCGTGAATGTTCCTATGCCGGAGGCCGAAGTAACTCAAGCAGTTGAGGAAGTGTCACAGAATGGGATTATCAGGGGAACCAAAGAGTACAACAAAGACGAGTACATTACGGGTGCCGCACCGGCCACTTCGTCACGGCTGTTCCCTGCCTGGACCGATGGTGGCAAGGTTGTCTACAAGGTGCGGACCCATGCTCTCGATCCGCGTAATTTCAAGAACGGCGGGGATGTCGGGACGCTGGCCGTGCGCTACGTAGTGCAGGGTCAGGGCGACAAGAATACAGTTCTGAGGATTGATGCAGTTTTTGTGGAAGATTTCCGGCGCATCGCGCATGCTTCTAACGGTTCGGTCGAGAGTAGCGAGTACAAGGACATCCACGACCACCTGGAAGCCATGGAATTGATGAAGCAACAGACAAGCGAAGCGGAGAAGGAGCGGGATCAAGTCAGGAAGCGGCAGCTCAGTGCCAACGTTGAGGCGACTGCTGTCCCGGCGCGCGAATCCAGCACAGGGCCAACCGAGGATCACGTCGAAGTTCCCGTTCGACCGGATGCTTCCGAGTCACCCGCGGAATCTCTGGAACAGCACGTGAAAGAGCTCAGGCGGCAGGTGGAACGACTGGTGAAGACACCGGGAGCTCCGCTGAAATCGGCGCCATTCCATACTGCGAGCACGCTGCAATCATTAGCCAGCGGTACCGAAGTCATGATTGTCATTTCCACTCCCTACTGGTACGGCGTCGAAACTCACGACGGGCAGCACGGATGGATTCCCCGTGATCAATTGGAGCAACTTCCATGAAGGGTCCCGGCCCGAGGAAAGTTGCGTTGTCTGCCTGTCTGTCGGCAACGCTCATCCTCGCATTCGCGCAATATAGCAGCGCGCAGACGGACCCTCGTGAGCGCACCTTCCCGCAATCCAAGGCGGTTGTCGAAAAAATCGTAAAGGAACTGCAAGCCGCTATGGCGGGACACCTCCCGGTCCTCGATGGTTTCGCAATCTCCGGCAATCACCCATTCGACCGTTATCAGCGTGCTTACTATCAGTCGACCGCTGACGTTACTACGACTGCATCTGGTGGAACGCTGGTACGGGTCAACACGAAGGTTACCGCGTGGTACTCCGATCCTGTTCCCTCGCGCTCCGGATACCAATTATTGACCTCAAATGGCCGACTGGAAAGCGATCTACTTGACCAGGTGGCTGAACGGCTCGCAGACGTGAATGACATGGTTCCGGGGGCCAAATCATCTCTGTCCAAAGCGGCGGCGTCTAGCCGGCAACCGGCGGCAAAAGACTCTGTGATTCCGGCGCCTGCGGTCTCCGCTCCGGTGCCGAGAATTCCGGAGTCCGGCGGAACATTCTCATCGTCCCTGGCTCAAGGTTTGTCCGCCCAGGATCGCTCAGCACGAATAACGCCGAAGGCTGGCGACGATCTCAGCGGCTTGAAGGCGGAGGCTGCAAGTCTGGAAGAGATTCTCAAGAATCAGGCTCATCCGAAGAATTTGGTGGCGGTGAAGAAGTCAGGGACGGCTGTGGTTGCCTCGCCGAGTCTTAATGCCAAAACGCTGTTCCTGGCTAGTCCGCGTGATGAGTTTGAGATGCTAGACTTCACGCCGGACTGGGTTCACGTGCGAATTTCCGGTTTGTCTCGTGGATGGATCTGGCGCAATAACCTCGAAATGCCCGGCACTATCCCCGATAGCGCGGCGGGACCTGCGCCAACTCCCACGGCTGCTGAGTTATTTCGCGTCAGCCGCGAGGAAATTGCGCCTTTCCCGGGAGATTGGGAGCCGCTGCGGGGGAAGAACGTGAAGATCGTTTCAGTGCAAAAAACTGATGAAACCGTGAAGGACGGCGGGCTTCCAGTAAAGCTTGAGTTCGCTAAGTCGATCCTCGACAACAATTACTCCGAACTGACGCAGAAATCGCCTGCCTTGGCAGGAATCGTATTGATTTTTGACTCGGCCGATGGCGGGATGATCGCGGCTACGATTTCAACCGTTCAGCAGTGGAAGGCCGGGGCTCTGTCCGATGCAGCCTTGTGGCACCAATGTTTCTTCGACCCTCCAGAGACTTTCAACTCCTCTGGTTCGTCGGGCGCTTATTAGCGTGCTTATTAGCTACCACGGCATTCACTGAACAGTGAATGAACTCGGCGTCGACAAAATGTTTCGCTTTGCATTGGGAAGTAAATCTGTTTTTGCTTGACATTCAAACTCCGTCACGATACCTATGCAGTCCTTGAGCACATTCACGGGGTCGCAATTTCAACACGAGAGTTTAGAACAGTAAAGATACACGGCCTACCTCATGAGCACGACTACACCTATGGCAGTTCGCGGCAACCCGGTCCCCTCCCTTCTGCGCGACTACGCCGAACTGACCAAGCTCCGGGTCACGACGCTGATTGTCATGACGGCGTGGTGCGGGTACTTCTTCGGGGCACACAAGGCCGGCATTTCGTGGCTTAGCTGGGGGCTATTTCATTCGCTCACGGGCATTGGTCTGGTTTCCAGCGGGACTGCGGCTTTGAACGAAGCGATGGAACATGATGTCGATGCCCGGATGCGTCGCACAGCGATGCGTCCGCTGCCGGCTCAGCGCATGAGCGTGCTTCACGCAGCAATCATCGGTTCGGCAGCCGCTATCGGGGGTTCCATCTACTTGGCGGTCTTTACAAATCCGCTTACCGGGTTGCTGACTTTTCTGACGTCGGTGGTTTACCTCGCCGCCTACACGCCTCTCAAGAAGATTTCGCCGATCTGCACGTTCGTAGGAGCTTTTCCTGGAGCTATGCCTGGAGTTCTTGGATGGACGGCAGCATCTGGTCGGCTGGAGTGGGGCACGCTGGTTTTGTTCGCCATTCTTTTCGTCTGGCAGTTTCCCCACTTTTTCTCGATTGCATGGCTTTATCGCGAGGATTATGCCCGAGGCGGTGTCCGCATGCTGCCGGTGGTCGAGGAAGACGGGCGGTCAACGGCTCGCCGTATCCTGATCTACTCTGTGGTCCTCATTCCGGTCAGCGTCCTGCCCAGCTTTTTTGGTATGGCGGGAAAAATTTATCTGTTCGGCGCGATTGTTCTCGGCCTCGGTCTTCTCTACTTCGGGGTTCGGCTGGCATTCCTTAACCTGCCACTCGGGAGCGCGCCTTCAAAGATGAGAGCTCGCCAGGTTCTGCAGGCGACGGTAATCTATCTTCCGTTGCTGTTTGCCCTGATGATGGGCAACTGCCTGCATCCGTAGGCCAGTTACAGCCCCAGCGGGATCACGCCAAGGTACTCAGTTTAGGAATTCAACCCGGCTTCGTCATGCCGTACTTATCGATGCCGAGTCCATGGGGCCACGTTGAAACTTACCGAAGATCCTCATCGCAGGCTAAATGCCCTGACCGGCGAGTGGGTGTTGGTCTCTCCACACCGCACTACGCGCCCCTGGCAGGGCGAGGTATCGCGACCGCAAAACGCGTCAGAGCCGGCGTACGACCCGAATTGCTACTTGTGCCCAGGCAACACGCGGGCCGGCGGCATTCGTAATCCCGCCTACACAGGGACGTTCGTTTTCGAGAATGATTTCGCCGCGCTCAGGCCCAACGTTGCCGGGCAGCGCCTCGACATTGAAGATATGGGCCTGCTCGTCGCCGAAGCGGAAGCTGGCATTTGCCGCGTCCTGTGCTTCTCTCCCCGGCACGACCTCACGCTGTCGACCATGGAATTGGCCGACATCGAGTTAGTCGTCAGGCAGTGGACAGAGCAGTTCCGCGAACTGGGCACATCCGAATTAATCAACCACGTGCAGATCTTCGAGAACAGGGGCGCGATGATGGGCGCCAGTAATCCGCATCCACACGGCCAGATCTGGGCTACGTCTTCCATCCCGGAGGCTTGTGCGAAGGAACTGCTCGCGCAGCAGAATTACTTGAAGTCACACCAGAGCTGTCTATTGTGTGACTATGTCGGCCTGGAAGAACGCCAAAAAGTACGGGTGGTCTATGCGAACGATGACTTCGTCGCACTCGTTCCCTTCTGGGCGGTGTGGCCGTTTGAGATTCTGGTCTGCAGCCGCCGGCATCTGCCCAATATGTTGGATTTCACCTCTGAGGAGGTTCTTTCTCTAAGCACGATCCTGAAGCAGGTGACGTCAACCTACGACAAACTCTTCGCTGTTCCCTTCCCTTATTCAATGGGGTTCCATCAGGCTCCAACCGACAATCTCGATCATGCGGAATGGCACTTTCATGCGCACTTCTACCCGCCTCTGTTGCGGTCAGCAACGGTTCGAAAGTTCATGGTTGGTTTTGAGCTGCTCGGCACCCCACAGCGCGATATCACTGCCGAGGTCGCCGCCGAACGACTGAGGGCAGCGATCGGTGATCGGTGATCAGTGATTGGCGGGCTTTTGGACGCGGCTTCCGTCACGAACAAACTGCACCATCACTTAGACTTGGCGCTGCGCACACGGGGCAACGCAGGGAAGATGATCGTAATTGTCTTTCGGTCTTTGCTGAGTTTCGGCGGCAGACTTCCCACAAGATGAATGACGACTTTTCTGCCCATATCGGTGAACTTCATATTGAGGCGGTTGGGACCTTTTTCAGCTGCCGGCATCGGCGCGCTCCTTTGAAGTTGGATTCCGGGAGATAAACCGGGCGCCCCTCGTGCAGGAACCGTCGTCGCTTAGCTCAGCGAAGCGAGTCCACGGCAATTCTCCCGGCGAAAAATCATATCTACTTTAGAGGCCTTTCCGCTCGCAATCTGGTCAAAACTGAGCAGACTTTCGCTCCAACATGAGTTAACAATGCAGGGAACCGCTAGGGGTGATCGATCGGAAAAGCGGCGTGGCCTCAGGCAAAAACGGGAATCTGACATCCGCTAGCGACAAAAAATTGTTCAAAATTGAACACTCTCGCGCCAACTTGCGGGATATGATTCTGTGGGTACCCGATGAGAAGGCGTCTCTACTCCGCTCCCTTGATCCTGCTGCTGGTCTTCATCAGTATCAGTCCGTATTTGCCGGCAAACGCCCGGCCCTCGGACGGTTCTGCACCCACACCTCATTTCCGGCTGAGCGTGGAAGAAGTGGTCGACCAAATGGTCCGGAGAAATCTGGAGCGCGCGCAAACACTGCAGGCTTACCAGGGAACACGCACCTATCGGCTGGAATACCGCGGCTTTCCGGGAAATCGAATCGCCGAAATGATCGTGGATGTGAAATACCTGTCTCCAGCGACAAAGGAATTCACCGTACGGTCCGAGACGGGCTCCAAGCTGGTGATCGAAAGAGTATTCAAGAAGTTGCTGCAGAGCGAACAAGAGGCGCTTAACGCAGAGAATCAGAGTCGCGTCGCCCTCAACCGGCATAACTACGCTTTCACGATGTTGGGCTACGAGCAAACGCCGAGCGGTTCGCTCTACGTTCTTTCAGTTGAGCCTCTCGTAAAAAACAAGCTTCTCTACCGCGGCAAGATCTGGGTCGACGCAGAGGACTTCGCCGTAGAGCGTATTGAGGGAGAGCCCGCCAAGAACCCTTCCTTCTGGACAAAAGATACAAAGATCGAGCAGGTCTATGGCCGAGTGGGCGAATTCTGGCTTCCGCTCTCCAATCGCAGCAGCAGCTCGATTCGTCTTGGAGGCCGTGCCGACTTCAGTATTGACTACACCGACTATCGGATTACCTCCACGGCTCCGCCGCGAGAACGCAACGACAGGTTCGCAGGAAACCGATAGATTTTGCTTTCAAGCTGGAGAATGCGGGAGCTCAATCGTGAAGAACTATGTTGAGTAGAGAGCTGTGCACCTGCAATCCACCTTCTAAACCGCCTGCGTAATCAATAAAGCCTAACTTCCTGAACCGGTTCATAAAAAAACTTACGCGCGAACGGGTCGTGCCAACCATTTCCGCCAGGGTCTCCTGGCTTATTTTGGGAACGACTGTCTGCGGAATGCCGTCCTTGCCGAAGTGGGCGAGCAGAAGAAGAACCCGAGCCAGTCTCTTCTCGCTGGAATTGAACAGTTGGTCGACCAGGTCCTCTTCGTAGCGAATATTTCGTCCCAGTAAATACGCCACGAACATGTCGGAAAATGCCTGTTCGCGGTGAAGGGCCTCCATCATTGCTTTCTTCTCGATCCGCATAATCTCGCAATCTGTCATTGCGGTCGCGGACCCCATGCGCAGACTCTGACCGGCCAGCGAACCTTCGCCGAAAAATTCCCCTTCCTTTAGTATGCCGATCGTCGCTTCGCGGCCAGTTTTCGATACGACGCTGAGTTGCACTTTCCCTTTTTGGATGTAGAACACAGCGTCGGCGGGATCGCCTTGCACGAATATCGTTTGCTTTCGCGGGGCAGCTACGGTCTTCCTGCCGCCGCCGATGGTCGCGAGGAAAGTACGGGGATCGAACTCCCGGGTCTTCTTATTTGTCGCAGCCGGGCACATCGTTATGTACAAATTCTAGCCCAAGGAGGGATTGTGCCGCGAACGATTTTGCTCACCGGACGCTGTGTCTGTGATTGCTCTGGCGACATCCGTTCAATCGCTTCAGGGTGTTATCCTAGTCGTGACCCTCACAATGAGGCTGTAACTTTTTCATGTCCAACCAAAGTACTCCTGAGTCCCAATCTGCCCCCGAACCCAACGAATCTTTCAGCGACATCTTTTCCCAGTACGAAAAGAGTCATGCGCGAAAGGCTGAAGATCGTGGCAAGCAACTCGAAGGCACAGTGATCGCCATTTCAGCCGATTCGGCCTTTCTGGATATCGGCTTTAAGAGCGAAGGCATCCTGGCGCTGTCGATTTTCCGGGCTGGCGAAACCGTGAAAGCTGGCGACAAGCTACGCGTCTCAGTCACGGGCCGCGATCCCGAAGGCTACTACACACTTTCTCTTTCCAAGGTCGAGCAGCCGAGGGATTGGTCTGCGCTCGAACAGGCCTTCGCCGAGAAGTCGACAATCGTGGGCACAGTGACCGGCGTGGTTAAAGGCGGAATGAGCGTGGATGTAGGAGTTCGGGCGTTCATGCCAGCCTCGCGGAGCGGGGTACGCGATGCGGCCGAGATGGAGAAGTTGGTCGGGCTGGAGATTCGCTGCCGCATTATCAAGCTCGACGTGGCCGACGAAGACGTGGTGGTGGACCGCCGCGCCATTGCCGAAGAGGAAGAGCGCTCCACGAAAGATCGCCGCTACTCCGAGATTCGGGCGGGCGAAACGGTGCGAGGCACGGTTCGCAGTCTCACCGATTACGGCGCCTTCATCGATCTCGGAGGCCTGGACGCGTTGCTGCATGTGGGCGACATCGCGTGGGGACGGATCAACAAACCAGCGGACGTGCTCAGCGTTGGCCAGCAGATCGACGTCAAAGTACTCAAGATCGACACCGATACAGAGAAGCGGCGCGTTTCCGTTGGCATGAAACAACTGCAGCCCAGTCCGTGGGATTCGGTGATGGAAAAGTATAAGTTAGGCGAGCGCGTACGCGGCACGGTGTCCCGTGTCGTCGAGTTCGGAGCATTTGTAGAACTGGAACCGGGGATTGAAGGTTTGATCCACGTTTCGGAAATGTCGTGGGCCAAGAAAGTGAGAATTGCCAGCGATGTGGTGAAGCCGGGCGAGACAGTGGACGCGGTGATTCTGGGAATAAAGGCCGACGAGCGCCGCATCTCACTGGGCCTCAAGCAGGCGCTGGGCGATCCGTGGGCCGATGTGGGGGAGAAGTTTGCGGTCGGTTCGGTCATCGAGGGGCCGGTCACGAACCTTACCAAGTTCGGTGCCTTCGTGCAGCTTTCCGAGGGCATTGAGGGCATGATTCACGTCAGCGATATGAGCGCTGAGAAACGCGATCAACAGCGCATCAATCACCCGCAGGAGGTGCTGAGGGTCGGCCAACAGGTCAAGGCCCAAGTGCTGGCGGTTGATAAGCAAAAGCGACAGTTAAAGCTTGGCATGAAGCAACTGGTCCCCAGCGGCCTTGACGAATACATAGCCGAACACAAAGAAGGCGATGTGGTCACGGGCCGTATGATTGGGGATTCCGGTGAATCCGCGCGGGTGGAACTGGGCGAAGGTATTTACGGCACGTGCCGAATTGTCGCGAAGGAGAGTTCAACCAAAGAGTTGGCCGAAAAAGAGACAACGGCTGAATCGAAGCCTGATTTGTCATCCCTGAGCTCCATGCTGAAGGCCCGATGGAAGGGCGGAGCTGCCGGCGGCGCGTCCAAACCGGAAGCCGTCCGCGCCGGGCAGATTCGCAGCTTTCGCATAACCAAGTTGAATCCGGCTGCAAAGCGCATTGAATTGGAGTTAGCGAAACCGGCCGACGCCGCGGCATCGCGATGACGCGATTGAAAACTTAGAGGACCCCTTGCCCTTCGACGATCTCCGCCAATGGATTGCCGCGCTCGACCGTGCCGGCGAACTCAAGCGCATCCACACCGAAGTCGATCCCATCCTGGAAGTCGCCGAAATCACCGACCGCGTCAGCAAAACCATAAACCATGTGGGGACGGGCGCCTCGCCCGTCCAGCCGAGCGCAGCGAAGCGGGCCGGAGGTTCCGCGCTCCTGTTCCAAAACCTCAAGGGCTATCCAGGATCGCAGCTTTTCATTAATCAGTTTGGCTCGGACGCGCGCATGAAGCTGGCGCTCGGCGTCACTTCCTTCGACGAATTCGCTGAACGCATGCGCGTCTTCATGGACCTCAAGTCTCCCCAGGGATTCCTCGACAAACTGAAGATGCTTCCCTTGCTCGCAGAGGCGGGAAAATTCTTTCCGCGAACGGTCCCCACTGGCCCATGCAAAGAAGTCATCAAGCGCGACGGTTTTTCCCTGCTCGACTTCCCTGTCCTGCAATGCTGGCCGCAGGACGCCGGACGCTTCATAACTCTCCCTTGCGTCGTGACGCGCGACCCTAAGTCCGGCAAGCGTAACGTGGGGATGTATCGCATGCAGATCTACGACGGGCAAACAGCGGGCATGCATTGGCAGAGACAGAAGGTGGCAGCCGAGCACTATCGTGAAGCGCTCCGCAGAGGAGCGCAGGGAAATGAATCTGGCGCGGCCGCAGCCGTGGACATCATGGCACGCAGTTCCGGAGGCTCTGTGCTTGCCGACGGCGATCGGCCCACTGGAAGAATGGAAGTCGCCGTCGCCATCGGCACCGATCCGGCCGTCACCTTTTCCGCCATCGTCCCCGCACCGCCTGACATCGAGGAATATCTCATCGCTGGATTTCTGCGCGGAGCGCCAGTCGATCTCGTCAAGTGCGAAACCGTCGATCTCGAGGTGCCCGCCTCCAGCGAAATCGTGCTTGAGGGATATGTCAATCTGGATGAACTCCGCACCGAGGGCCCGTTTGGCGACCACACTGGCTTTTACTCACTCGAAGATCTCTATCCTGTCTTCCACCTCACCTGCGTCACGCATCGCAAAGATCCGATCTACGCCACAACCATCGTGGGCAAGCCTCCGCAGGAAGACGCCTACATGGGCAAAGCGGTGGAGCGCATCTTCCTTCCGCTGATGAAGCTCACCATTCCCGAGCTCGTCGACGTGAACCTTCCCATCGAAGGCGTCTTTCACAACCTGATGATTGTCTCCATCAAGAAATCCTATCCGGGACAAGCGCGCAAAGTGATGAACGCCGTCTGGTCGCTCGGCCAGGCGATGTTCACCAAGTGCATCATTGTCGTCGACGAAGACGTCGACGTGCAGGATATCGCCGACGTCACGCTCAAAGTGCTGAACAACATCGATCCGGAACGCGACATTCAGTTCACACTTGGCCCGGTTGATTCGCTAGACCATGCCAGCCGTCTCCCGAATTACGGCTCAAAGATGGGCATTGACGCTACCCGCAAATGGGCGAGTGAAGGCTTCACCCGGCCTTGGCCCGACGAGATTGTCATGGACGCCAAAACGAAAGCACTGGTCGATAGCAAATGGAAGGCACTAGCAAAAGAGTTGGGGATCGAATGAGGAGCCGGCGAGGCCCGCTAATTCCGTGAGCCGGACACGCGCCGAATGGTTGGGGCACTCTTCAATTTCGGAAATGTCAGCGAGAAGATATCGCCCTTGCGGACATTAATCACCAATACCGGCCGGAAACACACAATGCATGTTCCTGCCGCCCGGCGGACGCAAGGATAGACGATCCCGGAAGAACCCATTTCCAGGAGCTGCGCTGCGAGTGCCTGGGACGCGACGTAGCTGGTCGGCGACAGACATTCTGCGTATTGCTTCGCATCTTCCTTCACACTGCGAATGTCATGAAATTCGGCGCGAAAATCCGCCAGGTAATCGATGTACTCCGCGACATCTTCCTCCTCCCAGTGAGTCTCCTCCAGCCACAGCCGCCGGTGATACACCACTTCCGCCTGCGCAGTCGGCAATTCAAATCCGGCATACCACGCTCCGCGGTCGGCGGAGCTGAACCGAGACCCGCCGGGACGAGGATGGCAGAACGCCGCGTTGATGATGCGATAGGAGGGAATTCCAAACACCAGTTCCCTGGCATCGATGCCGGGTATCTGTCCCGACTCCGCCAGCAGCCGGTCATTGGTGGCATTGTCGAGCTGGAAAATGCCGTCGAGAATATCTTCGTCGTCGGTCAGGCGCGTCAGTACCGAGGCGCCTACCTCGGCGAATTGCGCTGGAATCAGGCGATGCGTATCCCGTTGATCGACCCGGGTGGTATGCAGGACCAAGCTATCGTCCTCCGCGCCGGCTATCGAGCAAACGGCGAACACCGAGCATTCCCGGCACACCGCCTCGGATCATTGCCAGCAACGGCGGAGCATCGTGGAACATTGGGTTGCTGTTCGGCCTCGAAACCCATTGGTTGGCCAGCTTCTCATTGAAGAGAATGTTCAAAGCCTTGAAGATTCCGATCAGGAGAGACACCCGCGTCAACTCGTCCTGTGTCAACGCGCCCTTGCGCCGCCTCTTCAGCTCGAAATATCTGCCGCTGGAAACACCTCCCAGGAGCGCCATGGCGTCATTGCTTTTCAAATCCCACTTGTGAGCAAGGGCGAAGAACGCCACGATGGCAGATGAACTGAGTCGCTTGCGTGTGCCCGCGTCGGTCAAATCCGGTACCTTGCGTAAATCCAGTCCCAAGTCCGGCGAGGCAATCGCTGAGGCGATCATTTAACGAGCCCTCCATATATGTAGTATATTATCTTCTATTTCGTAGTATGTCAAGATCCATCACCTGGTGCCAACCGCAATAAGGCCTTATGACATCCCTTTCCATATTAGTTAGTTGCGGGCATAACCTCACTTCGAGGATGCGGGGCAGGACAAGCGTCTCGATTCTTATTCCTTTGACTCGTAACCCCGGCACTGTAGGACCGGCAGCTGCGGATACTTCGGAAACTCAGGATCCGTGGCCGAACGTTTGCAAAGATAGAAAATGGACCCGCGAGCAGACTCAATCTGTTGCATATAGCGGCAGTCAGCGCATAGACCGACTCGGCTCCGCTCCCGGTCTGGCTCGTCACGGACCATTCCGCCTCCGATATACCCGCTTGCTCGTGGAAATTCTCGCTCAAATTCTAACCGGCGAGACTAGCTCAGACACTATGACGTTGAAATACGAGGCCGCTGCCGTAAACTTGGGCATGACCTCTCCTCGTACTTCGACCGCGAATGTTGTCATCGATCCCGTCGCATGCGCTTCGCAAGCGAGCGCTATTCCCGGACTATGAAGCGCGTCGTTGCAGCCCTGATTATGAAAGACGGCAAAGTGCTCGTATGCCAGCGCACCCGCCATCAGACTATGCCTTTGAAGTGGGAATTTCCCGGCGGAAAAATCGAAGAGGGGGAACAGCCCCGTGATGCCCTGCGGCGGGAGTTGGACGAAGAACTCGGAATCACGGCCACCATCGGCGATGAAGTCGCCCGCATCCTACACGAATATCCCAACGGCGGCATGGTAGAACTTCGCTTCTACGTGGTTCGCGAATACAAGGGCGAAATTGAAAACCGCATCTTCCGCGACATCCAATGGTCCGAGCGGAAAGACCTGCTCTCGTACGACTTCCTGGAAGCCGATCTGACGCTGGTCAATGACCTCGCCGCCGGGAAGCTGCTCTGAGCGCCCTGGGCAGGGCTTAGTCCTTCCGGTTTTCCGGAAACCTCGTTTTGAACTTCACTTGTTGACTTCACATAACAACATGGGATAATTTGCGCCGCTCCGGAACCCAGGCTCCGCTCCAGCCCCCGGTGAGAACTACGTTCCAATTCCAATCTCGAAAGGAAGCGTTCGCATGAAATACAAAATGTTGGTTCTTCTTCTCGTATCGCTGCTCACTGTTGCATTTGCTCAGACCAATGACACTTCGGGAGTCGCGCGGCAGGATTTGTCGCTGATCAATGGACAGCACGAGCCTCCCATGCTCGGCATACATTGGGCACGGGGATTCAACCCCTTTGCTCGCACCCCGGGCAATAATCCTGACATGACTTATCATGGTGGCGTAATTATGCCATCGGTTGTCAGTGAGGCAATTTTTTGGGGACCGAAGTGGACTAACTCCACTTTCGTGGGCGACAAGATCACCGGCCTCGACTCCTGGCACTCCGGCTTCAACAACTCCAACTACGCTAAGACTTCCGATGAATACACCGGGTCCAATGGACAGGTGGGCCCATCCGTCACGCACAACGGCCATCTCATCGATACTTCGACAGCCGCCAACGGAAGTTCCTCTTCCGCGATCGTGGCCGAAGTATGCAAGGAGATCACGAACCCGGTTTCCAACGGCTACTACCCTGTTTACGTGGATGTGCCACGGGGCAACGCCGGCTACTGCGCCTATCACACCTTTGGCAGTTGCAGCGGCGTGACCGTGCAGGTTGCATTCTTCTTCAATATCGATGGAGATGCGGGCTGCGATCCGCAGGATACTTCAGGCCTGCACTCTCAAGGCTTGGCGGCATTGGCCAATGTCAGTGGACACGAACTTTCAGAAGCTCGTACCGATCCCGATTCTCCTGGCGCCTGGTATGATCGCCGCGGCCAGGAGAACGGAGATAAGTGCGCATGGACGTTCAACGTCCCATTGGTGACGTTCAGTAACGGCACCCAGTGGAAGATTCAGGGCGAGTGGTCCAACAACGCTTACAACACGGGCACTGGCTACCCTAATAGCTCAGGCCAAAGGGGATGTCTCGATGGTCATTGAGGGTCGCGCTCTTTGACAGGAATCGCCGAGTCACTGGGGGCCGAAAACCGGCTGCTGGCGACTCGGCGAATTTTTCGTGCTGGGCGACAGGCAACCGGCTTTCCAACCAGCCCTAATCGCCTTACGCCTTTATCAACGCCCATACCCAGGCAAGCGATAATCCGATTACCAGCACCGTTGTCGTCCATGCCACTGCGTTGAACAGCCTGGTGTTCACGTACTCACCCATTAATTCTCTTTTATTGATCAGGAGCAACATGAAGATCAGCACAAACGGGAGCACCACGCCATTTAGAACCTGCGACCAGATGACGATCTTCACCAGCCGCTCGCCTGGGATCGTGAGTACCAATGCGCCTCCCGCTACAATCAGCAGCGTATAAAGCCAGTAAAATACCGGCGCCTCGCCAAACTTTCTTCCCACCCCGGATTCAAACCCCAGGCCCTCGCAGACCGTGTAAGCGGTCGAAAGCGGCAGAATCGACGCGGCAAATAGCGATGCGTTGAACAGTCCCACGGCAAACAGGATGTAGGCGTAGTCACCGGCCAGCGGGCGCAGTGCCTGTGCCGCGTCGGCCGCGTATTTGATATCGCGAAAGCCGTGGACGTAAAGCGTCGCTGCGCAAGCCACAATGATGAACCACGCCACTACGTCGGTGAAAATGCAGCCTGTCACCACATCGAGACGTGAGGCCTTGAACTGCCTCCGCGACACGCCCTTCTCCACAATCGACGCCTGCAGGTAGAACTGCATCCAGGGCGCAATCGTGGTCCCCACCACGCCAATCACCATGAACAAATATGCCTGGTCGCGAAATGCATGGAGGGCTGGCGGCTTGAAGGTAGCGATGGTCGCGTCTTTCCATGCTGGATGCGCGAGGACTCCCGCAAAAATGTACGTAACGTAGAAAAATGATGCCGCCAGAAACACCTTCTCCACGCTCTTGTACTGCCCCTTGACCACGATCAACCATACAATCACTGCGCAGACCGGTACTGTGACGAAGCGGGATAATCCAAACAGTTCCAGGCTGGTGGCGATTCCGATGAACTCCGTCACCACATTTCCGAAGTTGGTGAACAGAATTCCAATCATCATGAAAAATGTGATGCGGAAACCGAACTCCTCGCGGATAAGGTCGCTCAGCCCCTTGCCGGTCACCGCACCCATGCGGGCACACATCTCCTGCACCACGATCAGCGCTAGCGTGATCGGGACCATGGTCCAAAGCAGCAGATGTCCGAACTGGGCTCCGGCGGACGAGTAGGTTAGGATGCCGCCGGCATCGTTATCGACGTTCGCGGTAATGAATCCCGGCCC
>Ga0209488_10002532_pt1 | contig 14952 bp, 16 predicted proteins | sample Rivendell_Oct201_8_FD_188349 | JGI IMG/M metagenome (GOLD analysis project Ga0209488, IMG submission 188349) | Vadose zone soil microbial communities from the Eel River Critical Zone Observatory, Northern California, USA -... | ecosystem: Environmental > Terrestrial > Soil > Vadose zone >... | reverse complement strand
GGAAGCGCGCCGGGAATTCCTTCCTGTAGTAATGCGTGTAGAGCTCCGGACGCAGGTCCATGTCGCGCTGCGCGCGCCGCAGCGCCCGGAAATACTTGCGCAGATCTTCCGGATCGGGGTCGCCCGAGATCGACGTGGCCATCATGAACGTGGTGTCGATGACTTTGCGGAAGCCGAGCTGCTCGAGGAAATAATACGGTCCGCTGAAGAGCGACGCGGCCGGCACCTTGCGGTCGATCAGCTTTTCCAGCCGGCTGAAGAGCAGGCCGTCGGCGAAGGAGAGCTTGATGTCGTCGAGGCCCATGTATTGCTCGAGTCCCTGGATCGTCGAGTAGTGGCTGCCCGACTGGTAGCCGACCGAGATCGGCACGCCCTTCAGGTCGCTCGGGTGCCTGATGCCGGATTCCGGCGGCACGAACACGCCGCAGGGCGCGACCGAATAGGCGTCGGCGTAGAGCTTGCCGTGGCCGGTGGAGGCGGCGACGTTCACCGTCCAGTGGCAGGCGCCGCTCACGTCGCAGGCGCGCCCCTCCTCGATGCTCTGGTAGGCGCCGATCCTGTTCGGAGTCGCGTGCTTTTTCGCCGCGTCGCCGGGACCGTAATTGTCGCGAAACTCGTAATCGAGGCCTTCGGCCTTGAAATAGCCCTTGTCCTCGGCGACCCATTCCTGCAGCCTGAAGTGAGGGGAAATCACGAATTTCGACATCGGTGCCTCCGGTGATATGCGGCGCAGGGAAAAATTTACTCTGATGAAAGAGGGAATGCAAAGGGAAATTCACCGTGGGAAAATAGCGGGCCGCGCGTGAGAGATAAGCGGCGGCGAGCGTTTCGAGATCGAGCTGCACGACGCGGTAAGGAACCGCAGACTCTCGCACGAGTATGCAACTCGCAGCCCCGCGATCGCGGATTAGGAGAGTACTCATGGCGATTCGAAAAGAGCACAAGGAGTTCTACAAGGTGGACCTGAACAAGGGCTGGGAAAAGCTGCCCGGCTATCCGGAGGGGATCGAGCAGCAGGTGCTCGCCGGGTTCCTCGACGAGAAGGCCAAGCGCGGCTTCCGCACGCGTCACCTGCGGTTCGCCCCGGGCGTGCATACCACCGAGCCCTTCGTGCACGATTACTGGGAGGAGGTGTATCTCGTCTCGGGCGACTTGATCGTCGGCAACGACAGGAACGGCAAAGGCGGCATCCGCTTTGGACCCAACACCTACGCCTGCCGCCCGCCCGGCACGCCGCACGGGCCGTTCAAGTCGGAAACCGGGTGCCTGCTGTTGGAGATGCATTACTACGACGAAAGTGCGAAGCGCTGAAGCGCGGCGCTGGAGCCTACATGGCTGAAGCGCTTGTCCGCCCGATCGCGTCGCTCGCGCGCGATCTCGCCGAAGGCAAAACCACGAGCCGCGAGCTCGTCGAGGCAGCGCTCGCGCGCATCGCCGACGCGGGCGGCGAGGGCGGGCGCGCTTTCACCAAGGTGCACGCGCAAGGAGCGCTCCTCGCGGCCGATGTCTCCGACCGGCTGCGCAAGGAGGGCGTGGTGCCCTCTCCGCTCGCCGGGCTGCCGGTCTCGATCAAGGATCTTTTCGACATCGCCGGCGACGTGACCACCGCAGGCTCGAAAATTCTGCGCGACGCGGCCCCCGCGGCCGCTGACGCAATCGCGGTCGCGCGGCTGCGCTCGGCCGGCGCGGTGGTCATCGGCCGCAGCAACATGACCGAGTTCGCGTTCTCCGGGATCGGCATCAACCCGCATTACGGCACGCCCGTCAATCCCTACGACCGCGGCCGGCGCAGGATTCCGGGCGGATCGTCCTCGGGCGCGGCGGTGTCGGTCGCCGACGGCATGGCGGCATTCGCCCTGGGCACCGATACCGGCGGCTCGGTGCGGATCCCGGCGGCGCTGTGCGGCATCGCGGGCTTCAAGCCGACCCGGGCGCGCGTTCCGCTCGAGGGGACGTTCCCGCTTTCCACCACGCTCGATTCGGTCGGGCCGCTCGCGCCCACCGCCGCCTGCTGCGCGACGGTGTTCCAGATCCTGGCGGGCGAGGAGCCTCGGCCGCTCGCGGCCGCGGCCCTGCCCGGGCTGCGCCTGGGTATTCCGAAGAACTACATGCTCGAGGACCTCGACATCGAGGTCATGCATGCTTTCGAATCGGCGATCGAGCGCCTCGCGCGCCGCGGAGCGAAGCCTGTGGAGCTCGCGGTGCCGGAGTTCGACGAGGCGGCGAAGGCCAATGTCGGCGGCGGGATTTCCCCGCCCGAGGCCTACGCGATACACCGCAAATGGATAGACCGCGAGCAGGAGTTCGACCCGCGGGTGCTGGAGCGGATCGTGCGCGGCGGATCCGTCCTGGCGGCTGATTACATCGAGCTGCTCGCGACTCGCGCCCGCCTCGCCCGGCGTTTCACCCGCGCGAACTACGACGTCGACGTCCTGGTCATGCCGACGGTGCCGCGAATCGCCCCTCCGATGGAGCCTCTGGAGCGCAGCGCGGAGAATTTCCGTCTGGCAAACGGCAACATGCTGCGCAACACCTACCTGATCAACTTTCTGGACGGCGGCGCGCTCACTGTGCCGATCCATCCCGCCCGGGACGCGCCCGTCGGCCTGATGGTGGCAGGCTTCTCCGGCGAGGACGAGCGCGTTCTGTCGGCGGGGCTCGCGATCGAAGCCGGGTTGGCCTATCAGGGGCCGGTTCTCGTAGAATGAAGGTTAAAGCGGGCGCGAAGCGCCGCTTTAACTCCGCGCGTTGGAGCGGACGCAAATGCGCCGCTCAACGCGCGGACATGTTCCAAAAGCGGAGGGAAACGGACATGAGGCACAAGACGGTAAGCACCCTGATCATCGGCATCGCCGCAGCGCTCGTCGCGGCCGCGCCCGCGACCGCGCAGCAGAAGGTGAAGATCGGCTTCATCACCACGCTGTCGGGGCCCCAGGGAGTGATCGGCGAGCACATGAGGAACTCGGTGGAGCTCGCGCTCGATCACCTCGGGCGCAAGGTCGGCGGGCTCGAGGTCGAGGTGATCTACGGGGACGACCAGGTCAAGCCCGACGTCGGCAAGCAGGTCGCGGACGAAATGCTGAAGAAGCACCAGGTCCATTTCGTCGCCGGCATCATCTGGTCGAACGTCATGCTCGCGGTCGCGCCGACGGTCACCGAGGCGGGCACGTTCATGATCGGGACCAACGCCGGCCCGCACGAGCTCGCCGGGAAGATGTGCAACGAGCTGTTCTTCACCACTTCCTGGCAGAACGACGAGACGCCCGAGGCGATGGGCAAGGTGATGCAGGACCAGGGCATCGAGGACGTTTACGTCATGGCGCCGAACTACGCCGCCGGCAAGGACATGGTGACGGGCTTCAAGCGCTACTACAAAGGGCGCATCGTCGACGAGGTCTATACCCGGCTGGGACAGACCGACTACCAGGCGGAGCTCTCCCAACTGCGCTCGAAGAGCCCGAAGGCCGTGTTTGTTTTCTATCCCGGCGGTATGGGCATCTCGTTCCTCAGGCAGTACTCGGAGGCGGGACTGCGCGGACAATTTCCGCTCTACTCGGTGTACACGGTGGACGAGATCTCGATCCCGGCGGTGAAACACGCCGCTCTCGGCCAGTGGGAGACGCGCTACTGGAGCCCCGACCTCAACAACCCGGCGAACCAGAAGTACGTCTCCGACTTCCGCAAGAAATACGGCAAGATGCCGGTGTTCTACGGGGCGCAGAGCTACGACGGCATCATGTTGATCGACTCGGCGGTGCGCGCCGTCAAGGGCAATCTCGCCGACAAGAAAGGCATGATCGCGGCGATGCGCAAGGCGAATTTCCCCTCCACGCGCGGCAAGTTCACCTACAACACCAACCACTTCCCGATCCAGAACTTCTACCTGCTCAAGGCGGTTGCGGGGCCGACACCCGGTGACGATCCGGTGATGGAGATCCAGAAGACGGTGTTCACCAACCACAGGGACTCCTACATCAAGGAATGCGGGATGAAGTGGTAGTAAACCGGACGCCCTCAAGCGGCGCCGGTTTACTTCTGCGCGATGGAGCGGACACCGTGTGCCGCTCATCGCGCAGGGCGTTGCTTAGCACCCCTTTTCAAAAGCTGTGTCATTCTGAGGGCGTAGCCCGAAGAATCTGCTTCTTCGGCTGCTAAAAAGCAGATCCTTCGCTTCGCTCAGGATGACAGCATCCTCGCGTGAATATCATCCTCATCCTCGAGCAGACTCTCAACGGGCTGCAGCTCGGGGTGATGCTGTTCCTGATGGCGGCGGGCCTCACGCTCGTGTTCGGGATCATGAACCTGGTGAACCTCGCGCACGGCTCGTTCTACATGGTCGGGGCCTACCTCGCGACCACCTTCTACCAGGCGACCGGGTCGTTCGCGCTCGGCGTGCTGCTCGGCCTCGCGGGAACGCTGGTGGTGGGGATCGTCGTCGAGCGGGTGGCTCTGCGCACGCTCTACGAGCGCGACCATCTCGACCAGGTGCTCGCAACGTTCGGCCTGATCCTTTTTTTCAACGAGCTGATGGCGATCCTCTGGGGCCGCGCCGCGATCTACGCAACCCTTCCCGGCTACCTGTCGGGGCACGTGGAGCTTTTTGCCGGCCTGCGCTACCCGCTCTACCGCCTGGTGATCATCGCCGTCGGCCTCGCGGTGGCGGGCCTGCTCTGGTTCGTGGTCGCGCGCACGCGCCTCGGGATGCTGATCCGGGCCGGAGCGTCCAACCGCACGATGGTGGCGGCGCTCGGCGTCAACATACGACTGCTCTACACGCTGGTGTTCGGCTTCGGCGCCGCGCTCGCGGGGCTCGCGGGCCTCTTGTCGGGCCCGATTCACGTGGTGCAGCCGGGGATGGGAGAGCTGATTTTGATCGAGGTGTTTGTGGTTATCGTAATTGGCGGCATCGGCTCGATCCGCGGCGCGCTGGCGGGCGCGCTGATCGTCGGCATGGCGGATACGCTCGGCCGGGCGTTCGTCCGGCCGATGCTCGCGACCGTGCTCTCGCCCACCGCCGCCGACACCGCCGGCCCGGCGCTCGCCTCGATGCTGATTTACCTGCTGATGGCGATCGTGCTCGCCTTGCGGCCGCAAGGGCTGTTTCCCGCGCGCACATGAACTCCCGCACGCGCGCGATCGTGCTGGCGTCCGGCCTCGCGCTTCTCGCGGCAGTGCCGCCGCTCGCCGGGCTGCTCGACCAGCCCTTCTACCTGGATCTCGTGCGCCGCGTCATGATCTTCGCCATCGCGGCGCTGAGCCTCAATCTGATTCTCGGCTACGGCGGCATGATCTCGTTCGGGCACGCCGCCTACCTCGGAATAGGCGCCTACGCCGTGGGCGTGCTCGCGCACTACGGGATCGACAACGGCTTTCTGCAATGGGCGCTTGCGATCGGCGCGTCGGCGCTGGTGGCGCTCGCGATCGGGGCGGTTTCGATCCGCACGAGCGGCGTCTATTTCATCATGATCACGCTCGCGTTCACCCAGATGCTGTATTACCTCGGCATCTCGATCGAGGAGTTCGGCGGCGACGACGGCATGCGCCTCGCGGTCAAAAGCCAATTTGGGCTTATCGATCTCAACAACACCATTGCCTTCTACTATCTGGTGCTCGCGATCCTGGTGCTGTTCCTCTTTCTCGGCCACCGTCTGGTCAATTCGCGATTCGGCATGGTGATCCGTGCCGCGAGGTCGAACGAGGCGCGCACGCGCTCGATCGGCTTCTCGCCGTACCCATACCGGCTCGCGGCGTTCGTGATTGCGGGCGCGATGTGCGGGCTCGCAGGCGCGCTGCTCGTCAACCACACCGCGTACTTGACGCCCGAGTTCATGAACTGGACGCGCTCGGGCGAGCTCATGTTCATGGTGATCCTCGGGGGCATCGCTAGCATCGCCGGACCGGTGCTGGGCGCGTTCGCGCTGCTGTTCCTCGAAGACGCGCTCTCGGGCTGGACCGAGCACTGGCAGCTGATCCTGGGTCCGCTGCTGGTGCTCTCGGTGCTCTTCTTCAAGCGCGGCCTCGCGGGACTGCTCTTCGGCAAGAATGAATAAGGTCCTGCTCGAAGTCCGCGGCCTCACCAAGAGCTTCGGCGCACTGCTCGCGAGCGACAACGTCGACCTCGAAGTGCTGGAAGGCGAGACGCACGCGATCATCGGGCCGAACGGCGCGGGCAAGACGACGCTGATCGGCCAGCTTGCGGGCGACCTCGTTCCGGATCGGGGCCGCGTGCGTTTCGCGGGCGAGGACATCACCGCGCTCTCGGCGCCGGCGCGCTCGCACCGGGGTTTCGCGCGCTCGTTCCAGATCACCAGCATCTACGCCGATTTCACCGCGCTCGAGAACGTGATGCTCGCGGTGCAGGCGCACGCGGGCTCGAGCTTTCGCTTCTGGAGCCCTGCGCGCGCCGAGCGTGCGCTGCAGGAGCCCGCGCGGCGGGTGCTCGAGGAGGTGGGCCTGGGCGCGCGCGCCGGGGTGCCGGCGGGGAGTCTCGCGCACGGCGAGCAGCGAGCGCTCGAGATCGCGATGGCGCTCGCGACGCGCCCGCGGCTGATGCTGCTCGATGAGCCGGTCGCCGGCATGGGCGCAGAGGAGACGCAGCGCATGATCGCTTTCCTCTCCACCCTCAAGGGAGGCAAGACCCTCATCCTGGTCGAGCACGATATGGACGCCGTGTTTTCGCTCGCCGACCGCGTATCGGTGCTGGTCTACGGCCGCATTATCGCCACCGGGACGCCGCAGGAGGTCCGTGCCAACGCGGAAGTGCGGCACGCCTACCTGGGCGAGGAGATCGCGGCTTGATGCTCGAGGTCGATGCGCTCGCGACCGCTTACGGGCGGAGCCAGGTGCTGTTCGGCGTCTCGTTCGGCGTTCGCGCGGGCGAAGTCGCGACCTTGCTCGGCCGCAACGGCATGGGAAAGACCACCACGGTGCGATCGATCATGGGCATGGTGCCCATCCGGGGCGGCACGATTGCGTTCGAAGGCAAGCCGCTGCACGGGCTGCCCTCGTATCGCGTGGCGCAGGCGGGGCTGGGCCTCGTGCCTGAGGGCAGGCAGGTGTTTCCCAACCTGACGGTGCGCGAGAACCTGGTGGCGACGGCGGCCAACCGCTTCGGGCGCGCCGATCCCTGGACACTGGACAAAATATTCGCGCTGTTCCCGCAGCTCGCCGAGCGGCGCGGGCACTTCGGCAGCCAGCTCTCGGGCGGCGAGCGGCAAATGCTCGCCATCGGGCGCGCCCTGATGACCAATCCGCGCATGCTCATCCTCGACGAGGCCACCGAGGGCCTCGCGCCGCTCGTGTGCATCGAGATCTACCGCGCCATCGAGAGCTTGAAGGCCTCGGGCCTGGCTATCCTCATCATCGACAAGAATCTGGGGGCGCTGACGCGCATCGCCGACCGGCACTACGTGCTCGAGAAGGGCCGCGTCGTGTGGAGCGGGGTTTCACCCGAGCTGGCATTCAATCGCGAAGTGCAGCACCGCTACCTGGGGGTCTGACGCGTCGAAGGGCACGGTGAACCGGTCTCGGCGATAATGCCGACGCTTGAGCCAGTCCAGTAAGCGGAGTCCCCGTATGCGAAGAATCGTCTCGACGGCCTTGGGCGCCCTTCTTTGCGCGGCACCGGCGCTTGCCCAGGAGTACCCGCGCGTCGAGCTCGTCTACCAGCATGTGCCCTTCGACCTGTTCTGCGAGCAGTGGCGCAATACGAAAATCGAGCAGAGCTGGAAGGAGGAGATCGAGAGCAAGATCGCCGCCTATCAAGAGTTTTGGAACAAAGAAGCGCCGCTTTTGTTGGAGGCGGTGGTGTCGGAGGTGGGCAAGCCGTTCCAGCGCAAGGAAATGCTGGCGGTGCTCACGCTATGCCCGATTTCCTCCATGAGCACCCCTTTGGTGATCGGCATCGGGCGCTTCCTCGATGGGCCGACGCAAGGAAACCCCCGGCCGGTGTTTCTGTTTTCAGCCGAGCTGTTTCACGAATTGTTGCATACGTACATCAGGCCTTTCCCGCCGCCCAATTCAAAGCTCATGGAAAAGTATAAGAACGAGCCGATTCTCGTGCAAACGCATCTGCATTTGATGGCGGTCATGAAGCAGGTCTATCTCAAGCTCGGCCGAAGCGAGCAGCTCAAGGAGATCATAGCGAGAGACGGCGCCGCGCCTAATCCGGCGTACCGGCGGGCGTGGCAAATCGTCAACGACATCGAAGGCCATCAAGCGTTCGTGGCCGAACTTCGGCGTTGACGGATTGCGCGCGCCGCTTGCCTTCGGGACGGCGCCTCAAGTAATCTCGCCGCGTGCTTTCCGTCAGGAACCTCTGCAAGTCCTTCTCCGGCCCGCGCGCGAAGACGGTGCTGCGCGACATCAGCTTCGATCTCGCCGCCGGCGATTACGTCGCCGTGATGGGCGAATCGGGGATCGGAAAATCCACGCTGCTGAACCTCCTCGCGGGGCTCGACCGGCCCGACTCCGGGCAGGTGCTCCTCGACGGCGCGGATCTCGGCGCGCTCGACGACGACGCGCTCACCCTCATTCGCCGCAAGCAGATGGGATTCGTATTCCAGGCGTTCCACATCCTGCCTTACCTGACCGTGGCGCAAAACGTCGCCCTGCCGCTCGCGCTGAACGGCGCCCGCAACGCGAAAATGCGCTCGCGCGTCGCGGCGCTGCTCGAGGCGGTGAAGCTCGCCGACCGCGGCGGGAGCCTGCCGCGCGAGCTCTCTGGCGGCGAGATGCAACGCGTCGCGATCGCACGGGCGCTCGCGCACGAGCCGCGCCTGGTTTTCGCCGACGAGCCCACCGGCAATCTCGATCCGGAAAGCGCGAAGGACGTGCTCGCGCTGCTGCGCGAATGCGTGAAGGCCGAGGGCGCGGCGGGGATCCTGGTCACGCATTCTGCTGCCGCCGCGAAGACGGCCGACCGCACCTACGTGCTCACGCAGAAGGGGCTGAGGTCCGCGCAGCCGCGCGCCTGAATTCTTGTGAATCAGCCTAGCCGGAACAGTCCCCGCTTAGCGCGGTGCAGGCGCTCGAAGCCGTTGTCGGTCACGAGCACCAGCTCGCCGACCTGAACGCCCGCCTTCTGGTCGCGGGTGACGACATTGGGCTGCACCACGCAGGTCATTCCGGCCTCGAGCGTCATCTCCGGAAGCGGCCCCGCCGGACGGCTCTTCGACCCGAGCACGGGCGGAAAATAGCCGCCGCCGAATCCGTGCATCAGGTCGTCGTAAACGGTGAACCCGGCGTCCTCGATGACGCCCGCCGCGTCGATGACCTGCTGCATGGTGGTGCCGTGGCGGATGACGCCGGTCACGGCGTCGAACGCCGCCTCGGCCGTCTCGTGGAGCCTGCGAAAGAGCGGCGTCGGCTCGGCCGCCACGGTGAAAGTGCGCAGGATCTGGCCGGGATAGTCGAAGAACTGGGCGGTGATCTCGGTGGCGATCACGTCGCCCGGCTGCACCTTGCGGTTCGATTCGAGCTGCCGCGGCACGCAGTATTCCGGGCTGGCCATCGGAGTGACAAGAAAATAGTGGATGTAGGTCACCCCGCCTTGCGGGTGGTAGGCCGCCTCACAGATTGCGCCCAGCTCCCGTTCGGTCATTCCAGCCCTGGCTTCGCGGCGCAACCCCTCGATGGCAAGATCGGTAAGCGCCGCCGCGATCCGCATCCAGTCGATCTCCTCCTGCGATTTCACCAGCCGCAGGCGGACGTATTCGCGGTTGAGATCGACGAGCGGCCCGAACGCGGCCTCGAGCTTCCTGCATTTTGAGAGTCCGAGGGCGCCCATCAGGCCGATGCGCTTCGCGCCGCGCGCCCTGAGATCCGCGATCACCTTGTCGATCCCCCGGTGCTCGCCCCAGCGCACCTCGGTGTCGCGCGCGAGCTTGCGCGCGAGCGGCCAGTGGTTGTACCACTCGACGTACATGACTTGCGGTTCGCCGGGGGCGACGATGACGTAAGCTTCCACCGTCGCGGGCCACGAAGTGAGCCAGGCGACGCCGGTGCCGGCGCGCTGCTCGCCGCACAGGAGCAGGTGGTCGACTCCCGCTTCGTCCATCGCGCGCGCGAGCATCGCGCGGCGGCGCGCCATTTCGGCGTCGGAGAAGCGCGGATATTCCGCGGCGTGGATCGCGGCGAGCCGCGGGTCGAGATCCGGAGGGTTGCGCATTATGGGCGGCGGGTTTTTGTCCGAATTTGGGCAGCACAAGTGTAGCGCGGCGCGTGCCCGACGCGACTGTCGGGCCGCGGCGACAGCGCGAATAGGACCTTGCGCCGCAAGATTCGCCCGGTGCAACTATTGGGGATCGCACCGTGTCTGAGGAGAATCACCTGAAGCATGGAGCAAATCATGAAATGGAACAAGAAGGGGCACGGCGCCTTGTCGGCCGTGACCGCGGGCGCGCTGGCACTGAGCCTCGCCGCGTGCGACCAGATTCAATCGTTGTGGAAAAGCGAGAGCCCCAAGCCGGCCGCCGGCATAGTGGTGCAACCGGCCCCCCAACCCGCCGAAGGTAAGATCGAGGTGGCGAAATCCGACAACAGCCGGAAAGCCGTGGAACCTCCCAAAGTCGACGAGGACGCTGCGCTGGCCGCCAAGGTCAAATCCGCCCTCGGCGCCGACCCGGTTCTCAAGTTCCTCGCGATCGACGCCCGCGCGTCGGACGGGGTCGTGACGCTTTACGGAACCGCGAACACCCGCGCGCGCCGGGAGAAGGCGGCGAAAGTCGCGTCGGGCGTTGCGGGAGTCAAGTCGGTCAAGAACGAGCTGGTGATCGTCGCCGGTTCGTAAGCGGAATTGCCTGACCTGGCGCGGACGCTGGGTCAGGAATTCTCGTCAACGCAGCAAAGGAGTTCCGTTCCGGGGACGGCGCACAGACTTCGCTACCGTGCGTCCGACTTCTTCAGCTCGGCCAACGCCCGTTCGAGCACCTCTCGGTCCAGCCTGTCCTTGTCCCGGGGCGCCTGTTTGGTCTTCAACAAACCTTCCAGGTTCAGCGTGCGGACCGGAACACCTTCGAAGTCGATCGTGACGGCATAGGGCAAGAGCGTCTCGTACGTCTGGCCGCAGGCATTGAACATCAGATCCACGACGAAGGCATCGGCGACGCGAATGGTTTCACCCTCGGTGAACCATGCGGGGTCCAGGTCCTTGGCGACGCCATCCGGCAGCAGCAGGAGCGCTCGCTTCGCTCTCTCGCCTTGGTCGCGCGTCGGGCGCAGGACGATGTCGATGTCTACGGTGCCGCGCTGGTAGCCGAGCGCGTAAAGAGCATAGCCGCCGATGAGCAGGTAATCGACTTGGTGTCGGTCGAGGGCGCGCAACAGCAGTTTCAAGTCATCGACGCCGGCGGGTCGCGCGAGCTTCGATGCCGGATCGCTCATCTAGGGACGGCCGAGGCGCCTTAGTACGTTGAGCGCAACCGCCCGCACCACGGCTTCCTCGGTGTGGCGGTTCAGCTCGGCGACGGAGAAGAACCGATAGACCCCTTTGGGGATTCCGGAGGTTGCCACCGCGGCGAGCGCTTGCCCGGTCGCTTGATGGACGGCGGCCGCTCGCAGGGCTTCCCCGCTCGGGAAGAGAGCGATCGTACCGACGACGCGTTGTCCGACTTGCCGCATGAGCCAAGTATGGCAGAGGCCGTTGATCCCGAACAGGGTTCCCGCATGCAGGCACGTGCTCGCCGAGACTCGCTGAACTGGCCGCGAAGCTCAAGCCAGCCCTCCCCGGGCGCTTGCACGTCCCCAGAGCCTCCTGTAATATCGTATTACACTCGGGGTTCCAAAGCCCTCCCATGACGCTCACCGTTCGCCTCGATCCGCAGCTCGAAGAGCTGCTCGACAGCTATTGCAGAAAGCGGCGTCAGACCAAGACCGAGGTCCTGACCAGACTATTGCGGGACCATCTCGCTGCGGCGAGCGACGGGGGCAAGAGGCCTTACCAGCTTGCGCGTGAATTCGGGCTGATCGGCGCGTTCGCGAGCGGCAGGCGTGGCGCGTCCGAGAACCGCAAGCGCTACCTGAGGGAAAAGTTGCGTGCAAAGCATTCTCGTTGACGCGGGTCCGCTCATCGCGATGCTGGATCGCTCCGACAAGAATCATCGCCAGATCAAGCGTTTCCTCGAGGAATTCCAGGGTCGGATGCTGACTACATGGCCGGTGCTCGCGGAGGCCTGCCACTTTCTTCCCGAGCGCACGCAGATACGCTTTCTGCGGTGGGCGGCCGCCGGCGGATTGGGCGTGGTGGAACTCCACGAAACCGCCCTCTCCGAGATTGCCGATTGGAAGGAGAAGTATCGCGACCTGCCAATGGACCTGGCCGACGCTTCGTTGCTTTGGGTGGCGGAACAGACCGGCATCATGGACATCCTCACGATCGACTTGCGGGATTTCTCCGCGTACCGGCTGCCGAACGGCAAGGCGCTCGTTCCCGCTCTGTAGCGGGGTCAATCAACCGCCCCGACCGTTTGGCGGCGGGCGGTGGCCGGGGCACGCGCGTGCCGGACGGGCGTAGGCCTGGGGGTGCTCGATGCGCGCGGGGCGCGCCGAGGAGTTTCCGGCTTCGGCGATCGAACCCCGGCGGCGCCGGAGGAGTTTTCGCTGGGGTCATCGGTGTGGCCTGTCCGGGGCAGTCGGCTCCGGGGGATGTCCTAGGTGCAAAATTCCGGCGACACCCCTTGTCAGGTCTGTTCCGGACACGATCTGTAGGCTTTGCCTGATAGACAATCCCCTACATCCCACATTAGATTTCCCTCACGGCGCGAAGCCTCTGTCCGGCATTAACACCATCGTAATCAAAGGCCGGTTATAAGGCTCCTAGGAGGCGCGATCGCGCCCGGCCACCGCCTGAGGGCAGTGGCCTAGAGGAATAGGGACCGCCGGCATAGTCAGTTCTAAATCCAGAAGCGGGCTCATAGTTTCAGAACGTCTCTTCGGCGACAGCCGCCGTGAGAGGGGGTGACTCGACTACTCGATATCCACCCGCGAGAAACAATTCTGATCGTAAGAAACCCTGCGGTGACAGATGGGAGCGGATCCATCCCTTCCTGCTCTGCTCCGCTTGTTTTTCAAATGAAGTTAACCGGAGGAAGACTATGCATGCGAAATTGACGAACCGCCCCGTTGAACAAGTTATCGCTGCGATACAGGCCCTCGACCTCGAGCCCGTTAAGCTCAGAGTGATGGACGCCAAGCTGGGAGAAGGCTGGAGTCGCGAGTACGCCGAAAGCATCGAGCAGGCGTATAAGAACTATCTGACCATGCTCGTGAAGTACCCGGACGACGCCGAAGACATCCTTCTGAGCGAGGATGTGGATGAGTTTTGGCATACGCATATCCTGCAGACGATCAAGTACACTGAGGACTGCGAGGCGGTATTCGGGAAGTACCTGCATCATAACCCGCACGTCGGCGAACTTACCCCTGCCGACGTCGATAGAAGGGTCGCCATGGCTGAGAAGACGCGGCGCTTGTATCAACAGGAATTCGGGAGCATGCAGGATTACAACGCAGCCTGGTCCGGAACTCCTATCAACGCCGAAAATGCCGCGTACAGCAACGCCGCCATCAAAGCTGGAAATGCTATCAAGGCCGACAGCGCGGCGTACAGTAATGCTGCTATCAGAGCTGGAAATGCCGCGTACAGCAACGCTGCTATTAAAGCCGACAATGCGGCGTACAGTAATGCCACCATCAGGGCTGGGAATGCGGCATACAGCAACGCTACTATCAGAGCTGGAAATGCAGCGTACAGTAACGCCGCGATCAGGGTGGAAAACGCGGCGTATAGCAATGCCGCGATCATGGCAGGACTTTCCAATGCCCACGTTAGGGTAGAAAATGCTGCGATTGCCCATCAGGCTTAATTAGGGAATAAAGGGCCGGAGCAATCCGGTCCTCTTTTGCTTTTTGTTCGGGAGAAGAATGGCGAAGTCGCGAAATCCGGATCTATTTTGTTGCATAATAACCCGAGGTTTTTGGGACAGGGCCGGATATTCCAAGATTCAGGCGCGACGTTTCTAACCAAGTCGAGACAGGTGATGACTGCAGCGACATACCGGCCGACTCAACGAGCTCGCCATTGGACTGCGCTTCCTTGGATTGTCTTAGCGATTGGGATTCCCGCCTCGTTTTTGCTATTTACCGTCGTTCGGGACGCGGTCGAGAGCGTCGCGCGGCTGCGGTTCGAGCGCCAGGCGGGCGACACACATGCCGTCATCGAAAATCGCCTGCATCCGTACGCGGGCCTTCTGTATGGGCTGAGGGCGTTTTTTGCCAGCGAAAGTTCGGTCACCCGTCTCCGATTTCATCGCTATGTTGAGTCTCTCGACTTGAAGCATCGGTACCCAGGTTTCGACGCGCTCAACTACGCCGCCTACGTTCCCGCCAAGGACAAGAAGAGCTTCGAAGAAGCCGTGCGCCGCGACACGAGCCTCGACCCGCGAGGCTATCCTCAGTTCGCCATCAAGCCGGCGGGTGAGCGCTCTGAATATTTTGTGATCGTTTACCTCGAACCGATGGCGGGCTTCAAAGAATTTGCGTTTGGCCTTGACGTCAGCTCCAATCCAGCACAAGCGGCTGATCCCCAAGCTTTAACAGTCCTGCAGCATTATGTGCGGGACTCCGGGAAACTGACTGCCTCCGGGATGCCGATCCGGGTAAGAACTGCCAAGAGTCAATACACAGGATTAGCGATGCGCCTGGCGGTGTACCGAAGCGGAATGCCGGTCGATACCGTGGAGCAACGACGGGCCGCTTATGTCGGCTCAGTTGGCGCCGGCTTCAATATCGATTACCTGATGAAAGACGTGCTCGACGAAAAAATGTTGCAAGATATGCGGGTTATGCTCTATGACGCTGGACCTACCTCCGACCGTCCCGATTTCCCTTCCTCCGTCGGAAAACGGCTGCTGTTCGATAGCACTCGATTGATTCAAACATCGCCCGCCCGATCTG
>Ga0209488_10002531_pt1 | contig 14952 bp, 23 predicted proteins | sample Rivendell_Oct201_8_FD_188349 | JGI IMG/M metagenome (GOLD analysis project Ga0209488, IMG submission 188349) | Vadose zone soil microbial communities from the Eel River Critical Zone Observatory, Northern California, USA -... | ecosystem: Environmental > Terrestrial > Soil > Vadose zone >... | reverse complement strand
CTGGTGAGAGGGAATGTGAAAATCCCATAAGCGATGTACGAATGAAAAGGCGCACTGAGCACTTTGACCTCACTCCAAAGTTCGGACTTATTCCTCGTCGAAGCGTTCTGCTGAGAGGCTGACGCATCAGTCTGCGATGGAGGGACGTATCGGATATGCGGTCAAAGCTAGGGTAACTAGGCACTCACAAGAGAATCACCATTACTACTGACCGCCGAGCTGGACACGACCGATTCTGACAGTGCCTTTGGTTCTGCGACGGATAGAGAAGGTATTGACGAAGTCCCCTGTGATTCTAATGTCGGCGCTTCTGAAGCTTGCGACGCATTTCCAGGTATTGGTGGCAGCTCAGCCTTGGACTCGGCCAACTGTGGGATATTAGGGCGCGGGGATACCGAGAAGAAAGAAGCCGAGCTCGCTTCTGATCGCGCGTCCGAGGACCGTATGAGTTCTAAGCTGGACTCGAGGGGGTCTCCCTTCGGGGACTGTTGTTCCTGCTCGAGAGCCCGAGGGACTTGCCGCGCCTTGGAGGCGCGTGAGAGGGACTGCAGCTCGGCCGTCAACGCCTCGACGTCCATCTCTTCCAAGACGTGCTTGCTGAGCAGGGGCATGTAAGTCATGATCGTGAACGAGATGTCCTGCGTGTTTTGCTGGAATCGTCTACGCATGCTGTGCGAGGTCAATGTTCAATCGGGTATGGGAAGACGGGCGAGGACGAGCGTATTCGGACGTACTTGTCCCGAGCCGCTCGCTGTTCGTGGATGTTCACCCTCATGTCCGCGATGCGCGCAGTCGCATACCGGCCAACTAGATACAGACCCCCGGCGAGGCCTGCAGAGCGGGCAAAAGTTGCGCGTCGCTCGTAAAAGTAGTTTGATACAGAGTTGGGCATTGAAATTAGGCGAGGGTAAAGGACATCAGGTGGCAGGAGTAGGCGAGGCGCGCGTCGCGTAGCCGACCAATGTCAGGCACGTGCTAACACTGCGGACAAAATCACGACAGGTTTTTTGACGATTGTTATCTACTCTGTAGCTCTGACGTGACTATATAAGTTCTATCGTTTGGCAAACTCTTCACTCTTAAATCGCGTCAACTGCTCAGACAGTTGTCGCCACCGTTCCTGCACGACAGGCATCTTGGTAATGCTTTCTGGTGCCAAGTAACCGCGCTTTCTCCAATCCGTGTACCATTCTAGAAATGATATATCAGCTGCCGCTGCACAAAATTGCGGGACGGGACACGCACGAATATCCTGGCGCCGCGTTGGTGCCGCATCGACGCGGTCCGTGCGTCCTTTCACACAATCGTACAGGGACAGGCGGTTGTAGAATCTGCAGAACACTGTGCCCCCCAGCTTCTCGACGGCTTCGACGGCGGACTTGGATGCGCGAGAGGGGATTATGTGAATCGGGACTTTGAGGCGTTCTGCACCCTGGAGCAGCCAGTTCCACGTTAACGCGAACAAGCGACGAAAGGGAGGCAGCCGCACATCACCCAGTAGCTTGACGCCGTCATGAGCATTATGTATACAGCCACTCAACACCAGCTCCCTTGCCGTGATGGGCTTTTCGGGCGACGACGTCAGTCGTCCCTGTTCGATCCAATGAGCTATTCGATCGAGGTTTATGGGGGCAAAAGTTTTGCCACTGATTCTATGAACGGAAAACAACACAACAGTCTCAGTGACGAAGACAAGACGCGACATTCTAGCACGCACGAATTAGTGAAACCCTTCTTGGGGAAGAGCTTCGAGATGGTGGTCTGACCGCCCTCGAAGCCCGCCTTGGGCTTCCCGTTGCCCGACCGCGCCTTCTGGCCCTTGTGTCCGCGTCCAGAGGTCTTGCCCAGACCAGAGCTGCGACCACGTCCAAGCCGTTTTTGCTTGACGTGTCATAAGAACACAGTTTACTTTACACATCCCCAAAAGAGAACTCACTGTGTGCCGAGAGCCAATCGATGGATGGATGTTGAATAGGTGGACGCGCGTGCTGGACGACGCACCAGCAGCGGACATGGTGGAACGGGGTTGGTGTAGTATGAATGAGCAGCCGGCAATAACCGGTGCGGCGAGTCTGGCGTTAACGCCTTCGCAACTTGGCGCAGTACTGCATTACTACCTCTTCAGTCTCGAGTTGTACAATGGTGAGGATCAACCCGTTCAACTCAGAGGGTGATCAATCTAACGTGATACTTCTCTAAAGGGTGGTAGTGCTAGATATCCTTATCCAAAGGAAGTGTGGACGCCAGCAGGTGCGTTGGCCAACTGCGAGTGTTCGTGTCCACACCACAGATTCATCCGCATCCGTTGAAGGTGGCTGGTGGACGAGGCCCTCAAATTGGAAGGCAAATACTGCCATTTTGTTTGCAGGAATACTTGGGGTGTCATACGGTGTCTGGACCGTCAGCGCCGACAGAGAGGTAAACTCTCCTACTCCTTCATACCTACCGTTGTGAATGAAACTCTGGACTTCCAGTATCGCTACAATGAGCCAACCCGTCCCATTCCTTCTATGCGGGTATGTCCATGCCCAGTGTGCTCTACATTGCACCGCATAACCTCATACCTCTTCTCTACTTAGTGGGCAAAGCAGTATAGAGACTCTAAAGAAAGAAAGGAGGATGATGGATCGTAGAACACTTAATCTATGAACCCCTCGTTGGTGCTCCCAATTAGAAGGCATTTGCAAGGACCCTGGACGTTGATTCTGATACGGTTTGTCTTCTCCGAGACCAAATGTATTGGATCAAAGATCACACAACCTGGGCGTTGCATCACGGAGCGCCTGTGCAACCATTTAGGTGTCAACTCCGAGGAATTTACACTCAGGCTCTAAATACGGAGAACGGGCGGCGGCTGCCAATGCCTGCCACGTTTGACAAATCAAATAGATGATATATAACAATCGCATCCGGGAAATATACAAGTGACGTCTTTTAAATTGCAGGTAGGTCATGTCTGTCCGCCACAATGCCGAGGGAGGACATGTCAATCGCTAGTTTCCTCGTCCCCGTCCTGATGGTCGACCTCCTCTGCGTCAGGATCTTCATCATCATCTTCACCCTCGTCACCACCTACGCTCATGTAGTCATTCATACTAGTACCATTCGATCAGTGCCACTCGTATGCCGTTAGGTAAATGAGCAAGGCGCACCAGTATACAAGGGACTTAGCAGCTTTCACGACCTCCATTACTGTCTGTCCGAATTCCGGGCTCAAAACTTCTTTATCTGTAAATTGATGTACGACGACAAAAGAGCGGCATTTCAACAGGTCGATGTCCCTATTGCCTTATTCAGTTTCTGGATAGTTCACTTTTCGAGAGAAACCCACTTGTGGTCCTTGTCGACACCCTTTGGCGCGGTCTTCAGTTCGTCATCTCTTCCGAATATGTTCTGCTGCCGTCCGTTCTTGGAGAGCGGTTTTGCCGGGCCAAAGTTCTCGACAAAGTGAGGGGCGTTGATGATTCGCCGCAGACGAGAAGAGTTGCGCTGGATGCGCGACCTGATCGTTGCGAGCTCATTTTTCTCGGGGCACCAGCAGCCGGCTGCGAGGAGACTTTCGTTTCCTGGCTTAACTACCATGGCTTCGTGAGCTTCAAGCGGCGGCTTAAGCAGAAAGACCTTACTCATTCTGAAGGATCAGGTAAGTAGGCTCAGCGAAACCCGCATAACATAAAGTACGACGCAAAATGGGCGTACATGTGATCTGAATGAGAGGGTGTGGATAAGAATAATGTGCGTATTGATGCATATGAGGACGTACAACCAGCAAAGATACCCTTTCTTCCACTCCTTGAAAAGGTCGCGGAGAGGTTTGTTTTGTACGGCGTCTTGTCATTGCTGAATCGAATCTGTACAGTCTCAGCGCACTGCAGCATTCCAGGAGAAGTAGGGGATGCACATCTCGGTAGATTCTGTAGATAAGGTCCTTCGGTGGTAATGGTGGGATCTGCGAGTCAACTTCCGAAAATAGCTCTGTTAACTTTTCTATGAAGAACCTGAATTCCGTTTCGGCTTGGCGAAACACGGGTTCTAAGAGTGCGCGGTGCTCATCAGCAACCGTGAACTGGTCCTTTGGGTTTGGGAACGCACCATGCAATCTAAACCTAGATACAGCAATCATACAGGGTAATTAGTAAAGCTAGGGAACGTCCTCACCATACACGGTCGTTGCATTCCGGCTTTGTGAGTTCCGAAAGGAAGTTGAACGTGTTTTGGGATATCTGACCGGGAGGGACTGAGGCGGCGACAGATCAGTATAGGATCTGGTGTCCGTGGATAAAGGTAGCGAGCACTGACCCCGTCCCTTCTTTGGTGCTTCGACAACTTTCCCGACAATTTGCTGGCCGTCTTTCAGATCATACTCCTCCCCCTCCCCCTCCCCGTCGCTTGCAGCCCTTTTCCCCCTCTTACGAGGCGAGGTACCCTTCGTGCGACGTGGCTTGACAGGTGACGCGCGCTTACGTTTTCTGGTGTGTTTCTTCGTCTCCTGATCGCTGTCATCATCCAGCGCGTCGCTGTGCAGCGATTTCACGTCATCGTCACCGTCGTCGTCATCCTCCTCCTCCTGATACGTGTCGCTGACTCCGTCATCGGCGTCTTTGGGCCCAGAAGAGACCGATCCATTCTCGCTGGGTGACGTCGGTGCCGCTCGCTTCGGTCTTCTTACTGATTTCCTGGGCGTACTGGAGTTCTTCAGCGAAGGTCCTTTATTAATGTTGGTTTTTGCGCGTGTTGATCGTGCCTTGGTGGGCATGGTTGATGAGTATTGACCAGCAGCAGAGAGCGCTTGGGCTGCGCGTCTCGAGGCCTTGTTCGCTGGTTCTCAAATGACGCGCCCATGACGGTGGCGTGACCGACACGTGCTTCCATCTCCGTTGTCGCAATGTCTTTTGCCCAAATGAAATGCCCGAATGCTCGAAAAGCGCGCCAGAATCCACTGTCAGGATGCCCATTTGACAAGACCCCAGCGCTTTCCCCGTCGACGTGGAGGGGGGGGCAACCAGGGTCCTCGCACTATCCCGCAACCGGGCAAGCCCGACACGTGCCTCGTACCTCTGGCCTGAACTGTGACTCTGTATGGAAGGTCACGAGTGAATCGGGAATGCAGAATGCGGCGTCTCGCATTCTGCATTCCCAATTCATTTGCCCGCAGTCTATAAGATCAACCAGTTTCCATCCGTTCATCAATTTCGTTGCATTTTGCACCCCATCATGTCTGAACCAGTTCCCCTTCACCCTGTTGCTCCTCGTCTCAAGGACGGGCCAGAGAAACCTTACGTTGGACCAACCATCAATGAGTACAAGGCCTCGCACGCACAAACGGTCGGACCCAACTCAGACGAGTGGTGGGAGAAGGTAGGTGTCGATGCATCATGATGGTTCAGAAGAATCCGCTCATCTGCCGTCGCACATCTTACAGGTCGCCCGCGAGGCGTTGCACTGGGACAGACCCTTCAAGACTGTCCGCTCTGGTAGCTTTGAAAAGGGTGACATCGCCTGGTTTCCAGAGGGTGCCCTGAATGTGTCGTACAATTGTGTTGATCGTTGGGCTTTCAAACATCCGGACAAGGTCCCTATCAGTCACACCTATCTCGGGTATCTCCGTGACTGATCTGTCCATGTCCCCCCGCAGACTGCGATCATCTACGAGGCTGATGAACCGAACGAAGGTCGAGAGATCACATATGCTGAATTGCTGCATGAAGTCTCCAGCGTCGCCAATGTGCTGAAATCTTATGGTGTCAAGAAAGGCGATACGGTCTCCATTTACCTTCCCATGACATGGCAAGCCGTCGCTGCCCTCCTCGCATGTGCGCGCATCGGCGCCGTCCACTCTGCCGTGTTCGCTGGCTTCTCGGCAGAGGCCCTTCGTGACCGTGTCCTTGACTGCCGCAGCCGCGTCGTCCTCACCGCTGACGAAGGGCGTCGCGGTGGCAAGGCCATTGCAACCAAGGCCATAGTCGACTCTGCGCTCAAGTCTTGCCCGCTCGTCGAGCATGTCCTTGTTCTCAAGCGCACCGGAAATGAAGTTTCGTGGACGCAAGGCCGCGACAAGTGGTGGCACGAGGAGACGGCGCGGGTCCCCAATTACTGCGCGCCAGAGGTCTTGTCAGCGGAGGACCCGCTCTTTATCCTCTATGTGAGACTCCTGCTTGCACGTGCTTATTGGCGCGCATCTGAGCCAACTCGTTGCAGACGTCCGGTTCCACGGGCAAGCCAAAGGGTGTTGTACACACGCAAGCCGGATACCTGCTTGGCGCAAACTTGACCCTCAAATATGTCTTCGATGTCCATCCCGATGACAGATTCGCCTGCGTGGCCGATGTCGGCTGGATCACTGGACACTCGTATGTATATGTATTTTCCATCTGCTTTTCCGTGTTAAATGTGCGCACCTCTCTCCAGCTACATCGTTTATGGCCCGTTGTCGAACGGCGTCACCACCACCGTCTTCGAGTCGACTCCCGTATACCCTACGCCGGCACGCTACTGGCAGGTCGTCGAGAAACATAAGCTGACGCAGTTCTACACCGCGCCGACGGCCATCCGCCTCCTCCGTCGTCAAGGCGAGCAACACGTGCAGGGACACGATTTAAGCTCTCTGCGAGTCATCGGCTCTGTCGGCGAGCCCATCAACCCGGAGGCATGGAACTGGTACAACGAGCACGTCGGGAAGCGCCAATGTGCGGTCGTGGATACGTACTGGCAGACTGAGACGGGTAGCATCGTCATCACGCCCTTCCCGGGTGCAATTGAAACCAAACCGGGTTCTGCAACCGTGCCTTTCTGGGGGATTGATCCCGTCATCCTCGACCCGCAATCAGGAAAGGTACGCTTTGGGCTGGGCTGCTGGATTCTCGCGCGCTTTATAGGGGAGGGAATGATGTCCTTTTTTTGCAGGAGTTGCCTGGCAAGAACGTGGAAGGATTACTTGTCCTGCGAAACCCGTGGCCATCGATTGCGCGCACGGTCTACGAGGATCACGAGCGTTACCTGAATACTTACATGAGACCTTACCCCGGTTATTTCTACACGGGCGACGGTGCCACACGTGACGAGCACGGTTACATTTGGATCAAGGGTCGCGTCGATGGTGAGCGCTCTCTCTGTCTGTGGCGTAATTTTTGCCTCGTATGTTCTCACCACCGCCGCCCACCTGCATCATACATCCATCACAGATGTGATCAACGTCTCTGGACATCGCCTGTCTACGGCGGAAATAGAATCGGCACTCATTCTGCACCCCGGCGTCGCCGAGACGGCCGTTATTGGTGCCGCTGACGACCTCACGGGACAAGCCGTTTCCGCATTTGTGACACTCAAACCGTATGTGCTCTCACTTGTGTGATAAACCATCAGATGGGCTGACTATTTTATTTATTTTTGGCCATTTCCCGCGCACGCAATTAGGGAATTCAAATATGACCCGGATAACGAGGAGGGCCTAGCCAAGGAGCTTGCACTCCAGGTTCGCAAGGTCATCGGCCCCTTCGCGACGCCCAAGAAGATATATATCGTCAATGACCTGCCCAAGACGCGCTCGGGCAAGATCATGCGCCGCATTATGCGCAAGATCGTCGCGGGTGAGGGCGATCAGCTCGGCGATCTGAGCACCCTCGCCGAGCCTGCTGTGGTGGATCAGATCAAGGCCAAGGTCGCCAAGAGCGGGTAAAGCTTTCTGTCTGCCTGGCTTCACCCCTCCGCGGTCGCAACAGGAGGACGGCCTCCCTCTTTCTTGCTTTAAAGTTGATGCGTCTGATCGGTCTAGAAGAAGTTGCCTTGAAAAAGGGTCGAAATACTGCTGTTGTCTAGAAGCATGAATGTGTATACCACCTGCCAGACGCAAATATAGTGTGTGTTTAATTAGGGTATCTCCGTGAATGGTAGCGATGACTTCTCTACTACTATGCATGTAAGTTTTCATCGTCGACATCGTCAAATGATCCACAAAAAGTCCCAATGAAATAATGCAATCTCTCCCCTCCTCCCACAAACGCCCCCTCCATCACATTCCTCTCGGGGTTATCCAGCTGCCTTGCGATCATCGCACGATGCCACGCACGATCTCAGAGTACAGAACGAAAGCCTTCTCGGCATTCTCGTCCGGTAGAATCTCCCACCCGTCTTCGTCGAGCGCGACGAGCCGTCCGTCGACTTCTATGACCTCGAACGCCTCCCCGTCCGTCATCGCCGCCAACGGGCTACGATGAGGACGAGCGCGCCGGCCATGGCGCGTCTTGGCGGGTCGCGCCATAGCGAGCAACATGGCTCCAGAGGCCACGTCCTGAGGAACGACGTGCTCCTCCTCCTCTTCCTCCGCTTCCCGCGCCTTCCACTTCCCCTTCTCCTCACGCTGTTCGTGGTAGTAGTCCTGTGCACCGTCGTCGTCGTCGTCAGCGTCGGTAGTGCTGGGGGTGGCGATGTTGCGGTGGAAGTCGAGCGTGCGCCCCGCATAAGCACGCGTGCCGTCGTCCTGCCTTTGCTCTTGGCGTTGGTACTGCTGCTCGTGCCGCCATCGGCGGTCCGATGCGAGGGCTTTGTACTGCTCTTTGCGCTCCTCGTGGCGCTGAGAAAGACAAAGATGGATGACGTGAGAAGCTGAGGGGATGATGTGGGCGGGTGAGTAGACGTACCTCGCGTCCGACCTTTCGTCGCTCTTTGTTGGCGAGTTTGCGAGCGAGAGGGAGAGGGAAAGCGGTTGCTGTCGATGTGGTGATTGTTGTTGTTGTTGGGTTTTCGGCAAAGTCAAGACGTAACATTGTAGTGGTGGTGTCTACGAGTTTAGTTGCGGTGTGTATAGTGAGTAGTTTTGTAGTGGGGGATGCTATACAAGCCCCGTAGGAGTTGACGATGTCGTAGAGCCCGGGAGCGAGAAAGACTTTATAGGGACTGGTTGCGGTGTTTCCGTGCTGTGAGTCATATCGCGGAGGCCGGCAAACGTGATCATTTGCGGGGCTTGTGATGGGCCGATTGACTAGTTGACACTTGGTGACTCGACACGGCTGCCAAAGGCGATATCATCAAGCTGCTAACCTGACCTCTGACTCGAGTGATCACCGCCATACTAGGGAAGCAGTGGCGTTGGTTAGGCTGGGCACAGAAGCAGAAAGGGGCGCGCGGGCACAGGACAAGGACAATGCTATTGAGAGGTACGGATGCTGTACTTGGCACTTTTTCCAGTGCTCGTCTCTGGACAGTGCCATGGGTGAGGTGAGCACTGCGAGGAGGTTACAGCGATGGGAAAACAAGGACGCCACACATGCAACTTATGGGGCAAATATCAGAGCACCCAGCGATACACTACCACGCCCATCATTCTGGTCGCTCATTTAACACCGGCGGCCGTAGTGCCGAAAAATTAATATTTGGAATTACGATTGGCAATTCCGGTAACTTTTGTGCTTTGCGCTACGTTGCCTTCTCATCTCACGCCAACGACCCTGACATGACACTCCTGGGTAAAGACAAAGATATTTCTTCTGATTCAGAACAGCCTCTATTACGTGCGTATAATAGCGGCGAAGCTGGTCCTTCAACGGTACCGCCGCCATCCTTCGAGGAGAGCGCGGGACACCTAGTCGTGACATTCAACGATGCCGTTGACGTCTTCCCTGCTGGTGGCGAGGAGCCTCCCAACTTTACGCCATACGAAGCAGAGCATTGGGTCTCGAAGAAAGGGGAGATCATTTCCCATGACCCACATCTAAACGAGGACGGTGAGTGATGTCCGATCACGTTCAACCTTTTCTCCCTTTTGCGCCGCATTATCATTTTTATTCATTTTTATTTGTTTTGGACCCTGACAGGTGAAGCACTTTATCGCTTCTTGCTCTCACAAGCCGAGATGCCACCGACCCTGTTTGTCCATTGCCGTGGAACACACGATGAAACGCGAACGCGTTTCGTCCCGAGGACGGATTCACAGGGCCGGCGGCACTCGGACACGGAGACCTATACAGAAACCGTGGTCGATTTTGACTTTAAGATTGAGCATGACGTCCCGCCTCGAGCGACGCAGTGGACCGTGGGAGACGACGAGCCCGCCTACAGGGGCAGCATGCGTAGAGAAGTCGGTCTGCTGGGAGGGACGTCTGCCGCGGATCGTGGTACTACAAAGCGATTCAAGGCTTGGCGGGAGAAGCGCCACAAGCGCGGCTTGCCGCCGTGGGTGGCACCCCCAAGCGATAATGACGGTGGCGGACTCGGGGCATCCGCCGGGTCATTATGGACAAGTGGAGTGTCACTTCCGCGCGGCGCGGACCGTGACGTTCTCAAGTCGTCTTGGACCCTACGGCAGTGGGCCGATGATTACTGTCAGAGCCGGAAGATTTTTAAAGAGTTTGTGTATGAAAAGGTGCGAGCAACCCCATTTGTTCAAGCCGCTCGGCGCTGAGGGATCCAATCGGTTGTCGTCGTGTGAATTTTTCTACGTTTCAAGGTTGTCTATGGGTGGGACTTGGAGACGCTTGAGGGAGCAATTAGGGCAGCCATCAAATCAACACATTATAATGGCGATCACGTTCAAGTCAGCTTCCAGTCAGGGCACCATACGGTGATCGTGCGCCCTGATACGCCTATTTCGAGAGCATTATCCAATCCGTGGCTCAAATTTCTGCTCATCATCACATTGATCTATCCCATTATATGGCTATTCCAGCGCTTCCATCAACGTGGCGGGGGCCGTTGGGCGGTTGGAGGAGGCGCGTATGCACTGAAACGATGGGGAACTGTACAGGAGGGTTCAGAAAGAAGGGCGTTGATCGGAGAGCAAGAAGGGGATTGGTTCAGGAGATGGGAAGGGAGTATTCGAAGGGATGTAGAGGGACGAAGAGTGGGATGAGAAATCGGTCGGGGAGGGGAGGGGGAAGGGGGAGATGATCCGGGTTACCAGGGCCAGTTTCACATCTCCCATCATTTCTTTCCTTTTCATCCTATGCCCACCCTCAATCCTTTTTACTCTACCCATCACCCACCCGGGGTCTGTAATGGTCTGCGAGCAGCCGCTTAACAATGCTTTCCTTTGCTCTCAGGATCGTCTGGCTCGTCTTTGCAGCTCTCGGTCAGTCTCACTCATCCTTCCTTCCAAATTCCCACCCATTATGTTCACTTCTAAAAAGGTGTCCCAGCAACATGGTTCGTCCTTATCCCGTTCGCCTCTGCTATCGGGACATACTGGGCGTCCGTTCTTTACTGCATCACGGTCACCGTCCTTGAGGTCTCTTTCTGTCTTGGTACGTGGCCAAAAACCCTTTGGTCTGCTCTTTTTCTCACGTTGCCTAGGCATGATATGGAGGATGATTCCTTCCAATATGCCCCACTCGTTTTGCGTCGTGCAGACCGTGATCATCGCTCTATGCTTCCACGTTCTGACTGGCGTGTGCGGTTGCTTTACCTGGGCATCGTATTTGACCGTCTTCAAGCCTTACCGTTCCATACAAGCATCAGCATCGTGAGAGTTTGGGAATCGTAAGTATCAAACGTGAGAGCTAACGTTATGTTTCCTTAGCGCTTTGCTATGGCGGAGGGCCTACTATTTGTTCGTCGTGGTCTTTCCCTTGCTGGCTTTCACCGCACACTTGACTGCCGTCCTTGAGACGGATTCCGTCCACCCGGCGAACGCCATGCACTGCGACAATACCTCCCCCTTGTGGTATGTCACCTATCATCTCCCAGAGTCCGGCTTGCATCTCAACTTTATCTTTTGCCTTTTTCAGGCCTCGTCTCTTGGGCTACGCCGGCGCTCCTATTGTCTTATTTACCCCTTGCTTTGTTCTGTCTGTGGTGACGGCTCTTCGTATAGTTAGGATGCACGCCGAATTGCGTGTACTTCAGGCACAAGAAGCTCAGCAGAGTCAGGCCATTCGTGCCATGGAAAACGGGGTTCGTATGGCCTCGTCTCGTCGATCTGCTGCATCACCAAATAGCGTTGTCACCGACAAGTTCCGCCCGCCGACCCTGGACGGTCGGACAAGGATGACGGTCGGCGTACAACTGCACCGCTCATTGAGCCGGTCTTCTTCACGCGTCTCGCTCCCATTAAGCCAAAGAACTGCCGAGACGGGACCTTCAATACCTCCTTTCCCCGTTGACTTATCTGCAGTTTCTCCACTAGGCATTCCCGCTTCCTATCTATCGGAGCCTTCTCCACCCCCGTCAACCCAGAGTCCGAGCCTCCCTGACGTCAACCGCGCTCGGAGCCCCTCCCCAATCGTATTCGCTCATGCTTCTTCTGCGCACCACAGTCACACTCAGCTCGGTACCACAGAGGCACCCTGCCTTAACTGCTGTGCTTTTCCCGGCGGTGTAGCTCTCCCGTCTTCTCAGGCGGCGGTCTCTGGGGAGGCACCGCCACTCGCATCTCCTGGTTCGCCTTCTCGTTCGCCCATCTCGCTCGAGTTTGGCGAGAGGATCCCCGGGTTTCATCTTCCTACACGCTCACCTCCTCCCACCTGTTTGCGCCCCAGCCTCGAGCTCTCGCCGGAATACGTGCGCGCGCGGTTCGAAGAGGGCGGTGTTGTTCTGTCCGGACCGCTAGAGACACTGCCGGCGATGCCGTTGCCTGCGTCACCTTACTCGTCCTCGTCCTATTGCCCCACGCTCTCAATGGGGGCAGGAGGGAGAAGTCCCGATATCATTAGCTCGCTTCCAAGCATCACGTACACGGACCACGATCATGCGCTGGAGCTGGAGAGGTTACAGGAGGTCGACGAAGTGGGAGCGGAAAAGGGCTCCGTCGGGAAGGGCGGTGGTTGTGGTTTCGCGGCGGAATGCAAGACGGTGGAAGTTTGCGAGCCGCCTCTGAAGCCGGAGAGACAGTTTTATCGTGAGTGATTGACTTGATTGTCCCCGACGAGTGATATAATAATCATCATCTCGCAGGGTCTCCTCTTCGCCCATCTGGTGGTCGCCCGCCAGGACTTCATCCTGCCATATGGCGGATGGTCATTTTCCAGCTGTACGTGAAGGAAGCTTTTTTTTTTTTTGCAGTTCGTGCTAATCGCATCGCAGGGTTTTCTTCTTTATACTGATCCTTGCGTCGTTGAGCACGCTCATCGACTTGGTCAAGGACCGGACGACTCCTGTGGCGTTTGGAACGCAACACGTCTCCATTCTCTTGGTTGCGTGGTGTCCGGCGATCGTTTTTGGTTCGTCTCCGCTTGTGGATCGAACGCATTCTCTCACCCTCGATGTCCCTACAGGTTGTCTACCGGGTACTCGCATGCCATTCTTTCCTCGGTTCGTAACTCGGCAGTACGCATAGTGTGTAGTGCGTATTTCGTCTTTCCACTAACTATATCTATGTTTTTCCTTTTTTTTTTTTTCATCGACGCCGTTGCAATTATACCTTACGCATCTTGCGTTTCTAATCTCAGGGAATTATGCCTTTTTTTGTACACATGTTTGTCACGGGAGAACTGTGCGATGAAGAACTGCGATTGTATTGTCAATGTACACATAGCTCATAGATTGCCAAGTCGTGAAGCCCAGTCACTGTCTGTGCGGAAGGGAGCAATGTGGAACCGAAAAAGGTTATACATAAGATAGCAAGTTACAGGGATGGCCAGAGACCAGAGACTACTTCCCGCGCCGCGAGACGAATGTCTGTAAGGCACACGCGTTCATATCAGAGGCGAAATATTTCCACGGGATGAGTCAAAGTAAAAAAGTCTTTCTTACCTCTAGATCCTGGGACGTCGCCACTCCAAGGACAAATTTGCGTTCGTAATCTGTGACTAGGGAGATGGTCGCACACCGCTTCTTGATTTTGGTGAACAAAAATGACACCACAGCACGTACCGACGGCAAAAACGTTATTCTGCAGGAAGGTCTCCAGATCTGCCAGTGGGGTGTCTGGAGTAATGATCGTGTATGGGTTCGTCCGCGGCGATCGATTAAATATGGTCATGCACGACGAGATCTTGGCTGTCTACGCGTCCGTCCGTCCCGTCAGACCGACGAACCAAAAACAAAAGCATTCATTTGTGAGCTCGCATATATAAGGAGGATGCGATATCCTCACCTGGTTCACCTCGCCTGCTTCCCACTTCCTCTTGAGCGTTGCGACTTCGATGTAGCCTAGGAGATTGCGGCGCTTGCCAAGGACCCTGTTTGATTTGGTGGGGTTGGAGAGTTGGGGGCGAGTGGGGGAGATAGATATACGCATACGCACGGTATGTGTGAAAAGTCGCGGTCGTAGGCGAGCTCTATCGCACGACCGATGAGCTCGCTTCTAGGTAGACAGAATGCGGGAGGCAATTGCAAGTCCTGGGAATAGATAATAAAGGGTGAGTGAGTGAGTGAGTGAGTGAGTGAGAGGCTAGGGGGATGTGTGTATCCGCCGGAGCTTGGTGGGCACACACACGCACGCACGCACGCACCTCCACGACTGCTCCGCGATACTTGTCCGGTGAAGATGGGAAGACGGTTCTGTCAGCTGCGAGCGGTTGGATGTGGATGTTCGAGGGATCTGTGGTGGTCATGGTGGTGGTAGGGGGAAGAGAGAAGAGGGAAAGGTTGTAGGAGAGATAATCGCGACCGAGGCGGAGGTTACGGCGACGGAGGGCATCACGTGAGTGAATCAGTGTGATCCCCGGGTCCGTCGCGTCGCGTCTCGAGACAGAGAAATCAATGTCAGAGCCAAAGTCCATACGTCGGTTGCAAGACGAGGTCATCAACCGCATTGCCGCAGGCGAGGTTAGTCCCCAGGTCATATCCCGCTGTGCCACTATCATTTACCTGTGATATTGATGAGATCATACACCGGCCAGCTTCTGCTCTTAAAGAGCTGCTGGAAAACTGCTTGGACGCGGGCGCTACGTCCATTCGCATCGCCGTCAGAGATGGCGGTATGAAGTTTCTTCAGATACAGGACAACGGATGCGGAATTAATGTGAGCCTTCCACACCTTTCGCTTCCGAGATCGTTGGCGCAGGTAGCTGAGTGTTGGTG
>Ga0209488_10002530_pt1 | contig 14959 bp, 13 predicted proteins | sample Rivendell_Oct201_8_FD_188349 | JGI IMG/M metagenome (GOLD analysis project Ga0209488, IMG submission 188349) | Vadose zone soil microbial communities from the Eel River Critical Zone Observatory, Northern California, USA -... | ecosystem: Environmental > Terrestrial > Soil > Vadose zone >... | reverse complement strand
TACTCGCTGGTGTGCACGCCGCATGTGGCACGGCGGCAGTTATTTTTTACCTCGGGACACGAAGGCTATTACTCGCAGAACATGTTCGACGCCATGGAGCTCGACGACGCGGAGTATCGCCTGAAGCCCATGAATTGTCCCGGACATATTCTGATTTACAAAGACTCGCTTAAGTCGTATCGCGATTTGCCGGTGCGGCTGGGAGAGTTGGGGACGGTTTATCGCTACGAGCGTTCCGGCGTAATGCACGGCCTGTTGCGGGTACGCGGATTCACTCAGGACGATGCCCACATCTTCTGCACTCCGGAACAGATTGAAGATGAGATCGCAAGCTGCCTTGAGTTCGCTTTGGATGTGTTGAAAGACTTTGGCTTCGACAAGTTCCAGACCGAGCTTTCCACTTGGAATCCAAACGACCGCAAGAATTTCGTGGGGAGCGAGGAACAGTGGAATCACGCGACCCAGTCACTCGAAAAAGTGTTGAAGCTGCAGAAGATCGAATACAAAACCATGCCCGGCGAAGCTGCCTTTTACGGGCCGAAGATTGACATCAAGTTGGTGGACGCCATCGGGCGCTTATGGCAACTCTCGACGGTGCAGTTCGACTTCAATCTGCCGCAGCGTTTCGGCCTCGAATACGTGGCGGAAGACGGCTCGCGCAAGCAGCCCGTGATGGTGCACCGCGCGCTATACGGCTCGGTAGAACGCTTCTTCGGCGTGCTCATCGAACACTACGCGGGCGCGTTTCCAGTGTGGCTGTCGCCGGTGCAGGCGGTGATGATTCCCATCAGCGAGCGCCACGCGGAATATGCGAACAAGGTTGCCTCGCAACTGAAAACTGCTGGCGTGCGTGTCGAGGTCGACTCGCGCAACGAGAAGATGAACGCCAAGATCCGCGAGCACGCCATGCAGAAAGTCCCGTTCTTACTTGTCGTTGGAGACAAAGAAGCGGAAGCGGGTAAAGTAAACGTCCGCAGCCGCGGCAAAGAGAAAACGGAAGACATGCCCGCGGCAGAGTTTGTGGAAAAGATAAAGAAACTGATCGCAGAAAAGAGCCCGGGCCTATAACGACTCACGTAGGGACAGCCGCCTCGGCTGCCCAGGCGAGCGCCAGCTCGCCTGTTTCGGGCGGGAATCAAATTATCCGGAGTGTCGCTCTAAGACAGCGCATGACTTTCGAAATCCCCGGCCCAGTGCAGCCGCGGAGCTTCGCTCCGCAGGACAGCCGAGGCGGCTGTCCCTACGTGTGTATCGGAGCTACCCGCGGTTGTACCATGTTCCGGTGCATGAATTGGCGGAGCGCTTGCTTGACCACATTCGGCGGCAGGAACTGCTGCGGGCTGGAGACCGGGCTGGCGTTGCCGTCTCCGGCGGCATTGATTCTGTCGCGCTGTTGCGGCTGCTCCTTGAGGTGCGCGCTGAACTCGGTATCGTCCTATCCGTCGTTCACTTCAATCACAAGCTGCGCGGCGCGGAAGCGGAGGCGGATCAGGAGTTCGTCGCGAATCTGGCCCGCGAGCATGGGTTGGAATTCTTGAGCGACGGGCAGGATGTCGCGCAGCATGCATCGGACCAACATGTCAGCGTCGAAGCTGCCGCGCGCGAGCTGCGGTATGGATTTTTCCGCCGGCTCTTGGGGTCAGGGCAGGGCGAAGCTGAAACCTCAAGTACCTCAGGGGCTGAAGGCCAACATCTCGAAACTCCCAATCGCAGCGCTGAAAGCGCCGCGCCACCCAAAAGCGACCCCCAGGGACTAAAGCCCCAATCACTCCACGGCCCTATTGGCACGGCTGAAGCCGTGCCCTTCCCAAATCCAAATTTGCCCTTCTCAAACCTAGCAGTGTTTCTGACCAAGATCGCGACCGGGCACACGCTCGACGACCAGGCCGAGACTGTTCTGATGCGGCTGATCCGGGGCACAGGATTGCGCGGGCTGGGCGGCATCCACCCGCGGCTGATCGTGGAGGACGATGCAGGGGACACTCTCGGCGAAATCATCCGGCCTCTACTCGAAATTCGACGCCCTGAACTTGAGCAGTATCTGAAGTCTCTCGGGCAGCCGTGGTGCGAGGATTCGACCAACACCGACGTTAAGTTCACCAGGAACCGCATGCGGCAGCTTGTGCTGCCGCTGCTTGAGCGGGAATTCAATCCGGCTGTAGCTCAGAGTCTGGGGGAACTGGCGGAGATTGCGCGCGGCGAGGAAGACTACTGGGAGAACGAAGTCTCCGGCTGGCTAGGGACGACAGTTCAGTGGTTCGAGCCAGAATGGCTTAGTGCTGTTCGCGCGCAAGAGCTAACGCAGTCAGGCGTGTCGCATTCTCTGGTGCAGATCAGTCCTACTCAATCCGGTTTGTCCACAACCATGGAGGAGACCGATCCTTCCATCATGAACGCGTCGGTCAGCCGGGCCTGGCTGCTCACGGAACCGCTCGCCGTGCAACGGAGGCTAGTGAAGGCTATCGGAGAATACGCAGGCATCCCACTCGAGTTCAAGCACATTGAGGAAATCCTTCGGTTCGCAGCGGAAGAACATGGGGCCGGAAAGAAGTTGTCGCTTCCGCTAGGGTGGAAGGTCGCGCGAGAACCTGAGTCGCTGGTCTTCCTCGCTCCCGATCCGCGAATCCACGATCCTCGAAATCAAGACAGCGTCACGCCAGACTACGAATACGAATTGCCCATACCCGGACGAGCTATGGTGTCTGAGACAGGAACTGTGATAGAAGCTCTGCGTATCCAGGGAGGACCGCAAGCGACGGCGTATAATTCTCAGCACCTCCTCAATCCAGATTTGTTGCCCGGACCGCTCAAGGTGCGAAACTGGCATCCGGGAGACCGATTCTGGCCGGCCCATACAAAGTCATTCAAGAAGATCAAAGAACTGCTGGCCGAGCGAGGGGTGGCGCAAGCTGAACGCAGGCTTTGGCCAGTGGTCGTGAGTGGAAATGAAATTGTATGGGTCCGGGGATTCTCAGTTCCTGCAACACTTCGAGCCAAGTCAGAGCGGCAAGCAATCTTGATCCGGGAGACGGCCCTCTCGGAAGACCCCAAGTAGAAGACCCCAGGTAGAACCGGAAAGATCCAGCATACGGAGGCGCGCCCTTCATGAAAGATTCAAGAGTCGAGAAAGATTCGAGAGTCGAGCCGCTACGCCAGGTTATTGGTAGCGAGCAAATCCAAAAACGGGTCAAAGAACTGGGGCGGCAGATATCGGTCGACTACCAGGGCCAGACCATCCAGGCGCTTGCGGTTCTGGAAAACGGATTCATCTTCCTGGCCGACCTGGTGCGGGTTCTGGAAGTACCGGTGGTGTGCCAGTTCATCAAACCGAAATACAGCCGCCAGCCCGGCCATCACAACGGCGACATCACAGAGATATTCTTTAGCCACGAACCCGAAATTCGCGGGCACCACATCCTGCTGGTCGAGGGACTGGTGCATTCCGGCGTAACCAGCGAATTCCTTATGAATGATTTGCGAGCTCGGGGAGCGGCATCGGTGAAGCTGGTAACGCTGCTGGACCGGCAGTCAGCGCGTCGCGTGGCCTTGCAGCCTGACTATTTCGGGTTCCTGGTGGACGACACTTTCCTTGTCGGCTATGGACTTGGTGCGGAGGAACAGACCAACCGGAATCTTCCCTACCTGGCGGCAAATCCGAGTGTCCCTGTGACTTAGGTCACGGGATACATCCCGCGCCTTTTTCCTGCGGAAAATGTAGAATAGGGCATTGGGGAATTTACCCCATCCAAAATTGCCGAGCGGCATCTAAATTTAGGTATAAGAGCTCAAAGGGTGTGGTGTATTCGCCCTGGGTTTTGAAACTTTAGGAGTTTTTGGTGAACTCAACCGTAAAAACAGTGGTTTTCTGGCTGGTGATAGGAGTATCTGCCCTGTTGTTATGGCAGGTCATCCAGGCCGGCCGCAATGGACAGAAAGACAAAGAAGTCAACTTTTCCCAGTTCATGACCGACGTGGATCAGGGAAACGTGCGGGAAATAACCGTTAACGGCATGGAAGTGCGCGGGAAGTACAAAGACAATTCAGCCTTCCATACCACCGTTCCGGCGAATTATCCGGACATGATCAAGACCCTGCGCGACAAGAACGTCACCACCACGTTCCGGGACGTCAACAACGGGAGCTGGCCACTGCAGCTGTTGGGCACATGGGCTCCTCTGATTCTGCTGGGCGCTCTGTGGTTCTTCATGATCCGCCAGATGCAGACCGGTGGAAACAAAGCCCTCTCTTTCGGCAAGAGCCGGGCCCGGCTTCTGTCCATGCAGCAGAAAAAGGTTACGTTCAAAGACGTGGCCGGCGTGGAGGAGGCCAAGGAAGAGCTCCGCGAAATTATCGAGTTCCTGCGCGAGGCGCAGAAGTTCCAGAAGCTCGGCGGGCGAATCCCAAAAGGTGTGTTGCTGGTCGGACCTCCGGGAACCGGCAAAACTTTGCTGGCGCGAGCCGTAGCCGGCGAAGCGAACGTTCCTTTCTTTTCCATTTCCGGTTCGGACTTCGTTGAGATGTTTGTTGGCGTCGGAGCCAGCCGAGTCCGTGACTTATTTGAGCAAGGCAAGAAGAATGCTCCCTGCATTATCTTCATCGATGAGATTGACGCTGTCGGTCGTCATCGCGGCGCTGGTTTAGGCGGCGGTCACGACGAGCGCGAGCAGACCTTGAACCAGTTGCTGGTCGAGATGGACGGCTTTGAGTCAAACGAAGGCGTCATCCTCATGGCTGCGACGAATCGGCCTGACGTGCTGGATCCTGCCTTGCTGCGGCCCGGACGTTTTGACCGGCGCGTAGTTGTCAGCCGTCCGGATGTGCGTGGCCGGGAAGAGATTCTGCGGGTTCACACTCGCAAGATTCCTCTTGCCGAAGATGTGGATCTCTCGGTCTTGGCCCGTGGCACCCCGGGATTCTCGGGCGCTGATCTTGCCAACATGGTAAACGAGGCGGCATTAGCGGCCGCGCGACAGAATCGCAAAGCCGTTTTGATGTACGACTTCGAAGTCGCCAAAGATAAAGTCCTGATGGGTGTGGAACGCAAATCGATGATCCTCTCCGATGCGGAGAAGAAAGTCACCGCCTTTCACGAAGCGGGGCATGCTCTGGTTGCGGCGAAACTGCCGAACTCCGACCCCGTGCACAAGGTCACCATCATTCCGCGCGGCATGGCGCTGGGCGTGACCATGCAACTGCCCATCGACGATCGGCACAACTACACCAAGGAATATCTGCAGACCGACATCGCCATCCTGATGGGCGGGCGGATTGCGGAAGAAATGTTCCTCAACCAGATGAGCACCGGAGCCGGGAACGACATTGAGCGGGCTACGGAATTGTCACGCAAGATGGTCTGCGAGTGGGGCATGAGCGATCTTGGCCCACTCACCTTCGGCAAGAAAGAAGAGCAGATTTTTCTGGGCCGCGAGATCGCACAGCACCGCGACTACAGCGAGGACACCGCCATTAAGATCGATGGTGAAGTCCGTAAGCTGGTAAGCCTCGGCTACGAAACGGCAAAGCAGATTATCGAAGGGAATCGCGAATCGCTGCAGAAGATTGCGGTAGCTCTGCTGGAGCGCGAAGTGCTCGACGCTTCAGAAATTCGGTTGCTGCTCGACGGCAAGGAATTACCGGTGAAGCCTCCAACGCCGGGAAAATCGGACGATGGAGTGCAGCAGGTGCTCAAGCCGGAGCCGGGACGTCCTGGAATTGCCAAGGGCGGCGAGAGTCCGGCGCGGGCGTAGTTTCCAATCTGGAAAGTCAGTTCTGACGAGGGCGGCCAATCCCTGGCCGCCTTTTTGTTTTGAGCGATCAGACAGCAGTTACGAAAGCGTCCGCAGGTCCGCGCTTTCCCCCCGCGCTTTTCGTGGATCCCCGTGAGAAGTGTGGATTTCCACCTCCGCCGCCAGCCCGCTGTCATCCGGAGCGAAGCATGCGGATTCGCTTTATGAATCCGCGTGCGCAGTCGAAGGACCCCTACACTCTCATCAGCGCCGCAGCCGCCTCAGGGAATTCTTCCGAAGGCGGGCCGGCACGCCTGCGCGTAATTTGGTAAAGTGCCAACCAATTAGTCTTGAGGCAGAGAAAATAGCGACGATCAAGGAGAGCATTTATGCCCACGATTACGACCAAAGACGGAACGCAGATTTACTACAAGGACTGGGGCAAAGGTCAGCCCATTGTGTTTAGCCACGGCTGGCCGCTGTCGGCCGACGATTGGGACGCGCAGATGATGTTCTTCCTCAACCACGGCTATCGTGTCATCGCTCACGACCGGCGCGGACATGGACGATCCTCTCAGACCGATGGCGGTCATGACATGGATCACTACGCCGACGACCTGGCGGATTTGACCGCACATCTTGACCTCAAGGAAGCGGTACATGTCGGTCACTCAACCGGCGGCGGCGAAGTGGTGCACTACCTGGCGCGCCACGGCGAAAGCCGAGTGGCAAAAGCGGTGATGATCAGCGCGGTACCGCCGTTGATGGTGAAGACGGCGGCCAATCCGGGCGGTCTGCCCAAAGATGTGTTTGACGGATTCCAGGCGCAAGTCGCCACCAACCGACCCCAGTTCTATTACGATGTGCCGGCCGGACCGTTCTATGGTTACAACCGCCCTGGTGCGAAACCGTCTCAGGGCGTGATCTGGAATTGGTGGCGCCAGGGAATGATGGGAGGCGCCAAGGCGCACTATGACGGCGTCGTCGCCTTCTCCCAGACCGACTTCACCGAAGACCTGAAGAAGATCACCGTCCCTGTCCTGGTGATGCATGGCGATGACGACCAGATTGTGCCTTACGCCGATTCTGCACCGCTGTCGGCAAAGTTGCTGAAGAATGGCACATTGAAAACCTACAAGGGCTTTCCTCACGGCATGCCCACGACTGAGGCCGACACGATTAACGCCGACCTACTGGCATTCCTCAAGAAAAGTAAGCAAGTGGCAGCATAGGACTAATCCGGCCTTCACTCTGATGTCAAGGCCGGTGGCCCACTCAAGTCCGGTTTTGGCTTGAGTGGGGATGTTCACACGTCACAGAGAGCGGCTGTCCCTACATGTCTCGTGTGGACCTATTCGACATTCTTCCTAAAATTAATTGACAACTTCGTGACAAATGGCTGTTGATCTTCGTGTAAGGTTTTTCGAATCCTGCGGTCTGGCGGAGGTATTCGCGGTGTCTCACCCTACCCTGCGCAAGTCCCTGAATTCTGTCCTGCCGCTTTTGGTCGTTGCCCTCATAGCGGCAAACATCGTCCTGTTACGCCAGAATCATCGCCTCAAGACCGAGTTGCCCTTACCTTCTGCATTGGCCGTACATCGCGAGGAACCGCTGCACGATATCGGGGGTGTCGGCTTCGATGGCAGGTTCCACACCGTTGAAATGCCACGCTCCGCCGCTGAGCACCTGCTGGTCTTCACCTTCGCGCCGCGATGTCCCGAGTGCGTCAAGAGCAAATCTTCCGACGCAGACTTGAGCGCGCAGGCCAAGAAACTCGGATGGCGCACCGTGTGGATCAGCCGCGGCAATCCGGAGGAAACCCGCGCCTTCTGCGACGCAGGCGGCATCCCTCTGGAGGAAACACTCGTGAATCCTCCCTATGCCACTTACTTGAGGCTCGGACTCGCTGCCGTTCCTCAGGTTGTGGCCATCGGCGAAAATGGCAAAGTTGACGAAGTCTGGTTAGGACGCCTCACACCGGAGTCCGCGAAAACGGCGGCGCAGTTCTTGTCGGATCATCCCGGCGTGCAAGCCAGCAACAGCCCACACACGTGGTCGCCTTGACGCACTTGTAGCTTGCCATTCCAAGCTCTGGTCGAACTTCACACATAGGAGAAACGAACGATGCAAACCATCACAAGAGCAGTGCTTGTTGCGGGCCTGTTCGCCTGCGTGGTCATGAGCGCAGTACAGGCCATGGCCTCCAAACCTCGACATGCGGCATGCGAAATCATCAACGGAGCATGCGTGTCGGTGAGCTGTACGGGGGAGTGTGCCCCAGTCTTTCCAGCCACCTGTGAATGTATACACTAGGAAGGAACAGCCGTTAACGCGCAGCCCCGCCGCATGGCGGGGCTGCGCTCGATCCCCAGGGACGAGTGGCCCACTCAAGCCCGCTTTTGGCTTGAGTGGGGATGTTCACACGTCACAGACTCGGGCCAACGAACAAACGAGATTGTCCTCATGCCATGGGGGAAAATCGGCGGGTGGCGGGTGGCCTACTCAAGCCCGGTTTTGGCTTGAGTGGGGATGTTCACACGTCACAGCCCTTGGGCCAGCGAACAAACTAGATTGTCCTCATGCCATGGGGACTCACGCGTTTTCACCACAGCGGGCAGAGTCATTTCGTCACATTCTGCTGTTACAACCGCCCCATTCGACTCCTTCGCTGCGCTCAGTCAGTCGCTCAGGGCAGGCTCCTCTTGCTTACCACCGACGAAAGCCGCCGAATCTTCGAGTCAGCCTTGGAACGAGTGCGGCGCAGTTACAGACTCTACGTTTATGGCTATGTAGTCATGCCCGAGCATGTTCACCTCCCGCTCGGGCGAACCGCAACGGGACACGTGTCGCGACTTCACCACAATTCCCGGTTGGCGAAATGGCTTGCCTCGTAAAACTATCCCAACGCGAGAGCAAACTCCTCGATTCCGGAAGGCACAGCGCTGTGACTGCGGTCATTGACAAACTGCACGCTCGAAGCTAGCATCCTGTACGGCTGACACTGGCAGCCACGGCCAAATATTCCACAGGCTCTCCCGGCCTGCAAAACCGTCTAGAAGCCGACCTCCTGACGATTTATCAGACCCTCGACGGTCCGCAGCTAAGGAGGTCTCCCATGACCCGCAACGCTCAGATTCAAGTCCGCGCCTTCGTTGTTGCTGCATTTTTCATCGTCCCCGCCCTCGTCGGTCCTTCCGCGCTGCTCGGAAGGCAGACTGTACGCAAAGAGGCCATCCCCGAAGTTCAAATGGCAGGAATCCCCATCTCCTTTTTGCCGGCCGTCGCATATAGCACTGGCGAACCGGGCGCCATACTCAATGGCGAAAACAATACAGTTGCGATAGCGGACGTTAACGGCGACGGCAAACCCGACTTGCTTGTGGCCGACTATTGCGGCTCGTCTAAATTCGAGGCGTGTCCCCTTGGCAAGAGCACAGGCATGGTGAGCGTGTTGCTTGGCAATGGAGATGGAACCTTCCAGGCGCCGCTCACCTATTCCTCAGGTGGATTTTATGCGATTGCCGTGTTGGTCGCAGACCTCAATGCGGACGGCAAGCCCGATCTGATCGTGGCAAACGGGTGCACGGAAGAGCCGGATTTTTGTCCCACCGAGGGATCAGTTGGAGTTCTTCTTGGAAATGGTGACGGGACATTCCAGCCGGTGCAGACAGCAGCGATAGGAGGCGTTCCGTTTGCAATGACCGTCGCGGACGTGAACAAAGACGGCAAGCCGGACGTGATTGTGGCCAATCAGGGCGGCGGAAATGGCGGTGATGGCTCAGTAGGCGTCCTCCTGGGAACCGGAACTGGGGCCTTTCAGCCCCTCCAAATATACGATTCAGGAGGCACGGAGGCTGACTTCGTCGTCGTGGCGGACGTCAACGGTGACGGCAGGCCCGACGTGCTAGTTACTAACTTCTCCGTCTTCTGCCAGTCGTGCGCTGGCAATCTGGGAGTTCTCCTGGGCAATGGCGACGGAACATTTGAACAGGTTCTTACTTCCCCGGCCGACGGATTTGCTTCAGGCTTCGTAGTCGCTGATATGAATGGGGACGGCATACCGGACGTCATCGTAAATGAAGGCGGTATTTTTAATGGTGGCGCATTCAGCGTCCTGCTGGGCAACGGTGACGGCTCGTTCCGGTCGCCCGCAATTTACTTAACAGAAGGCTATTACAACTTTCTCCCTTCCGTGGTTGACCTGAATGGAGACCACAAGCTCGATGTGATCGTGCCTAACCTGCAGGCTTGCTCGGGCTTTAAGAATTTTGCAGGCTGTGTTGCGGTGCTTCTGGGTAATGGCGACGGGACACTACAACCACCAGTCTTATACGCTGCCAGCGGCGGGACGGGATGGGTGGCCGTCGCAGACCTGAACGGGGACGGCATACCGGACGTAGCATTCGTCGGCCAAGGCGGTAAAAACGGGGGATACGTCGGCGTGCTCGAGGGCAACGGAGATGGCACCTTCCAACCTGCAGAGGTCTACGGCACAGCTGGATTCATCTCCACATGGGTTGGAATTGTGGACCTCAACGGCGACGGGAAGCCAGACCTGCTCGTTGAGAATCCCAATCCGGGAACGGATGGCACGTTAGGTGTTCTGCTGAACACCCCCTCATTCTGCACGACTCCACCTGTGATCACGCTGTCCATTACTCCGACATCTTTGTGGCCTCCCAACGGGAAAATGGTTCCAGTGACCGTTTCCGGGACAATCACCGACACCGGCTGCACAGTAACAAGCGCAGCTTATGCCGTGACCGACGAATATGGCGAAATACAGCCGAGCGGACCGGTGACACTGGGCCCCGGAGGCGCTTACTCTTTCACCGTCTTGCTGCAAGCCTCACGCCTGGGCACTGATCTGGACGGGCGTCTTTACACCATTACGGTCAGCGCAAGCAACAATGCTGGCAAGACGGGATCGCAGGCTGGCTCTGTGATCGTTCCTCATGACCAGGGTCACTAGACCCCGCGTCCGAGGCTCGTTGTTGGCGTGAAATCGCGTTCGCGCCAACAGCCCGGCCGTTTGAGTCTACGAATGCTGGGCGACCTGTGCTCGCGCTTTCTCGGCCATCCTTACCGGACTCGATTCCTCTTGTTGGTGCTTACCCCGGACTTACGTCCGGGGCTAAGATATGCCGCCGCTTCGCGGCTCGCGTGTCGTGGGTTCCGAGTGTGCGCGCTTCGCCCACAGTCCGTTGCAGTTGAGTTGTGGCCAGCGTGAGCCTAAGTCAAAAGCAAGGCGGGTGGCGGCTGTGAGGGACGGGACGGGTGGCCCACTCAAGCCCGCTTTTGGCTTGAGTGGGGATGTTCACACTTCACAGAACTTGGGGCGCTCGACGAACTAGATTGTCCTCATGCCATGGGGACTAACGCGTTTTCACCACAGCGGGCAGAGTCATTTCGTCACTTCTGCTGTTGCCACCGCCGTCGCTTGCTTACCACCGACGAAAGCCGCCGAATCTTCGAGTCAGCGTTGGAAAGAGTGCGGCGCAGTTACAGACTCTACGTTTATGGCTATGTAGTCATGCCCGAGCATGTTCACTTGCTGCTCAGCGAACCGCAGCGGGATGCGTTCAGAAATAAAACTGGGCCACGTTTAGAGATGCTTGTGTCCACCATTTCCGCTGGGGATGCCCCATCCTTGCGCTTTTTGCAAGAGCCTGCCCTGAGCTTGCCGAAGGGGTGGGCGGCGATGCTGCCTGCGCCAGTTGATTTGTTACCACGTGCTGCGGGATAACCCCACTTACGCCAGCATTCCCGAGTCCCGCCCTTCGCAAACCGCGCGAAGGACGGGGCACCCCCTGTATTGTTGATGGCAGCGAGATCAAAAGCCCGGGCCACACGCCGCTTCCTGTCACCGGTTTTGTGGGGAGTAAGGAGTAGGCGTCGGTGCTCAGTGGTCAGTGCCGGTGCTGGGTTCAGGCCCAGGCCGACTCTTGTCCGCGTAGGCGGAGTTGCGGTTGCTATTATCAGATCCAAAGCGAGCTTCAATCTCGTTGCTGATCCACTCCTGAATTTCAGAGGACGGTGGACGCCCTAATGCCTTTTCATCAAAGTTGTTGAATGACTTGTCCAAGTACTTGGCAGCTAGGTTCAAATTCCAAACATCGCTCGCGGACTCAGCGATGCGCGGCATCCAGAGTTGTCTGGTAAGGGGGCTTTCCGACGGGCCTGAGTTGTAGCGGCCGACGTGATACCACGTGCTGTGAGCACATTGGCTGAAAGGAGTGTAAACGTAGTTGTAAAACTCGAGAATTCCGCTTTCTTCGGCCATTTCTCGTGTCGTCTTACCGGACCACGCCCCCACGTTTACCTCGACGAGGAAGTTCCACCTTTGGGTGTCGATCCATGATTCGTAGGCGCGAATCATCTGCTTCATGTCTTCTTTGGAGTACTCGTCGGCGGACTCCAACTGCTTCTTTCGATGTTCCAATTCAAGCACGGCTTGGCCCAAACCATGGTCAATAAACTGTCGAGCTCGTGTCTCCGGATCGAGAAGAATCCAAGATAGCGTGATGTGGACATCCGTCATCGCACGCAGGAACAACGGTGCGGAATGCCCATTCCATAACTGCGGGGCGGAGGCGAGCTCGATGGCGAGCGTCGCTTGTCTCGCGAGAAGAGCCGTGAGGACGTTAAAGACTTCTGGCATTCGAAAATCGGGCGTATATGCCTCGCATCGAAGTCGAAGCTCCTGGCGAATCTTGGCCTCAATGGCACGAAAAAGCTCTTCGAGCTTGCCTTCGTCAGTCATGGCTTTTCTAGCTGGCGAAAATCTAGCGGGTGCAAATCAAGACTGCGCCTCCAAAAGTATTGCACCCAAGAATCTTCCTGGTATTTAGGGAGCATGGTACCTGCCAGCATATTCACCGTGGCGCAGATTGATGCTCCAACCGCCAGCGACTTTTCCGTATCGGGGTAATGCTCCACCTCAGGGAAATCGGCTAGGGCCAATCCTCGTTTCACATGCAGCCTCCCTAGCACGAAGCCCAAATAGATAGCTTGCGCCTGAATGAGTACTCCATTCCTCGACCGCTTATCCCCGACTTCGCCCACTCGCTTCTCAAATCGGAGAAGGTAACCTACATCGACTGTGCCGGTCGGACGCGAGCCCACCATTTTGGAGATTGGACATTCTGGATACAGATTTAAGAAGTCGCTCAAGCATTCTGTCAGTTGAGATAAGAGACCGGCTTGTGAGAGATGGTCCCGCAGTCCACCTGCAAGGTCATCGGGGAGTGAGCTATAGTCGGAGATGAATGCCCACCAATGATCTCGATGGACCGTCCCCTTGAAATACTTTCCGATTTCCTCGGCAACCTTTGCGGCGAAGCGATGTGAACCCATGTCGGCCAGAACGTCCCACCAAATTAGTTCTGGCATCGTTTGGCTCGACCAGCTTATATGGTCTAACTGAAAGGACTGGAGCAGCGGCGGGACAAACTTCGTTCCGACCTTCCGGTAAGAGTTAAGAATTTTGCGGCCTTTCGGAGGCGGATGCTTCTTCATTTTCGCCTTGGATAATAGGATCCGTCGTCTCTTGTCACCTTGCAGAGAAAGAGTCTCCATTGTAGCCGGTGTATGCGATCATTTCCGCCGTTTGCAACGGGGGTGGTTCTGCTGCGTTAAGGCGTTCCACCCCCAGGTTTCTCAGCGGTATCGCGAAATCGCTGAGAACAAATGCGGGAAATGTAACATCGGCCTTTCCTCTATACTCATGTGCGTCATGCGCGATGACCTCTTCAAGATTCCGTCTTTCTTGAGCGGAACCACGCTGGCCATAACGTTCGTGGCCGCGCTACTCATTTTTCATTGGCTTCTAGTGTTTTGCTGGCCTATCGACAAGTTAGGGTGGGCACCGCTAGGTAAACGAGGGTGGAAGATTGTCGACTACATCTGGTTGTTAGTCGGATCGATCGCTCTGACGGGAACGGTATTCCAGTCGCGGCAAGTGCTAGCGGCGAGCATGCTACCAACCCTGGAATCGTTTGTTTCCATTTCAGTGGATGAGGCCAAATACTACTCAAGCCCTAAATTTTATGACGGGCTCCTCTGTCGAAGCTTCGTGCGCTCGGCCTTTTCTCCGCCTGAGCAGGAATTCAAGAGGGTTCAAAAGGAATTTGATAACGCTTGTGCTTGGGCGAAGCAAATAACAGAGAGCCTCAAGGACGTTGACAGGTGGGCCATAATCGATACTTCAAGCCTTCCGAAGCCTCCACTTGGGACAGAGCCTTCTATTCGCTTTACGGAGAAAGAAATGTACGACGCGTTCCAAACGCATAATCTGATTGCACGTAAACGGCAAGCCTTGCAGGATGCCCTACAGCGATCCGAGTGGGAGAAGTTTCTAGTTGTAGTGTCACCACTACTAGCGGTGATCGCGCTGGCGTTGCGCATCACCAAAGTGACAGGAGAAATACGGCTGGGCTGACGCAGAGTGGCCGACTCCTACGACCTAAACAGCGGCGACGATCCAATAAAAGATGGTCTTGGCTTTTGGGGGGATAGACGGGACGTTCCACGGTTAAGCCGCGCTTCCATTTTCGTCTTTTGAAGATGTGGGCTCTAAAAGAAGATCCACAACTCGTTGTGACATCCAACCTTGTCCACAGCCCATAACTTGCGCAATCATGGTCGAGGCCGTGACAGTTGGCCCAAGCCAACTCGTCACACCCTTAAGTCCTTTGTTTCACGGATTTTAGTATTTAAGTTCTTTGACAACCGGATTTTGCGGGGAATTTCGTGCTAACCCGATGATTCCAAGAGATTGAGGGGGGAGGGGGATACCCCGATTTTTCACCTGGGAGCGACCGGCGCAACGCTCACCGCAAGCACGCCCCCAAGCTTTATTTTCGGGGCCCGCGTTCACAGAGACATTCCATCCCCGTCGTAAAGGGCACAAGCGCCGAGAGCCGCAAGCCGGGACGCCCGAAGCCGGACGCCGGGTTCCGGACGCCGGATTCCGGAGGCCGGAACTCCTCACCGGTTGACTGCGGCCATCATCTGTTCCGGATAGCGCAGCCCGGCGGCCGCGCCAGTGGGGAACACGTCATTGATGCGCTGAAGGTCCTCCTTCGTTAGTTGCACCTCGAGTGCGCCCACGTTCTCTTCGATGTACTTGCGACGCTTGGTGCCGGGGATTGGAACAACATCTTTGCCTTGAGCCAGCACCCAGGCCAGCGCGAGTTGCGATGGCTTGCAGCGTTTCTCTTTTGCGATTTCCT